>Ga0181574_10001109_pt1 | contig 25164 bp, 25 predicted proteins | sample 101ome_24_FD_145600 | JGI IMG/M metagenome (GOLD analysis project Ga0181574, IMG submission 145600) | Coastal salt marsh microbial communities from the Groves Creek Marsh, Skidaway Island, Georgia - 101410AT metaG (spades assembly) | ecosystem: Environmental > Aquatic > Marine > Intertidal zone... | reverse complement strand
GGCAATGCGTGCGGTCAAGCCCCGACCACTGCAGAAACGCGCACTCTCGGCGCTGACTTGGTGTATCAAGGGCAGCAGTTCAGGCTTTGATCTGGACCATCACAACGTCTTTTTCGAATCAAACTATCCCAGTGAGTTCAACACGATCTTCAGCGAGCGCGACGTCCCGACCAAGCCCACGGTGTATCTCTGCGCACAGGATCGCGGACCAAATGGCTCTCTCAACGGCTCCGAGCGTCTGCTCATGCTGGTAAACGCCCCCGCTGACGGAGACGAGCAGTCGTGGTCTGAGGAGAAAGTCACCCGCGCCCGGGACAATGCCCTGGCAGTGCTGAATCGCTGCGGGCTCAACCTCAGTTTTCGCGACAGTGATTGTGTCAGCACCACTCCAACTGATTGGCACGGGCGCTTTCCCGGGACCGGCGGCTCACTCTATGGCGGCGCCTCACACGGAATTTGGTCTAGCTTCACCAGACCGGGCGCCCGCAGCCGGCTGCGAGGACTTTATCTCTCTGGCGGTAGCGTGCACCCCGGCCCGGGCGTGCCGATGGCAACCCTATCAGGCAGACTTGCGGCGAGTGCCGTGCTCCGAGACATCGTCTGAACGCTTGGCGCTTTTGTCAGGCGGCGCCCAAAAATCCTCAAGCGCACTGATCGTCTCGGCTTCCAGTTCCCAATGCGGCAACCCCAGACTGGGCACCAACTGCTTGGCGGCCCAATGGCTATACACCTCAGTGAGTTCCGATAACCGCTCGAACCCTATGTTTGGGTCTCGATCGTAGAGCACCAGGCAGGGCAACTTCAGTCGACTGTATAGCCGTGAAATAGCTTGCTCGGTAAACAAATTGAAGGTCAGAAATTTGAGCGGGGCATGTTGTGCGCCGGGCTGTCGCGTGGTCTGGTGCGCATACTGCACAAGATACTCAGGGGTGGGCCCCACGAATGCCTGCCCCAGAAACCAGCGAATGCTCGGCTTGCTGGTCAGTAGGCGAAAGAGAGGCCCACCCACCCAGCGAGCACTCAAAATGCGGTCAACGCGCGACCCGTTTGGCGCCACCGGCGGCGTGCGCAAGCCCATCCCGGTTGGAGAAATCAGGCTCAGGCTCCTCACTTTAACGCCCTGCTCGAGAATCGCCCGCGCCATAAATTCACCTGTCAGTGACAGTGCGATCACATCCGCGGGTTTATCAAGACTTTCCAGCCACTCAGCCAACCAACGCGCGTACAGGCCGCTCGTATAGGGAATATCCGGGCGATCCGACAACCCAAAGCCCGGTAAATCTGGCGCCCATACTGGCCGCTTGTCTCGATAATGCTCAAACAGCGGACGCATTTCCATCGCGCTGGGGGCCGCGTTGATACTGTGTAATAAAACGAGCGGCGTGCCCTCAGATACTTCGCCCCGATAGCCGCGAAGGGAAACCCCTCCATTCAATTCGAAGGCAAATTGTTCCGCGTCCAAAGCGGGCGCCAACGGCTGAGCCATGTTATAACCATATATTACAGTTGACAGTTTATTAGTATAAATTGATTGACACGCTGGGTGGTAGCCCTTGGTCTCACCTTCGAAAGGGTTTCCAGTGGGCAATCCACAACTCTGCTACAGGGGGCAGGAATGAGTATCGCTTATCCGTTTACGGCTATCGTCGCTCAGGACGATATGAAGCGCGCACTAACCATCGCAGCTGTCGATCCCGGCATCGGCGGCGTACTGGTTCTCGGAGAGCGAGGCACAGGCAAATCCACCACCATCAGAGCGCTCGCCGCACTCCTTCCCAAAATCGATGTCGTGAGTGGCTGCTTGTACCACTGCGACCCGGATGTACCACGTCCGGGCTTGTGCGATCAGTGTGGCAAACCCTCGGACACCCCCAAGACCTCCGCCATCACGATACCGGTGGTCGATCTGCCGCTGGGCTCCACTGAGGACCGTGTGGTCGGAGCCCTCGATATCGAACGAGCATTAGTCAATGGCGAAAAAGCCTTTCAGCCGGGACTGCTGGCGCAGGCAAACCGCGGATTCCTGTACGTCGATGAGGTGAATCTGCTCGAAGACCACATCGTAGACGCACTCCTTGATGTCGCAGCCTCGGGTGAAAATGTCGTCGAACGTGAGGGGCTGAGTATCCGGCACCCGGCGCAATTCGTTCTGGTGGGGAGCGGCAATCCCGAGGAAGGCGAACTCAGGCCTCAGCTACAGGATCGCTTCGGATTATCGGTGGATGTTCGCACGCCTCAAGATGTCTCAGCCCGCGTCGAGATCATTCGATTACGCGAGGCATTTGATCAGGATCGGGATGCCTTCAGAAAAAAATGGGCGCGTAAAGAAAGCGCGCTGCGACGAAAAATCCAGTCCGCCAGAGCATCCCTCGATGATGTTGACACGCCTGCCATACTGCTAGAGACCGCCGCGCGACTCTGTCTCGCGCTGGGAACCGATGGCCTGCGAGGTGAACTCACGTTAGTTCGCAGTGCCAGGGCACTGGCAGCGCTTGAGGGAAAAACTACCGCAACCTTGGCGCATCTCAGATCGACTGCTCCGGCGGTTCTGCGTCATCGATTGCGGCGCGATCCACTCGATGAATCGAGCGCGGACAGTCGCGTACAGCGGGTTATCAGCGAACTCTTTGACCATGGTGGAGACTGATCCCGCTTCACTTTGGGACGACGCAGAGTGGGCAGCCGCGCTGATTGCTTTGCTCGGCCATGCCATAGGCGGTGTCCACCTTCGCTCGCCCCCTGGCCCGGTTCGCGACTACTGGTTAGAGCGTGTCCGCCAACTGGGGGCACAAACCCACCTCCGAAAAATTCCCGCCAACATCCCAGAGGAACGACTGCTTGGCGGCATCGATCTGGGCGCCACCTTACAAAGCGGCAGGCCGATTGCTCAGACGGGCTTGCTGGGTGAATGTGACAAGCAATTGGTAGTCGTGGCCATGGCTGAGCGGCTCCCTCGAAACACCGTCCACCATCTGTGCGTAGCGCTTGACGCTGGCCAAGTGTCGGTAGCCCGGGAGGGTATAGAGGCACATTGCCCCGCACACATCGCGCTCATCGCGCAAGACGAAGGCACGGAAGAGGAGTTCGTTCATACAGCGCTAACAGATCGTCTGGGCCTGGCACTCGACATGTCAAACATGGGGATTCATGACGTCGACGATGAAATTTTCAAGCGTCAGGATATCGAGCGCGCCTTGACCCGGTTTAAAGATGTGACCATCGGAGACGCCCACCGGACCGCCCTCACTGAACTCGGGGTATCGCTGGGCATTGGATCACCGCGCTCCACGCTCTCCGCAATCAAAGTTGCGCGGGGGTCCGCCACATTAAGGCGAGACGATTTGGTGAATGACGACGACGTGGCGAGAGCGCTGCGACTCTGCTTGCTAGCGAAAGCTGAGCGCCTTCCAGAGCTCGCCGACACACCGCCCGAGCCACAGCAGGAGCCTGAGCAAAGCGAAGAACAGGAAACGCCACCACCGACGGAGCGTCCACCACCTGATGAGGAGCGCCTGCTGGAGGCGGCGCTGGCACAGTTACCGCAAGGGCTTCTGGAACAACTGCAGCATCGTGCATCGCGGTTAAGGCAGAGCACGACGGGTAGCTCCGGCGCTCACCACCGACACCAACATCGGGGCCGCCCAATTGGTGCGCTACGAGGCGACCATCGAAGAGGCGCTCGCATCAATGTGCTCGCCACCCTCCGTGCAGCCGCTCCGTGGCAGCCACTCCGTAAGCAAGAACGAGCACAAAGATGCATGTCGAAGGGGCTAGATGATGGTTTGCAAGCCAAGATCGAAATCCGACCCGATGATATCCATATCACGCGTTTCCAACAGCGTCGCGAGAGCCTTACCCTCTTCGTAGTTGACGCCTCTGGGTCTTCAGCCCTGCAAAGACTGGCCGAAGCCAAGGGCGCTGTAGAACTGCTACTGGCTGATTGTTATGTCCGTCGCGACCAAGTGGCCCTGATTGCTTTCCGCGATGAGACCGCCGAGCTGATCCTTCCCCCGACACGATCACTGGTCAGAGCAAAGCGCGCGCTCGCCGCTCTGCCGGGTGGGGGCGCCACACCAATGGCTGCCGCGCTTGATCTCACCCGCGATCTTGCCGAGAAGGTCGGCAAGCAGGGCACAAACATGCAATATATCCTCCTGACTGATGGCGCCGCAAACGTGTCCAGAGATGGCACCCGCAACCGCGAAGCGGGCACCCGTGACGCGCTGCTCGCCGCTCGTGCCTTAGCGTCGGGCCCCGCTTCCGGGCTGGTCATCGACACGGCCCAGCGCCCTCAACCGCGCGCTAAAGCGCTTGCCGATTCGCTACGCGGAATCTATATCGCGCTGCCCAAGGCTGACGCACAAACCTTGAATCGCGCCATTCGCGCCACACACTCGTGACCGCGCAGGAGGAGTGGGCCGCAGTAGCGCATGTTTGGCCCAATGCTGCATCAAGCCAATTCGTCAGCGCCGCCGGCGTCGATTTTCACGTACATGTCTGCGGCTCTGGACCAGACGTCTTGTTGCTGCATGGCGCCGGGGCCTCCAGCCACTCTTTTGCCGGGCTTGCCGCTCACTTGAGCAACGATTTCCGGATCATTGCACCCGACCTGCCGGGTCAGGGTTTTTCTAGCCTGCTACCTCCTGATGCAGTCGGACTGATCCCTTTTGCGCGATATCTACAGGAGCTGCTGTCGGCGCTAGACGCGCAGCCAAAATGGCTTATCGGGCACTCTGCCGGTGCGGCGCTGGCTACACAGTATGCACTGCAAGCGCAATCGCCTCCCGAGGGCATTCTCTGCATCAACGCGGCCTTTACACCATTTGGCGCGGCGGCAGCGCCGTTTTTCAGCAAGACCGCCAAGTGGCTTGCGGGAAGTCGCTGGCTTCCCAAATTACTCGCATCCCCCGGGCTAAGATGGAGAACCACGCGCTCCATGCTCGCTGACACGGGCTCCTCGCTCGACGCCACAATGTCTCATTGCTACGACGTACTATTGAGCAAGCCCGATCACATCAGCGGGACACTGAGAATGATGGCGGGGTGGGACTTACCGCCCCTGCTGGCGCAATTGCAAAACCTGAATATCCCGATTTGGCTGGTAGCCAGCGAAGGTGACAGGACCATTCCACCTGAACGCAGCACCGCGGTTGAGGAAGAGCTGCGATTCGGGCAGACAGTTCGAGTTCCCAAATTGGGGCATCTAGCTCATGAAGAAGATCCCGGGCTATTCGATGCATTGTTCAGGAAGATGGTTCGCCAAACCGCCACTTCTTGAGCGTCTGACAACCCGAAAAGAAGGCTGTGCACCTTCTTCCCGCACTGCTAAACTGTCAAGTCGATATGACATTTATAGTGTCTAGTTTTTATGAATATTGCGGAATCAGCATTCCGAGCACTGGAAACGCAGGACCCCCGTCCGACGGCGCTGGTTATTGGCACCGGCTTTGGCGGTCTGGCCGCGGCGATTCGTCTGGGCGCAAAGGGCTATCGTGTCCATATGCTGGAAAAGCTCGACGCGCCGGGCGGTCGCGCTTACGTTTACAGGCAAGACGGTTTCACCTTCGACGCGGGCCCCACCATCGTTACCGCCCCCTTTCTCCTAGAGGAGCTTTGGAATCTGTGCGGCAAAACCTTCGCTGATGATGTCGACTTGCGGCCTATGGATCCGTTTTTCCGAATTCGCTTCGACGATGGGCGTATTTTCGATTACTCCGGTGACAAGGCGCGCAATATTGAACAAATCAAACGCTACAACGAAGCCGATGCTGCGGGCTATGAGCGCTATCTGAAAGCCAGTGAAGATCGCTACAAAGTGGGCTTTGAGGGCTTGGTCGACAAACCCTTCGACTCTTTGTTGGCGCTATTTAAATTTATGCCGCAACTCATTCGGCTCCGGGCTGATCGTAGCGTCTACAGACTCGTATCGCGCTACATCCGTGACCCACAGCTCCGCATGACGATGAGCTTTCACCCGCTGCTGATTGGCGGCAATCCGTTCTCAGTGACCAGTGTCTACACCCTCATATCCTATCTCGAGCAGCGCTTTGGCGTATGGTCGGCCATGGGTGGCACGGGCAGCATCGTCAAGGGCATGGCCTCACTCATCGAGGGTCAGGGCGGCACCATCGAGTGCAACGCCGAGGTCGATGAAATCCTTGTCGACTCGGGATCGGTGCGTGGGGTGCAGCTTAAGGACGGTCGCGTTATCAAAAGTGACATTGTCGTATCCAATGCCGATGCAGCGTGGACCTACCGGCACCTAATCAAGCCCGAGCATCGTAAGCGATGGACAGACCGCAAGATCGAGCGCTCGCATTTTTCGAACGGGTTGTTCGTGTGGTACTTCGGTACGCGCGGGCAGTACCCGGATGTACCACACCACTCCGTGATCCTAGGGCCCCGCTACGAGGGACTTCTGGACGACATCTTCAAGCGCAAAATCTTGGCGGAGGATTTCAGTCTCTACCTGCATAGACCGACCGAGACGGACCCCACGCTCGCACCAGAGGGCTGCGATACGTTTTACGTGCTGGCGCCCGTGCCGCACCTCGATGCCAAGGTGGATTGGCCTGCCTACGCCGAAACATTTAAAGAGCGAATCTGCAAACGCCTTGAGGAGACCATGCTTCCGGGCTTGCGGGACCGGATCGTGACTTCAAGACTGCTAACGCCCCAGGATTTTCACGATCGGTTGAACTCCGTTAAAGGCGCGGCTTTCGGTTATGAACCCAGGATTACGCAGAGCGCGTGGTTCAGGCCGCACAACCGAAGTGAGGACATTGATGGCTTGTACCTCGTTGGCGCTGGCACCCATCCCGGCGCGGGTATGCCGGCGGTCATCTCCTCTGCCAAGGTGATCGACCAGCTGATCCCTGCGGCCGTGACACACCGTGCGTAACGACCACCAGATCATGACGCCCCATACCGACATGAGAGAATGTCGGCGATTGCTGTCACACGGTTCCAAGTCTTTTTATATCGCCTCTCATTTCCTGCCACGAGCACTTCGCGAGTCGGCATCGGGACTTTACGCGTTCTGTCGTATTGCCGACGATTTGGTTGACCTCGGGGATGATCCCCGTCGAGCACTGGTCTCACTTCATCGACGACTCGACCTCATCTACGCGGGCCAACCTGACAATCACCCGATCGATCGGGTGCTGAGCCAAATCGTAATCGACCACAAATTACCTAGGGGGTTACTCGACGCCCTGCTCGAGGGTTTTGAGTGGGATACCAAAGGCCGGGAATACCAGACGCTGGCAGAAGTCTGTGACTACGGCGCCCGCGTGGCCGGCACCGTTGGCGTCATGATGGCAATCCTCATGGGTGTCAAAGATCATGCGACGCTGGCCCGCGCTGCAGATTTGGGCGTAGCCATGCAGCTCACCAATATCTGTCGCGATGTGGGCGAAGACGCCCGCGCCGGGCGGCTTTACCTGCCACGAGAACTGATGCGAGAGGCCGGCATCGAGCCCGATTCTTTTCTTCGCAATCCCACGCCCAGCAGTCAACTTACGCAGGTGCTCCAGCAGATCCTGTCGGAAGCCCAGCGTCGCTATCAATTGGCCGATGAGGGCATTCGCCAATTGCCCCGCGGTTGTCGGCCCGGCATTCTGGCCGCCCGCCGCCTCTACGCCGAGATCGGTCAAACCGTTGTAAGGAATGGCTACGATTCGATCAGGCAACGCGCAGTCGTATCTCGAGCGCGCAAAGCACAAATCCTGCTAGGGCTGATGCGAGGACCCACCGCGAAGCCGGAGCACATGCTGGAACCCTGCGCAGTGGAAAATCAATTCTTACTCCACGCCGTCCCACATACCGAAGAATGGCGGCGCCCGAATCAGCCAAGAGATTTCTCCGCCAACGCCGCTTGGATGCTGGAGTTATTCATGGTGATGAAAGAGCGCGATGAGATGGCAATTCACCCACAGACCCGCGATCGCGATTAGGCATTTCACGCCATACGAGGCATCCGAAAGGGTAGCAGGCACTGCACCCACGTCTGACAGAATCGATTCATATCGAGGCTCTCATGCATAAAATCGCCCTGATCGGACCGAATGTGCGAGCGCGTGTAGAAAGGCGTGTCTTCCAACGTCTTCACACTGCGGCGACTCGAGGGAGGCAATCTGGCAGGTCTCGCCACACGCCAGATCGGACCCCTCGGCAGATAACCCAAATCGGGCGAGCTAAGTCGCTTTGTGGTGCCGTTCGGCTCTATTGCCAGAGACAGACACTTCTCGCCTCCCCCAGCAAGTTGAGCGTCGTAATGAATCTGGCAACCACCGCCAGCAACATGACCGCGACACCAATTCCAGGATACAAATCCCGTTTCCAGCGGTCTGGTACCGTAATTCGAATCGAAGTAACCCGACCCCTTCCAAGAGAGGTTGGGACAATCCATCTGCACATCAATGCTCGCCAGTGGCGCAATAGGCCACCACCAATGCTCTCCCGCGGCATCTAGCTCAAAACAGTCCGGGAGCGGCGCGACAAATCCGAGCTTGATCTGACCGTTGACTCGCTGCCCCAATGGCGTCGCGCGCTCTGCGACATCAATCAATAGACCCTCGTTTGTCGCACGTACGGCGCTGGGTCCAATGTGGAGACATTCAGAACTCTGCTGGAGCGAGGCGGATCCGCGCTCGGTCATACACCAACGCGCCTTGGTTTGCCCGTACAAGATCACGTTCAAGCTGACGTGCTCCGTCGCAACGCCTGCCCCATTGCGTCGCGCGCGAAAATAATAGGGAGAAAACACGCTTCCTATAAAGGCAATAACGGTGGCGCCGAATTGTCCGCATTCACTGAAACCATCGACGTACCACCAGCGATATCCCCCCGGGGGAATCGGCTGGTCAAATCCGAATCCAGCTCCCGCGAGTCCCTCCTGCTGCGCGGTCGAAGAACGCATGGTAGTGGCATCGTCCATAGGGGTTGCGCCTGATCAAGGAGTGGCGTAGCGTGTCATTATAATATAACAGTTATAGCTGTCATAAATATATGACGCCAGGGAGAGTTGCTCATGGGTGATCCGCTGCTGGACTGCGAGCAAGACATTCGGGATTACCTCTCGGAGCACACTACGGCGCAATGCCCTCCGCTTCTGGCGCAGGCTATGGAATACGCTGTTTTCCCCGGAGGCGCCCGAGTGCGGCCTCAGCTGTGTATGGCGGTAGCGCTCGCCAACAACAGCAGTGATAGGCCCCTTGCCGCTGCCGCTGCGTCCGGTATCGAGTTTCTGCACTGCGCATCGCTTGTACACGACGATTTGCCTTGTTTCGATGACGCCACAGAGCGTCGCGGCAAACCATCAGTGCATGCAAAATTTGGCGAGCGGATTGCAGTGCTCACCGGAGACGCGCTGATTGTGGCGGCTTTTCAAACGCTGGCCGTCCACGCCATTCACAGCGTGCGTGCCGAGCGAGTACCCCTGGTGCTATCGATTCTGGCGCGCGGCGTGGGCGCACCCCACGGCATTGCGGCCGGCCAAGCCTGGGAATGCGAATCGAGCGTGGATGTTTCCCGGTATCACCAAGCCAAGACGGGAGCCCTCTTTATCGCCGCAACCTGCGCAGGCGCAGCGTCTGCCGGCGTCGATCCGGGCCCCTGGATGAATCTGGGTGCCTGCATTGGCGAGGCCTTTCAGGTTGCCGATGACATCAAGGATGCCATCGGGGATCCGGAGATCATCGGCAAGGCCGTGGGAATCGACGCCAAACTAGGACGGCCCAATGCGGTGCAGGAGCTCGGCCTGGACGGCGCCGCTGACAGGCTTAAGCGCTTGCTTGAGGAAGGCCTGGAGAGTGTCCCCTATTGTACGGGCAGAGATAGCCTCCTCAGGCTGGTGCGCGCCCAATCGGAACGCTTCGTACCCGAGAAAATGGGCCGCTCAGCAGCATGAATTATGCTCGCCGATCCTGACGCCTGGCCGGACGAACAGCCGACTCCCACCGACTGGCGATGTCGCTGGCGCCTGTTCCGCAATCGCCTGCTTGCGGATCCAAAGTTCCAAAAATGGGCCGCCAGAACACCGTTTATCCGTCGCATCGCCAGCAAAAAAGCGGTTGAACTTCATCACCTTACAGCTGGATTCGTTTATACGCAGACACTGACCGCCGTGGTGCAGAGCAATCTGCTGGCTGTCCTGCAAGGAAGAATTGAAACCACCAAATCGGTCGCGGCAATGTGTGGACTGACACGCGAGGCCACTCACGCCCTGTTGACCGCCGCACAGGCTCTCAAACTCACCGAAGAAGTCTCGCGGGGCTATTGGATGGTAGGCGAGCTCGGCGCGTCAGTGCTGGGGAATCCAGCCGTTGCGGATATGGTCAAACACCATGCCGTCTTGTACCGAGACCTTGCCGATCCGCTGGCCATCCTTCGCCATCGCGATAAGACAGGCCTGCGTGATTACTGGAGTTATGTGCCAGGAAGCAGGCAGACCGATCAGAGCCACCGCGAGTACAGCCAGCTCATGAGCAGCTCGCTCGCACTCATTGCAGATCACATACTCGACTCCTATCCACTTGACGCATACCGGAGCCTGGTCGACGTAGCGGGCGGCACGGGCAACTTTGCGCGGATCGTCAAAAAGCGCTATCCCGACATCGCCGCCACGGTACTGGACCTCCCCGAGGTGGTGAGCGAGGCAAAGAATATAGCCACACAAGACGACATTCGCTTTGTGGCCACAGACATGTTCCGGTCGCCGCTGCCAGAAAACGCCGAATTATTCTCGCTCGTCCGGGTTCTTCATGACCACGATGACGAACCTGTCTGCCAGCTCCTCAAGAGGCTCCACTCGAGCCTCAAACCCGGCGGTCACCTGCTGATTGCAGAGCCTATGGCCGGCACAAGTGGCGCGGAACCCATTGGGGATACCTATTTCAGCTTTTATCTCTGGACCATGGGCAGCGGGCGCCCCCGCACAGCCAGTGAACTGCGTGCGATGTGCCTGTCGGCAGGATTTGTGAGCGTAAAAGAATGGAAGACCCCCATTCCCGCCCTCACTCGACTACTGCTTGCGGAAAAAGCGCGCTAAGCGCTAAAAAAGCATATGTATGTATTAGTTGACAGTTATTACTGTTAATTTAGAATGACAATTAGGTTTAGTGCCGCCCAGTGAGCCAAAAGCGTCTTAAGCGGCAAAGAAACGAGAAAAACGCCGGACAAACCGGCAATAGTGAGCACCGCCATGGGAGCAAAATCCACTGCGGTGGTTTTTGAGCAACCGGGAAAAATCGCCCTGCGCCCCGTTGAGTTGCCTGAACCCCACAGTACAGATTGCGTGGTACAGGTCCGCTGGACCGGGATCAGCACGGGCACTGAAAGGTTGCTGTGGGACGGCCGTATGCCGCCGTTTCCCGGTCTTGCCTACCCGCTGGTACCCGGCTACGAGAGCGTGGGGAACGTCGTTGCGACCGGTCCGGACACGCAACTCGAAATAGGCCAAAAGGTGTTTGTCCCGGGTAGCCGCGGTTTTACCGACGTGCAGGGCCTTTTTGGCGGCGCCGCACAGGCTTTAGTAGTGCCCGCCGAGCGGGTGATCACCCTACCCACTGAAATGGAATCCAAGGGAGTGCTGCTGGCTCTCGCGGCTACCGCCTGTCATGCCTTGCGAAGAATGGAAGATTTGGGACCCCCAGAACTCATTATCGGTCATGGCGCACTGGGCCGGTTACTGGCAAGAGCCACGGCGGCGCGGTACCACTTGACACCCACTGTGTGGGAAACCTCTGAAGAGCGCCGAGAAGGCGTTTATAGCTACCCTGTTATGCATCCCGAAAACGACGACCGCCGAGATTACGGTCGAGTTTGCGATGTGAGTGGCACAAGCAAAATTATTGATCAGGCCGTTCATCACCTGGCGAGAGATGCCACCGTGCTACTAGCGGGTTTCTATGCGGCACCCATTCAATTCGATTTCCCCGCTGCCTTTATGCGCGAAATCGACATCCGCATCAGCTCTGAATGGCAGCCAGAAGATATGCAAGCCGCTATGGCTTTGGTCTCAGGGGGAGACCTGTCACTGAGCGGCCTCATTACCCATGACCAACCCTATGACAACGCTGAAACCGCTTATCAGCAAGCGTTTTCTGACCCTCGTTGCCTGAAGATGGTCCTAGACTGGAGAGACGCATGAACGCACCGGAGAGTGCCAAGCTATATGACCCGGGCCTCGAAGCAACCCGGGAGAGAGCGGATTTACTCGCGTCCTCTGGGGACGATGCGCCGAAGACTCAGATCATCGCCATTTATGGAAAAGGCGGGATTGGCAAGAGTTTCACCCTGGCCAATCTCTCTTACATGATGGCTCAGCAAGGAAAAAAAGTATTGCTCATCGGCTGCGATCCGAAGAGCGATACCACCTCCTTATTATTCGGCGGCAAGGCTTGCCCCACCATCATTGAGACCGCGTCTGCCAAGAAAGCAGCTGGAGACGAAGTATCGGTCGGAGACGTCTGCTTCAAGCGCGACGGCGTTTTCGCAATGGAACTTGGCGGCCCAGAGGTAGGGCGAGGCTGCGGCGGCCGGGGCATCATCCATGGCTTCGAGACCCTGGAAAAGCTGGGCTTCCACGACTGGGATTTCGACTACGTGCTGCTCGATTTTCTGGGTGACGTGGTATGCGGAGGCTTTGGTCTGCCGATCGCCCGCGACATGTGCCAGAAGGTGATTGTCGTCGCCTCAAATGACCTGCAATCGCTATATGTAGCCAATAACGTCTGCTCCGCCGTCGAATACTTCCGGAAACTGGGCGGCAATGTTGGTGTTGCCGGCATGGTGACCAACAAAGACGATGGCGCGGGTCAGGCACAGGCATTCTGCAAGGCAGTTGGCATTCCGGAGCTCGCTTCGATTCCGGCGCATGACGACATCCGTCGCAAAAGTGCGTCCTACGAAATCATTGGACGCCCAGATGGCGAATGGGGCTCCCTGTTCAGTGATCTCGCCGCCAACGTGGCTGAAGCCCCGCCGCACCGCCCGACTCCGCTAACCCAAGACGGGCTATTGGAGTTATTTGACGGTGACACTGTCGGTCGCGACGTCGTGCTGCAGCCGGCGAGTCTGGAAGATCTCTGCAACGTCGAGCATTTAAACAAGCCTTCTCTGGAAGTCATTTATGACAGCGTCTGACACCGTCATCGCCGTTGACTCTGAGAACACCGCACCTGCGGTGGGCTGTCATGCGGGCGAGGATGTCATGCGCGATGCGGCCGCGAAGGCAGGCAAGAGCGCCCAGTTGGAACAATACGATCAGGATTATCCGAAAGGACCTCATGATCAGCCGCAAAGTATGTGTCCGGCATTTGGTTCCTTGCGCGTAGGATTGCGTATGCGCCGCACGGCCACTGTCCTGTCGGGTTCGGCGTGTTGCGTATACGGGCTGACCTTCACCTCCCATTTTTATGGTGCCAAGCGAACCGTGGGGTATGTACCCTTTGATTCCGAGTCACTGGTAACCGGCAAACTTTTTGAAGATATCCGCGAGGCCGTTCATGAACTGGCCAAGCCGGAGGAATACGACGCCGTCGTCGTGATCAATCTCTGCGTGCCCACCGCTTCTGGCGTGCCGCTCGATCTCCTTCCGAATGAAATCAATGGTGTACGCATTGTTGGCATTGATGTCCCGGGCTTCGGCGTGCCCACGCATGCAGAAGCCAAGGATGTCCTGGCTGGCGCAATGCTGGGCTACGCGCGCCGAGAGGCCCAAGCCGGGCCGGTCGCGCGCCCCACAGGTCTGCAGACTGAAGACAACGCCCCAGCTGTTGCGCTGGTGGGCGAAATATTCCCCGTGGATGCCATCACGATTGGCCGCATGCTCCAGCCCATGGGGCTAAGAGCAGGACCGGTTGTCCCAACCCGAGAGTGGCGAGAACTCTATGCGGCGCTCGATTGCTCGGCGGTAGCCATGCTGCACCCGTTCTACGCGGCAACGGCCAGAGAATTCAAAGCGGCTGGACGACCTTTACTGGGTTCAGCACCCGTAGGTGTTGAGGGAACGCGGGACTGGCTGGCGCACTTGGGAGATGTGCTGAATCTGCCCAAAAAACAGATCGACGCAGCCATCAACGCCCAGCTCTCGGCCATCCGCGGTGTACTGGAGGCAAACCCCATCGATGCGCGCATCACCCTCTCTGGATACGAGGGCTCGGAGCTTATCGTTGCAAGGCTGTTAATCGAGAGTGGCGCTAACGTGCGCTATGTGGGAACCGCCTGCGCCAAATCGGACTGGTCAGCGCATGACTGCGAATGGCTGGAGTCGAGGGGGGTAAGTGTCAAGTTCCGCGCCTCGCTGGAGGATGACCTCTATGCTATGGATACCTTCGAACCCGATATCGCGATCGGTACGACCCCCGTGGTGCAACACGCCAAGGAATTGTCGATTCCCAGTCTCTACTTCACCAATCTCATCTCGGCGCGACCCTTGATGGGGGTAGCCGGTGCGGGCTCGCTCGCCCAAGTGATCAATACCGCGATCGAGGGCAAGCAGCGCTTCAAAACGATGGAAGCCTTCTTCTCAGGGGTTGGCAGTGGCGCCAAGAGCGGCATCTGGACGCCTCAGATTATCGATCGTCACGGTATGGGGGAAACGATCTGATGTTGGTTCTCGACCATGATCGCGCCGGCGGCTACTGGGGCTCCGTGTACATGTTTACCGCGGTCAAAGGCCTGCAAGTCATTATTGACGGGCCCGTGGGCTGTGAAAACCTTCCCGTGACTTCTGTGTTGCACTATACCGACGCACTTCCCCCGCACGAGCTACCCATTGTCGTCACGGGCCTTGCCGAAGAAGAACTTGGGCAGCGCGGAACTGAAGGGGCTCTGCGACGTGCGCACCAGACGCTGGATGCGAAAAAGCCCAGCGTTGTCGTCACTGGCTCAATCGCGGAAATGATTGGCGGCGGCGTCACACCGGAAGACACCAATATTCAACGCTTCTTGCCACGCACTATTGACGAGGATCAATGGCAGAGCGCCGATCGGGCGCTGGTGTGGCTGTGGGATCAGTTCGGCAAGGCCAAAGCCAAAAAGCGTAAGAACAAAAAAGCCGATGACGATATTAAGCGTGTCAACATCATTGGCCCCGCCTACGGCTACTTCAACACTCCGTCAGACCTCGCAGAAATACAGCGTCTGATAGAGGGCATCGGGGCGGAGATTAACCTGATCTTCCCGCTGGGCTGTCCTCTGGACGAAGTCGTGGCGCTCGCGGACGCCGACGCCAATGTCTGCCTCTACCGAGAGTACGGCCGTAAACTGTGTGAAGCGCTCGAAACGCCTTATTTCCAAGCGCCTATTGGCCTCGACAGCACAACCAAATTTCTGCGCGCATTGGGTGAAGAATTGGGACTCGACCCAGAGCCATTTATTGAGCAGGAGAAGCACACCACATTGAAGCCCGTTTGGGATTTGTGGCGCTCAGTCACGCAGGATTTCTTTGGTACCGCCAGCTTTGGTGTCGTGGCGACAGAGACCTATACCCGTGGATTGCGCCACTTCCTTGAGGGTGAACTCGGCCTGCCCTGCGCGTTCCATTTCTCGCGCAAAGCCGGGGTCAAGCCAGACAACCAAAAGGTTCGAGAGGCGATCCATCAATCGGGTGCGTTACTGGTTTTCGGCGGCTACAACGAGCGCATGTACGTCAACGAAGCCGGTAACAAGAGCGTTTACATCCCCGCTTCCCTACCCGGAACCATTATTCGGCGCCATACTGGCACCCCGTTTATGGGTTATGCGGGCACCTGCTACCTCGTTCAGGAGGTCTGTAATGCCCTCTTCGACGCACTTTTCAACATCCTACCGCTGGGTACCGATCTCGACAAAGTCGAGGCAACACCTGCCCGCGCCGCTGAAACACTGACCTGGGCAGACGCCGCTCAGCACGGACTTGACCGCATTGTCGCGGCTCAACCCATTCTCGTCCGGATTTCAGCCGCCAAGCGACTCCGCGACGCAGCAGAACAAGCGGCCCGAGCCGCAGGCGTCGCCACAGTAGAAATTGAGCATGTCCAGTACGCGAGCGAGAGCCTGCAATTTGGAGATGCCGCATGAATAAGAGCACGACTTCGACAGTGACAGAAACGCCCTTTGGGGGGGGAGGACTCATGGCAACGCAGAACAAAACAAGCGATGGGCCACACGGAATCTGGGAGCAACTGCAATTCCGGATGTTATTCGTGATGGTATTCACGTGGTTCCTGTTTGCAGCGGTATTGAAGTCACTCACTTTGCAACGGGACAGCAGCACGGATAGTTGCTGGCAGGAGGCCAGGCGCGCGGCATATAGCCTCACGCCTTATGCCTTTATGAAGATTTAGCCCAACCGGTCCCCACAGGAAGTGGGGCGGCAGGGTGGTTGTTTGAGAACTGGCGCGTGTCGCCATAAGGGAGAGTCATGTCATGTCGATGCTGACGTTTGAGAAAAAGTATCGCGTCCGGGGAGGGACTCTGATCGGAGGTGATCTATTCGATTTTTGGATAGGTCCCTTCTGGGTCGGCTTCTTTGGCGTAACAACGCTGTTTTTTGCCAGTTTGGGCACCGGGCTTCTGGTTTACGGCGCGGCGATGGGCCCTACGTGGAATATCTGGCAGATTAATATCGCACCGCCAGACCTGTCCTATGGCCTGGGCCTTGCACCCCTCATGGAGGGCGGACTTTGGCAGATCATTACGATCTGCGCGGTCGGCGCCTTTGCATCTTGGGCGCTCAGGCAGGTTGAACTATCCCGCAAGCTAGGTATGGGATTACACATCCCCTTCGCCTTCAGCTTCGCGATACTGGCATACGTCACTCTGGTGATTATTCGTCCCGTCTTGTTGGGCGCGTGGGGGCACGGCTTCCCCTACGGCATACTCAGTCATCTCGATTGGGTATCAAACGTCGGATACCAGTTCCTGCATTTCCATTACAACCCTGCTCACATGATTGCGGTGACCTTCTTCTTCACTACCGCAATGGCACTGTCTATGCATGGATCGCTCATCCTGATGGCCACTGACCCCCGAGAGGGTGAGACCGTCAAGACGGGTGAGCATGAGAACACATTCTTCCGCGATGACATCGGCTACTCCATTGGCGCGCTTGGCATCCACCGTCTTGGTGTATTCGTTGCCATCTCTGCAGCTTTTTGGAGCGCTGTTTGTATTGTCATTAGCGGACCGTTCTGGACGCGGGGCTGGCCAGAGTGGTGGAACTGGTGGCTTGAGCTACCGGTTTGGTACTAAGGAGGGAACTGCGTCATGAGAGAGTATCAAAACATATTCACGCAGGTGCAGGTCTCCGCACCTGACTATCCTGGAGTTCCCATTGGCGATGCAGAACGTAATCGCACTAAGGGAATGGTTCACAATCATTTGCTGGGCAAGTTGGGCGACGCGCAAATCGGGCCGATCTACCTGGGCACCCTGGGTGTTTTCTCCCTAATCACCGGGTTGCTCGCGTTTCTGATCATCGGCATGAACATGCTAGCGTCAGTGAACTGGGATCCGGTTCAGTTTGTACGCCAGTTATTCTGGCTGTCGCTGGACCCCCCCGGCCCTCAGTACGGCCTGTCTATCCCACCACTTAATGATGGTGGATGGTGGCTGATAACAGGGGCCCTTCTGACCCTCTCGATCATGCTCTGGTGGGCGCGAACCTTTCAAATCTCGCGTAACCTGGGCATGAGCAACTATCTGGCCTGGGCATTTGGTGCTGCCATCTCGCTCTACCTCGTGCTGGGCTTTATTCGCCCCATACTCATGGGATCCTGGAACGAGGCCGTGCCTTTCGGCATTTTCCCACACCTGGATTGGACTGCCGCCTTCTCGTTGCGCTACGGCAATCTGTTCTACAACCCCTTCCACATGCTGTCGATCGCGTTCCTTTACGGGTCGGCGGTGCTTTTTGCGATGCATGGGGCAACGATTCTTGCAACCAGCCGGTATGGCGCTGATCGCGAGATTGATCAGATCACGGACCGCGGCACAGCTGCTGAGCGCGGCGCCTTGTTCTGGAGATGGTGCATGGGCTTTAACGCTTCCATGGAGTCGATTCACAGGTGGGCATGGTGGTTCGCCGTTTTAACGGTGATCACCGGCGCTATCGGCATCCTGTTGACCGGCACCGTTGTGGAGAACTGGTACCTCTGGGGCATGAAGCACGGCATCGTGCCGCCCTATCCGGCGCTCGAGGCCACACCCGTGGTAGACCCAATGATGGAGGGTGCGCAATGAAATTCTTCAATATGAAATGGTTTGCTGGTCCCGCATTGCTGAGCGCAGCATTGCTGACAGGCTGCGATCTGCCCCCTCAGGAAACGGTGCAAAGAGGCTATCGTGGCACCGGCATGGAGGCTGTCTACAGCCCTGAGGTACTAGAGGAATTAGTCGCTACTAATCAGGTGCCAGCGGCTATTCCTGCTGTCAGCTCCGAAGGACCGAAAGCCGCAGATATTTATAAAAATGTGGAAGTGTTGGGACACCTATCCGTAGGCGAGTTCACCCGCCTGATGGCTGCGATCACCCAATGGGTATCTCCAGAGCAAGGCTGCAACTACTGCCATGTTCCGGGTGAAGGTTTTGAGGAAGACACCCTTTACACCAAAAAGGTGGCCCGCGTCATGATCGCCATGACCCAGAATGCAAATGAAAACTGGGGAGCCCATGTCGGTGGGGCTGGCGTGACCTGCTACACCTGCCACCGCGGCAACAACGTGCCAGAGCAGGTTTGGACAATTGGTGTGCCTCCTCGACACGCTTCGGGCCACAAACACCTGATGCAGAACGTGGCGCATCAGGAGTCTTCGGTCTACACATCATTGTCGATTGACCCCTTTACTCCCTACCTGTTGGAGGATGGCGTAGCCAGAGCGCAGGGTGACACTGCCCTTCCAGTCGGCCACACGGAGTCAATCCGCAGTACGGAGCATATCTACAGCCTCATGATGCATTACTCGGATGCGCTGGGTGTGAACTGCACGCACTGTCACAACAGTCGCGCATTCGGGTCGTGGGAACAGAGTAACTCCGAACGAGTGAAAGCGTGGCACGGACAGCAAATGGTTAAGTCGATGAATAACGACTACATCAACCCGACCAATGATTGGCTACCTGCTTATCGACAAGGGCCTCTCGGCGATGCGCAGAAAGTCAACTGTGCAACCTGCCATCAGGGCGCTTACCAACCCTTGCTCGGCGCGAACATGCTGGCGGACTACCCCAATCTGGGTTCTCTGGCGCCAGCATCAAGTGATCCTATTGAGGAAGCGGTAGAGGCCATGGAAGAAATGGTCGAAGAAGCGGTGGAAGCGATGGAGAGCGCCGGCCTTGAGCAGGACGATCTTTCCATCGGGGAGGCGCATTGAAGGACTTACCGGGGCGACACACTGTGTCGCCTCACCCCACCAGCTGTAAGGGTGGGACAGTTCTTGAACTGATCAACTTGGTCAGCTCAGGAAGGATGAATACGACACTCGCGAGTGAAGTTTTAATCCAAAAGGCGTCGCCTGACAGCATCTCGGTGTTATCAGTCGGCATATGTAGGAAACAAACGTACATGGGAGGTATTTACCATGAGTAGTTTGTCTGAAAGCGAAGCCAAGGAATTCCACTCAGCTTATGTGACTGGACTTATTGGCTACGTGGGCATCGCGATCGTTGCGCATTATTTGCTCTACGTATGGAAGCCCTGGTTCTGAGAACCGGCGGTTACTAGTAACTAAGTAACGGAGACAATTTATGCACAGATTCTGGATGTTATTCGATCCACGCCAAGTCCTGACGGGTCTGACAGTGGCACTGTTTACACTGGCACTGACTATCCACTTTATTCTGTTGAGCACTGACAGATATAACTGGTTAGGTGATCCCAATGGCGGCGGCCTTGCCGTTAGCACACAGCAAGAGGCCTTGCCTCCTGCTCGGAGCTAGCACGTGTTACAGGCCCCTCCTGGGGGCCTGAAATTTTCTGACCCGTGGTGAAGCCGTCAGACTAAACCGGTGGCGAAAGAAGTGGAAAAGTTTGCGATCACCCTGCCCCCAGAGCTGTCGATCGCCTTGAAAACTGAACTACTTTTCTGACGTCACTTCCCTTCGGGGAACGGGTCATTTTATCTTTTTTGGGGAACGTACTATGGATCCAAGCTTACCCTCAGCACGCAGCGAGATCGTCTCATTTGACAACGAAGCCCTAATCGTCGTGGATTCAACGGATCGGATAATGGGCCATGGGACGAAAGCCGAGTTACACCGAGGATCAGGAACACTACACCGCGCATTTTCAATATTTCTTTTCAATCCTGCCGGCGAGCTACTGTTGCAGCGTCGCAGTGAGAAGAAACCGCTATGGCCGGGATTCTGGTCAAATACCTGCTGCAGTCATCCTCGACGCGGAGAATCCTATGGCATCGCTACTCAGCGACGCCTCGCCGAAGAGTTGGGCGTAGGAGCCGAGTTACTTTTTACACACAGATTTCGATATCAAGCCCAATATGATGAAGACGGCGCCGAACATGAGCTGTGCTCGGTTTATGTCGGCCTCACCGATCAAGAACCCTCTCCCAACCCAAGCGAGATCTCAGCATGGCAGTGGATCCAACCGGATGCACTCGACCGGTGGTTGCTGGAAGAGCCCGCCACATTAACACCCTGGCTCAAGCTAGAGTGGAATGTGCTCCGCTCGGGACAGCATAAAGATGTTTTGGGGAAAGTCGGATTGAGGTGGGGATAGCGCGGACCGCGCGAGCTAATGGCTAAAATGCTCTGAACGCGGGCGAGGAATCAGTCCAAACGTGCGGCAGAACGAATCTCCCGGTATCGGTTAACCGAAAGTATCCACTATTTTCCTCGACCAATCCCTCTGCTAGTAGCGGACTCAAGAACCGTTCCCGCTGCGGAGCTGAAACCATCGAGACCGCGACATCCTGACGACACATCAGCCTACGCATGACTTTTCGTTGTAGCGTCTCGCTGTCATCTGAAGCAACCGCCGAGGTAACACTCAGTGATCCCGCCGCTACCATCTGATGCCACGCCCTTAAGTCAGTTTGATTCTGCAACACAAGACCGGGCAACTCTCCCAGCGCACCCAGACCAATGCCTATGACCGAAAGGTCTGCTGTGACGCCGTAACCCAGTACGTTAAGCGACAGTGCTCCCTCGCGCTGCGCAATCGCCAGCTCATGTTGCGGCTTGGCAAATACGTTAAGCCCAACCCATTCGTAGCCACATTCGGACAAACTGGTATGCAGCGCATTAAACATAACCATGCGATCCGCCAAAGAGGGCATGTGCTGGGATTCCACCGCTATTTGATGGGGAAACAATGCTTCGCGCCGATGAAATGGCAAACACACCAGCCAATCGGGCGCCAAGGACACGATGGCCTCAATACTCTGCTCGCAGGACTCAATATTTTGCCCGGGCAGTCCAATCAAATAGTCCATCCCAACAGAATCGAAATGAACGCTTCGCGCAATCGAGATCACGTCTTCCAGAAGCTCCAGCGAGTGAATACGGCCGATCTCGCGCTGCACGGTGGCGTCGACGTCTCGCACCTCTAGCTTGATGTGACCTACCCCAAGACCTCTCAGAAAATTCAGTTGCGCACGGGACGTTCTTCTGGGGTTCAGTTCCATTGAAATGTGCGTGTTCGAATCGACATCGAAGTGCTGGCTGATATGAGAAAATATCGTCGCCAAAGCGAGCTCGGAGAGATGGTTGGGGGAGCCTCCTCCAAAATGCACCCTTGTCAGTCGGCGTCGGCCACCCAATGCTTCGGACGCTGCCGCCAATTCGCGCTCCAGACCCACGACATAGTAAGTGACGTCATCCGCTTGCTGCTGCACCAAAGCGATACGATCGCAGGTCAGGCAACGTGATGGACAAAAAGGAAGATGGATGTTTAGGGCCAGCGAAGCGTCTCTCTCGCGGCTCAGGGTCGCGAAATAGGGTCGAAGGGCGGCCTCACTGATTTGAGTCGCATGCCCGCCCAATGAATGAGCGGATGCCGGAGCATCTGGCATGGCTGCGTCCGCCGCTGGGGGTCGCCCCCCGGAAATTGAACTCATTGTTGCCCCCTACTGCCCTGCTGGCTACATCACCAAAACGTGATGCGAAACATCACGCACGGTAGCGACAAGGAAGCGCTTGTTTCGACCTTTATTTATTAGCTTGATCCTTACCCACCCACACTATTCCTGTACCGAGATGGCGTCAAGGAAAATCTGGACAATCATTGGACACACTCAAGGCGCCTTGCTGGTTTCGACCTCTGCCCATCGCCATAACGCGGTTTCGCCCATGGGAACCATCAGAAAGCAATGCTCAAGCACAGCCAGCACTGCTAGCCAGGCAATGAGAAACAGTGACAGGGCCGAAGCAGGCTCGACTGCGATATGGCCATAAGAAAACAGTAAATAAGTGCAATATGCTGCGATCGTCGTCGAAAAGACGATAAACCAGCTATTTTTCCCCGCTCGTAGATAGCTCGTAATGTAGCGCATGTTATCCGGCAACCACTGGCTGTTGAAATGCCTGACACCAAAAAACAGGTTCAGCTTGGTGCTCCAGCGCATGAGCCAGAGCACCGCCAAAGTATTCTGAATCGTCGGGTTGGGGAGCCCTGCCCCGAGAATACAAACAACGCCCACTACACCCACCACCAGCACCTCATGATAGATGGTTGTGCCGAGCGCGTTGTAGAAGCGTAGCGGCCAGGTCATGTCTTCCTTGGCTGCCCGCTTGATGGGTCCGGTGATGTAGCCCATGAGGTAGCTAAGCTCCAGCCAAGCCCAAATCACGAGGCCCATTGCGAACCCCGTCACCGTCGCAAGAGCAGTGTGCCGAGCTGCATTGGCTTCAACGCCCCATAGTGCGGCGACTGCGAGCATGGTAGCCAACATAAATATGGGCCGCCTCATCGCTCGCGGCTGATGAACACTCAGCAGCGCGAGACCCGTCATTAGCCACCAAAGTAAGACGGCCACCCCTAACGCCAACCAAATCATTGCGCTGGCACACCTGATCGCATCGCGACCAGCTCCAACGCTGTTGCACTCTGGAGAATTTCGGCAAAGACGCGACGATTGTCGACACCAAAGGCTTCAAGTGCCATCCAGTAACCCGTTGCCGGATCGGAAATCACAAGGCTCCCATTTTCAAGCAGGGCGAGCTGGAAGGCACCGCCGGGGTCGATGTCCCTGACTCTGCGCTCACGAACCAGACTGCGCACAATCCCGCGCAAAAAACTGCCCTCACCCGATTCGAAAGCTGCCAAAGGGGTATGAGTCTGCGCCTCTACAACATCGATGCGCCCCTTGGGTCCGTCTATAAAAAGTAAATCTGCGTAGGTAACAGATGGAGAGGCCTGCTGCGGTGGCGGAGCGTAGGTGATGTCCTGTCTGGACACACCCCACCCCCACAGTAGTGCCATAGCTAGAACGACCCAGACCATTGGGTGTCCGAGTGTTCGCCTAGACGTTGCCTGCCCCCCTGTCATCTCGGTTAACCTGCTGGCACCGGTTCGCCCCCCGCATGCACTCTGACAGGCACGGCAATCCGGTCACCTGCTGTTACCTGATAGTGCTTACTTGCCACGGCTGTGAACGCGTCGGCCGCACGCTGAGGGTCGCTTAACCCCCGGAGCAGAGGCCTGATCGGGCGCGAATACCAAGCCGATACGTTAGGCCAGAGCAAGACCCAGTGTAGCTTTCGGTCCGCCACGGGCTTCAATAAGATATCGCCCGTTCCATCACGATAGGTTCGCATATCCGCGGCCGTGATTTGCTCAATAGGAATATTGACCATCATCGGGAGGGCCACCCCGGAACGAATCACGAGTCGCTCGCTGGTGAGCGTATAGATCACCGACGCAGCATAAGACTTTGCAAGCCATGCCAGTAGCACCAATACGACGCCAGCCAGACTCGCTTGCCATACAACCGTTCCCATGACTTGAGCCGCAGACATTCCCTCCATCAATCGATAAACCATGTGTCCAACGATCAATAGACCAAAGTACAGTGCGAGATGGGGAATAAAAAATACCCTCCTCGCCATAGCTGCAACCGTAGGCCGACCCTGCCAGACCATTGTCTCCCCCTCCGGCAGGTAATCGGGCAAGCCTTCTACGGGCTCGTCTTCATATTCAGTCATACCCATATCAAAGGTTCCGAACGCATAGGCATGGCATATAGATGTCCACCACCGTAGAACGCAGTGATGCGGTCTTCTTCCTGCAACGTCACTTGATCGGGGTTAGACAAACCTGGCACCTGCGCAAATTGGTCTGAGCGAATGGATTTCACGTTTATTGAACCGTCAGATGAGACCATCGCCAATGTCATAGGTAACAAGACCCGCCGACCCGATACGTCCAGCTCAGCGTAGCGAAAATGTGGCTCTGCGCGGTCAACCCAAAGGTCAACAACCGTAGCGCCTTGCTGTCCGTCGCAACCATAGACCGCCTTTCCGCGGGGGTCGGGATCTCCGCTGTTTAATCCGTGCTCACTATCGACTCGCAATGGCACGATCCTAGGTCTTCCATCTACAGTCAGATCAGGCGCATCAGGACGATTGGCCCACGCTGCTGCGCCCACCCCATCTACCATCGGATCGCCATTCGGATGCATCGGCGCACCGCTGGCGTTGTAGATCGGCGTGGCGTTGACCTCGTATTGTGCAGGCTCGGGACCGGGCTTGACCCGCTCACCCTGACCGTGGGCCAAACGATATGTCTTGGGCTTTGGCATGCCCCCAACACCCGTCCTTAACTCGCCAGACGACATCTGCAGAGGCCAGCCCTCGCGCTTGCCCTCCCGATGGAGATATCCCACCAAGATGAAAAAGAGAATCCAGAACGCATAAAGCGCGAGCTGCGCGACGTCCACGTATTCAGTAATTGCACCAGTACCCATAATTGAGTCCTCCCAATGTGGTGATTAACTCGGAAAATCCGCTAAACCCAGACGCTTGCCATCCTCACCCACCTCACCCGGTCGCCGAACCAGCCGACCTAATGCAGCGAGCGCTACGAATAACAAGGCAATCTCGATGTGATAAACCGCTCCATAACCCGAAGCGGGCGATTGCAGTGCGACACCCAACAGTCCCGCATCCGCCCAACCCGTGACAACATCACGGATTGCACCCCCAGAAAACATGGCCACCCCG
>Ga0181574_10001108_pt1 | contig 25166 bp, 29 predicted proteins | sample 101ome_24_FD_145600 | JGI IMG/M metagenome (GOLD analysis project Ga0181574, IMG submission 145600) | Coastal salt marsh microbial communities from the Groves Creek Marsh, Skidaway Island, Georgia - 101410AT metaG (spades assembly) | ecosystem: Environmental > Aquatic > Marine > Intertidal zone... | reverse complement strand
GGTTTCCTCTAGTCTACAATACTTATCGGCACTTGTCAAGAAAAAATCACCAGCCATACTCCCGGTGGTTCTTGAACTCGTCCTCATAGATGTCTACCGGGCCATCATCCTCATAGATGCCCGAACCGGGTGAAATCTCACCCAACTTCCTGCATGTGCAGCCGCACGCACGGCAAACACCCACGATACGACGCAGAGTTGGCCTTGGGTCATCTGCTCCACAACAATCCGAGACGTACTTGACTTCCGTTTTCATCTTCATCCTCCTGTTTTCCTATTCCCCTTACTTTCTATATCGGAATTCTACCACAGCAAACTTGAATGTCAAGAGAAAAATCCGAAAAAATTTTGATACCCCACCAGCGAGGGGTTGAGCGAGCGCCCACCCCCACCAAAGAGGGGCTATTCCTTACCCCAATCTTTCCATAAATATTACCATAACACACACAATAAGAAATAACATAACAGCCAAACCATCGTTATCAAGTTTACTTTTCATTTTTTTTCCTCATATCTACAAACATCCAACCAGCATTTTTACCAAACAAACGAGGGTTACGGGCCGCTCGTCGTGAGTAAGTCCAAAACCCGTTCTCTGTTCTACAGTAACCGCTTGGGCATTCCTTGTGTGAGGGCGGTACAGTTTCCGAATTGTAAAGTTTAGTTTTCATTTTCATTCTCCATCTTGCCAATAAACATTGCACCAAACACCAAACAACTTGAAGGCTTTATACCTTGCAGCCTTCTCTGTACTAGCGTACACGTTGCCAAGATACTCATCGTTCTTGTAGCATTCAAAGTAACCGCCATCATGGCGACGATAGGTACTGAACATTTGATACTTACTCATCTCTTTCACTCTCTTTCTTCCAATTCCTAAGCCTGTCAGCACGACGCTGTTGGGCAAAACTAACAATTCGTTCTTCGCTTTCCTCATCATGACAATCCTCAATCATCTGTTCAAATGATTCTTGATTCATCAGAAGGTCGTCAGAGGTGATCCGATCATCATCATGCTTACTCATCTTTTTCTCTCTTTCTATTCCCAATTGTTTTCTCGATAGCGTTGAACGCTCTTGGCGGCGTGGATGCCATTGAGAACCGATAGTATTTCTTCGGTTCGACGATAGTGTGGCAGTTTGTGTTCTGCTACTTCAATCCACACCGAGAGCATTTCATCGGTCATCTTGTGGAATTGCTCTTGAAGGCTATCGTATTGTGCTTTTAGCGTTGTCATTTTTTTCTCTCTTTCTTTCTTACTTCCAAAGTCTACCAAATTTTTCCGGCCTTGTCAACCCCCCTAGTGGGGGTCGGTTTAATTTTCTACAACGTCAACCAACTCACCAGTCTGAGCGTCGATAATTTCGATATCTTTAATAACGTCCCAACCGATGAAAGTCGCAAAAACGTAGTTGAGGACATCAGCATAGTTGCGAAATTCTGAGGTGTAGTGAGTCGAACCGTCGAAACCTTTTGCAATTGCTTTGAACATCTTTTTCTCTCTTTCTTTCTCTCTTACTTCTTATATCGGCATTTTACCAGGCAGAACTTTAGTTGTCAAGCAAAAAAATCGAGAAAATAAAAATTTTTTTTGGCACGGTATTTGCTGGCTGTACGCATGTATACGCAACCCGAAGGGTTAGGTAAGACAAGGGGGCTACCCCCTCACTGGAGGGGTGGGCTCGCGCCCATACCCCCAATGGGGGATCAACTCCACCCAGTGCCACCCCTGATCGCCCGTTCAGTTTCCCAAGCGTATTCCCGACGCATGTAGTCGGCGTGGTGAAGCCGTCGCAACTTCTCACGAACGGCAGAGCGTACCATATGGGCGACTAGCCTATACTTTGCTGGGGTGTACGTTTGAGCATTATCGCTCAAGTCTTTCCCACCTTCCCGGATCCAAGCGTCAAGTTCTCGCGTTGTCATTTTTTCGTAGGTTGTCATTCTATCATTCTCCAAAGGGTGACGATTCACTTTCACTCAGTCTAGCATATTGAGCAGCCAATGCAACCACTCTTTCAGGGGAGCCGGGCTTTCCTACCTTTTCAATCATGTGGTCATTCCCACCCACTAACCTTTTATCGACCGACCGACGGTTAGCCTTTACAATTTTTCTCAATTCTTTTCGATTGAACTTGTGAACCGTTCCGTTCTGCTCAACACCTTTCCAGGTTAGGGTACACTGATTCCAGGCGTCAGTGAGAATCGGGTATCGTTGCATGAGTTTTTCAGTATTCATTCTTTCGTTCTCCTATCGAGCAGCCAATGCACAACGAGCCGCAATTAGAGCGGCCTTTACGGTTTCGACCTCTTCGATCCTAGTATAGTGTGGCAGTTTGCGTTCTGCAACTTCGATCCACACTGAGAGCAATTCCTTGCTCATCGTGGCGAAATACTGGCGATAGTCGTTCTGAGTAGGGTAAATCATCATTTTGTTTTCTCCTTAGTTATCCAAAGTCTACCAAATTTTTTTGTCCCGTCAACCCCCCGACTAGGGGATTACATCTCGCACCCCCCTTCTGGGTGCCACTCGGTGGTGGGGATGTCTTTGTGGGTCATGCTACGGTGAAAATTGATATTGTAACCGTCCCGCTGAACCTTAGCACCGCTGGACTGGATCCAGTTTTCAACGTCCGACTTGCGACAAGTCTTGACGACTGTCCCCTCTGTAGGGTGGATGAAAACCAGAACTAGCAGATCGAATTTTTCGGGCTTGATTCCGTGAAATTTGAACCGTGCGGGCGTACCGTGCATGACACTAGACTTGACCTCGACACGGACTAGGCGACCCCCCACGTAGAGGGATATGTCGTGACTGTCATCATCACCGACCCAGTCAGCCTGCAGACCATGCTGCAGCATTGTCTGAAATACCAGATTCTCGCAAGCCACCCCACTTTTGGGGTAGTGGTAGAGCATATAGGCTTCGTGGTTCTTTTGGGGGGTGTAGAGCGTAGGCCCAGCCTTTGCGTCGATCGTGGCGATAGCGTCGGCAATCTGTTGAGCGTTGAACATTTTTCGTTTCCTAGTGGTGGTTGTTGTTGTTGTCTGTAGAGTATATCGGCAATTTTGGTTGGCGTCAAGAGAATTTTTCAGAATTTTTCCTACCCCCCACAAACGGGGGTGGCAGGATAGTCCTCTGTCACAATTTCACAATGCTCACCGCAATCGTGGCAAATGCCATGTTCAACGTGGGCATCATCAAGATATGCACCGCAGCAATCCGAAACGTAAACAGTGAAAATTTCCAAGTTCATTTTTCTACCCTCTCGGTTGTTGTTGTTGTTGTCTTTCATGCCTGAATTATACCTAAGTATCGGCAAAAGTCAATAGCAAAATTGAATTTTTTTCGATTTTTTTCGTAAGTCTATATCCCCCAATGGTTTACGTTCTGATTTTTTTTCAGATTTTTTTTGGACAGTTTGTATCGTGAAAAATACTGTACACTGTACACTAGTCGTTTCCCCCCCTATCGGCAGGGTGTCGGCACTCCCCCCCCACAGAAGGGGGTTTAGCATTACCCCCACAGATGGGTGGTGTCTAGCATTACCCCACAGAAGGGGGGTTTTTTCATTCCCCCCCAATGGTGGGGGTTGCCCGCGAAAAACGCGGGGGGGTGCAAAAATAGTAGGCGACCCTGTGAGATATTGGCCAGTTTATTGGCCAGTTATATAATTATATATTGATGACGCCGCTGACATTCCCGCTTCATATTGCTCGAATGTCATAACTTCCCATGCTCCGCTAAGTCTATAGCTGTCGTATCTTTTTTCTCTGTCTCTATACATCTTATTTTTTAGTCTCATTCTAAAATAAGCATCCATTTCTGCCTCTCTATGCTGCCAGTAGCCACCTGCAGACGAGGGGCTCATAGGAATGCCATAAGAACCAGACCCAGACATTCGATTGGCAAAAGCGGCAGCTTTACCAGTATCATATCCATTAATAATCATACCTGTTTGAAAATCGTATCCCCAATCTATTCCTGCATAGTCATTAGCCACTGGGTCTCCAAATCCATTACCATCCAATCCACCAGCACCAAACCCCCCAAGAGTTCTAGGTTGCTGAGCATAAACACCATTACATGTCACAAGCACAATCAATACTACCAATATTTTTTTCATTTTTTATTCCTCAATTTAATAAATATGGCAGAATGACGTTTTGAATCTAGTTAAAAAACTAGATGACGCACTGAATCCTGCCTTCTCACATTATACAGTGACATTCTTGTTGTGTCAACCCTTATCATTCTACCGTGACACTTTTCGCCAAATTCCTTGGCCTATCTACATTTTTTTCTCTTTCTATAGCACTATAAAAAGCAAAAAGCTGCAAAGGAACAACAGATAATATGGGACTTAAAGAAGAAATAATATTTGGTACCACAATGTTTTCATCAATTAATTCAGAAGGACTAATCAACATCAGATCAGACGTCTTTCTTGCATAATCTATATTAATAATCTTGCCTCCTCTACTTTTGATTTCCCTTATAGTAGAATCCATCTTAATTTGTTGTTTAATATCATTATTAATTACTATTGTTGCCGTTTTATCGTCTACTAGCGCTATCGGCCCATGCTTTAGCTCTGCTGCTGCATATCCTTCTGCATGATTGTAACACAATTCTTTCATTTTCAGAGCCCCCTCAAGAGCAACAGGATAATTGTATTGTCTTCCTACAAAAAGAAATCTATCATAATTTTTATATTTTTTTGCAATATTATGAATCTGCTTGTCTATGTGCAATATTTTGATAATACTATCGCTTATTTTGCCGACGTCCGACAATATAGCCTTTCTCTGTTCTGTATATATATCTCCACCCTCTTGTTGCTGTATCCACAATGCCATCATCATTAAACATATAGTCTGGTTTGTAAAAGCTTTGGTACTAGCAACCCCAATCTCTATCCCTGCTTTGATATAAATTCCTGCGTCTGTTAGCCTGCTAATAGAAGAATCTACACTATTACACACCCCTAAAACAACACATCCAGACTTTTTCACTTCTTTAAGTGCCTCTATAACATCTGCAGTTTCTCCGGACTGAGAAATTCCTATAACTATGTCATTCTTTCTTATGTTTTTATTTTCTCTATATCTAAATTCACTAGCATATTCCACACTTACTTTTTTATTTGTAAAATGTTCTATGTAATACTTGCCCAATAATCCAGAATGATAGCTAGTTCCACAAGCTATGATTGTAATGTGCTCAGATTCTTTTATTTTTTGAGATATTTCTTCCAATCCCCCATAAACAATCCTATATCCATTAATTCTTCCTGCCATAGCATTAGATATTGCCAACGGCTGTTCGTATATTTCTTTTTCCATAAAATATGAAAACCCCCGTTTATCTGCATCATACCAATCTCTAGCAATTTTTTCTATATCCAGACTTATTATCTTATCAGTATTAACATCAAATGATTCTATTTTATTATTTATTCTGATTACATTCCCGTCTTTTACATATATAATTTTTTTTATCTCCTTAGGAAAAGCATACGCATCAGAAGCCACATAATAATCGAGCCCATTTTCTTGAATCCCTACAACCATAGGACTTCCATTTTTCGCACATATTAACTCATTATTATTTCTTTTATCTATAACAATAAAAGCATAAGCCCCCACAATTCTTTTCATAGCCACCTTTACTGCGTCATATAGTCCTATTGCATTATCCATGAAATAGTCATATATTAAATACAATAAGACTTCTGTATCCGTATCTGATAAAAATTCATATCCCTTGTCTATTAGTTCTGCTTTGAGAGATTCACTATTTTCTATTATACCATTATGAACTATGGCCAGTCTTAAATCCCTAGTAACATGAGGATGAGCATTCCTTTTAGACGCCGCCCCATGAGTAGCCCATCTAGTATGTCCAATACAAATTTCCGAATTAGCATTCAGATCTATCTTATTCATTAGATCTGCCACACAACCAGGTTGTTTAACTAGATGTAATATATCATTATCAATATAACACAGGCCCGCACTATCATACCCCCTGTATTCCAATTTCTCCATGCCCATAATGACATTAAATACGGCATTATCTTTACCTAAATAGGCTATAATTCCACACATATAATTAAGATCCGTTTTGTATATACCACCTAATAGTTTCTCTAATACCGTCTATAAAATTTGTTCTAGATTCCCATCCCAATAAATCTTTGGCTCTAGATCCGTCTAGACACCTTCTGGGTTGTCCATTAGGCATACTATCATCCCATTCTATTTTTCCGTCATAACCTACATGTTCACTTATTATCTGCACCAGTCTTTTTATTGTTATTTCTCCAGACCCACCCAAATTAATAGGTATAGGATTTTCTATATTGCTATCTACAGCCCTAGATATTGCGTCAGCAGCATCTTTTACATATAGAAATTCTCTACTAGCACTACCATCACCCCAACATTTAACAATACGATCTCCATTATTCTTCGCCTGGTAAAATCTTTTTATTAATGCTGGTATTACATGACTACTATCTTCGTTAAAATTATCTCTTGGTCCATATAAATTCACTGGCAACAGTACCATACTTTTTAAACCATATTGATCCCTATAAGCCTCCAGCATGGTCATAATAGTCTTTTTGGCAATCCCATACGGAGCATTAGTTTCCTCTGGGTATCCATTCCACAAATCATCTTCTTTAAATGGAACTTCACAATATTTAGGATAACTACACACAGTCCCTATATGAATAAATTTATCCACACCATATATCCTACTAGCCTCTACCAGATTAATTCCCATCATAACATTATCATAGAAAAATTTGCCAGGATTTTCCCTGTTAGCCCCAATTCCACCCACTTTTGCTGCTAAATGAATAACCACATCAGGTTTGATTGTACTAAAAAGCCTTTCTACCTCTAGTTTTTGCGTAAGGTCAAAATTTTTGCTTCTAGGCACAAAGACTCTATGATTTTGTGATATTTTTTCTACTACAAAACTTCCTAAAAAACCAGCACCTCCTGTGACCATTATTGTTTTCTTCACTGATTTTCTCCCTTTTTTCGGGGTCTACCTTTATTTTTGCTGATATTCATATTACGCCTTTGTCTTCGAACCATACTACTAGTAATAGTTTCTGCTGTTATTTCTGAAAGTTTTTGAGCTACAATTTTATCTGGAATATCGGAACAATGGTGTTTTATATATAATAGCTCCTGATCTGTCCACTTTTTATATTTCATTTTTTCCTCTTGACTTAATTGGCCGATTATTTATTATAATACATCCTAATACCCTAAACGCAAGATTATATTATGATTAAAAAACTAATTTCTTCAATATTAAAAGTAACAGCATCTGAACACTTGGACGTACAGCAGGAACTAAACCAAGAGGATGGAGAAAAAACCATAGCACAACTATTACATGAGCAAGAAACAGAAAACCAAAAAAACAGCGCAAAAGAATAATACCAAAAAAAATAAAGTTACTAAAACCAAAGTCACAAAAAAGAAAACAGAAAAGAAACCAGAAGTAAAATTAAAAGTTTCTGATAAAGAGTTTCTAGAAGTATTGGATAAAATTACCCGTAAATTAATTCATAAATTTAAATTTGGATATCATAGTTTAGAAGACATGAAACAACAGGCATCCGTATTTGCCTTAGAGGCCTTAGATAGATATGACGGAAAAAGACCTTTAGAGAATTTTTTGTGGACTCATGTAAGAAATAGGCTTTTCAATTTTAAAAGAAATAATTATCAGCGTCCGGATACTCCTTGCATAGGATGTAAATTTCATGATAAGAATCTAAAAAAAACATCCCATGGATGCTTAGAATATTCTAATAAATTAGATTGTTCGCTTTACAATAATTGGTACTCAAGGAACGAAAGAAAAAAGAATATTATGCAACCCTCATACATAGAGAATGAACAAGAGATTTTTCAAAGCTCTATAACAGAAAACAACGTAGAGAACCAAGAGATTATTGCCTTTTTAGATAAAAATATTGATGCAGAACATAGGGAATATTATCTGAAACTAAAGCATGGCGTTAAAATAAAAAAAGAAAAGTTTGATAAGCTCAAGGACCATATATCATGTCTATTAAAGGATTTTAATAACAATGTCTAAGAAAAAAGCCCTTAAAAAAAGAGGACAGCTTAGCTTACAAGAAGCAGAATTTATTAGAGAAAACTACGGTATCCTGAGCATTGAAGATATTGCTGATCATCTAAATCGTAGTACCGCTCCTATAAAAAGATATATAGAAGAACATAATATTTTTGCTAACTCGGAAGAAGCTAAGGATTATCAAATACTCAAAGATAAACTACATGCCAAGTCTTTTTGGTTAGAGATAAAAAATCAGTTTGATGAAGCTAGTGGTGAACTTGAATATTTTGAAAGCACTTGGGTTAGTCTTATGAAACAATTTAGAGAAGATGTTTTGGCAGCAGAAGAGCTTCAGATTAAACAGTTTATAACAATTGATATTTTGATTAATAGAAGCATGAAAGAGCGCAAAAGGCATATAGCAGAAACAGAAAAACTACAAAAAAAAGTGGATGAAGAATATGCAAAAGATGAAGATGATAGAGATATTCCTAAGCTTGCAAATTTAGAGACTCAACTTAGCTTCGCAAGAAATAGTATTGCAAATTACACTAATGAATATACAAAATTACTTAACGAACAACAAAAAATCAGTAAAGATCTGAAAGCCACTAGAGAACAAAGAATTAAACGTATTGAAGATGGTAAAAGTAGCTGGATAGGATTAATCAGAATGCTAGAAGACGAAGATATCAGAGAGAGAGAAGGCAAAGAGATGGAAATTTTAAAAACGGCTACAGACAGCTTTAAAGATAAACTGAGTGAATATCACGAGTATGAGGATAACATAGTAGATCAACCCTTTTTAACTCCAGAAAGCGTCAAAGATGAATAAAAAAGCTTGTATTACAGGAATTAATGGTCAAGATGGTAGTTACTTAGCACAATCTTTAATATCTAGAGGTTATGAGGTGATAGGTCTGCATAGAAGAAATAGCACCAACAGCTTAGAAAGACTCGGGTCAATTAATGGACATAAATTATTAACCCTTCAAGAATTTGACATAACAGACCCTGTATGCATAGGACAAGTAATATTAGACCACAAGCCAGATGAATTCTATAATTTAGCAGCTCAAAGCCATGTGGCGACCAGCTTCAAACAGCCTTGTACAACACTAGAAATTAATACTCTTGGAGTTACATATATTCTAGAGGCTATCAGGAATTATAATTCTGAAACGAGATTTTATCAAGCTAGTACTAGCGAGATGTTTGGTTCTAATTATAGTTTTAGCGAACATGACGGTAAATACCAAGATGAATCTACTCAGTTTAATCCTCAAAGCCCATATGCAATAGCAAAAGTAGCTAGTCATCATACCGTTAGACTATACAGAGAAAGTTATGGACTTTATGCCTGTAGCGGTATACTATTTAATCATGAAAGCCCCAGAAGGGGTGAAAATTTTGTTACTAGAAAAATTACTAAATACATAGGTCAATTAATTAATGGACTTACTACAGAAAAGCTTAAACTAGGAAATATTTATAGCTATAGAGACTGGGGACATGCCAAGGATTATGTAGAGGCTATGAGAATGATGCTCAATCAAGAACAGGCAGACGACTATGTTATTGCTACCGGAGAGGAGCATAGTGTTCAGGAGTTTTTACATGAGGCATTTGGTTCTGTGGGATTAGACTATCAAGAATATATAGAGATAGATCAGCAATTTTTCAGACCAGCAGAAGTAGACTATTTAAGAGGAAATGCCTCTAAAGCACAAAGACAATTGGGGTGGTCACCGCAAATATCCTTCTCTTCTTTGGTGAAAGAAATGGTTACTTCAGATATTAAATATTATTCAAATGGCGTATAGAGATTATCAAGATCCATTATATAAAAAATTTAGAAAACAAGTCTTGTCTAGAGATAAGCATCAATGTCAATGGTATGGGTGTAATAATAAAAAGAGACTAAATGTACATCATATAAAAAGGTGGGCTGATTGTCCAGGATTAAGATTTGATATAAATAACGGTATTACTTTATGTAGAGCACATCATGACATGATAAAAGGAGATGAGCAGATTTATGAATCTGTTTTTTTTAAGATAGTGGCAAACAATGCAAAGCGATGATTTTACTATTATAGTTGACTCTAGAGAGCAACAGCCGTGGGATTTTAAAAATTATGCTACAGCTAAACAAAAGCTAGATACCGGAGATTATAGTATCGAAGGACTGGAAAATATTGTTACTATAGAGAGAAAGAAATCGGTTAATGAATTCGCCAATAATATTACAGAGAAGCGTTTTAAGGATTGGACAGGTAGGCTGTCTGAAGTTGAGTTTTCTTATGTGTTATTGGAATTCAATCTTTCTGACGTATTAAGATATCCCGTAGGCTCTAATATACCTAAGCGCATGTGGGATAAAATTAGAATTAGTCCTAATTATATTATTAAAAATTTACTTGAGCTTAATTTAAACTACAATATAGATGTAATATTTTGTGACAATGCAGCTAATGCTGAGCATTTGGCCGAACAAATCTTTAAAAGAATTTTTTACCTAGAAAAAAACAGGAGAACCAGCAATGAAACTTGATAAAACAGTTACTTTACAAGCTATGCCCTATACTGATCAGAGCACCAATAAGGTGGTCAAACCAGAAGCTTTTTCTGTAGATGAATTAAGAATTACTTATTATGACCAGCCTCATATGAAGATTTTGGGAGCTCAGATTGAGAGAGTTCCTCAACATTTAACATTGTTTTTTGGTCCTACTTACGACGAATTAGGAGATACTAGGTCTTTGAGCAAATATCAAGAAAGATTAAAAGAATTAATGGGAGATGATCCTCAGACTTTTCTGCAAGGATTGTTTCCTGAGACTTTAGAATCTGATCCTGATGGCCCTGGCAGTATTTTATCTGGTATGATTAGCACTATGGGCATTAAGAGTACTCCAAATTGTAGCTGTCGTCGACATGCTATAGAAATGAATCAAAAGGGTCCCGACTGGTGCGAAGAAAATATTGGAACAATATTAAGCTGGTTAGAAGAAGAGGCAGGAAAAAGGAAATTGCCTTTTGTTAGAACAGCAGCTAAGATGATGGTTCAGAGATCGATTTCGAAGTCTCGTAGATTAAAAGCCAAAAAAGAAAAAGAAGCCAATGGCTAAAAACACAGTGTATGATGACGCTTGGTTAGGTCTTGGAGATTTAAGTAATCTTTCTATTGATCATAATCCTATGATCAATCGCACTAAAGCAGACATTGAAAAACCAGATGTTCACTTAATGAGGATTATAAAAAATCCTGATTATATAGCATCTACAGTTAAAATACTATTAAATATACAGCTACATCCCATACAGGCAGCCATTCTTCAAGAGTTTTGGAATAGACCATTTCCTATGTTTATTGCCAGTCGTGGTTTTGGTAAATCTTTTTTAATGAGTTTGTACTGTATACTAAAATGTACATTTGTTCCAGGCACTAAAATAGTTGTTGTTGGGGCTGCTTTTAGACAGAGTAAAATCCTATTTGAATATATGGAAACTATATGGAGAAATAGTCCAATATTAAGAAGTATTTTCAGTGGAAATGAAGATGGTCCTAGAAGAGACGTAGACAGATGCACTATCAGACTTGGAGACAGTTGGACCATTGCTGTTCCTATGGGCGATGGTAGTAAAATTAGAGGCCTGAGAGCCCATATTATTATTGCTGATGAATTTGCTTCTATATCTCCAGATATTTATGAGACTGTTGTGGCTGGTTTTGCTGCGGTTAGTGCTACTCCTATTGAAAATGTAAAATTACAGGCAAAAAAACAAGCCATGATAGAAGCTGGTGTTTGGACAGAAGCATTGGAGCAATTAACAGTTACAAAAAGCAATCAGGCTATCATTAGTGGTACTGCAGATTATGGCTTCAAACATTTTGCTCAGTATTGGAACAGATATAAGAAGATTATTGAAAGCAAAGGAGATCAACAAAAATTAGAAGAGATCTTCAAAGGAGAAGTGCCAGAAAATTTTAATTGGAAAGATTATAGCGTTATTCGTATTCCTTATGAGCTGATACCTAAGGGGTTCATGGATGACAAACAGGTAGCAAGAGCAAAGGCTACTATTCATACTGGTATTTATAATATGGAATATGCTGCTTGTTTTGTTAATGACAGCAATGGGTTTTTTAAAAGAAGTCTTATAGAATCTTGTGTAGCAAACGAAGAGAGCCCCATCATTATTAATGATCAAAAAATACTGTTTGATGCTGTTACTCAAGGTAATTCTAATAGGCATTATGTTTATGGCATCGACCCAGCTTCAGAGAAAGACAATTTTAGCATAGTGGTTTTAGAACTACATCACGACCATACTAGAATTGTATATGTTTGGACTACTAATAGGGGAAATTTTAAAGATAGACAAAAAAGCGGATTAGCTAAAGAATATGATTTCTACAATTTTTGTGCTAGAAAAATTAGAAATTTGATGAAAGTTTTTCCTCCGGTATTAATAGGTATGGATGCTCAGGGTGGCGGTATTGCTATTGAGGAGGCATTACATGACCCTAATAATCTAGAAGATGGAGAAAAATTAATACTGCCAATTATAGATCCAGATAAAAGAAAAGACACAGATGATCAACCAGGTTTACATATCTTAGATATGGTGCAATTTGCGAAGGCAGATTGGACTAGCCAAGCTAATCATGGATTAAGAAAAGATTTTGAAGATAGAAGTTTGCTTTTTCCAAGATTTGATAATCTAACTCTGGGATTAGCATTAGAAAAAGAAGGAAAGAATGTACTTGAATCGTCTCTTGATAATCTTTATGATAGTGTAAGTGATTGCATTTTAGAAATAGAAGAATTAAAAAACGAATTGACTACAATAGTAATGAGCCAGACTAGCACGGGACCGAATGCTAGAGATAGATGGGATACTCCTGAAATTAAATTACAGAATGGTAAAAAGGGCAGATTAAGAAAGGATAGATATAGCTCTCTTTTAATAGCAAATATGATGGCTAGACAAGCCAATAGGCCCAGCCAAAGTGTGGATTTTGATAATGTTGGAGGAAATCTTAAACTCATTAGTGATAAAAATAGAGGGGATTTATACAAGGGTCCTGATTGGTTCACATCGGCAGTAAATAGAGATGATATATATCTTGGTGTATATAGATAAAACACCATATTAATACAATTACAATACAATTACATATATTATGACATCAAAAAACAACAATATACCAGATGCAAAGATAGACGATAAAGAAGAAGCATATATTTTATGGGGAGAGGATACGGCTAGCCAAGAAAGAGCAATGAAGGCTTCTGCTGGAGCATTAGAAGAATATGGCGGCATACAATCCTCTAGGGCCAATTCTAGATATAGATTAGATTATTCTGGCCTTGATACATCTACCGATGGTAGGCCAGGCCTTACTAGAAGTGACTATGATTATTTTAGAGACTCCGAAAGGGTTCCTAGAAAAATCAAAAACATATTACGAAAAGCAGACGACATATATCAGAGGGTCGGTTTAGTAAAGAATGTTATTGATTTGATGGGAGATTTTGCTAGTCAGGGCATTAGACTAGTACATAAAGTTAAAAAAACAGAAAGATTTTATCAGGAATGGTTTAGAAGAATTAATGGAAAAGACAGAAGCGAAAGATTCCTAAATAATCTGTATAAATCTGGCAATGTTGTTTTAAATAGACAAACCGGAAAATTGTCCGCCAAGGCTATGGAGCAAATGTATGCCGCTAATGCTGCTGCTGAAATAAGAATATTAGATCTAGATAGTGTCGTTAGACCACAGGAAATTCCTTGGATATATACTTTTATCGATCCTGTATATGTAGATGTTGCAGGAGGTGAAGCTGCTTCTTTCGTTAGAAATAAAATGTATGAACTAAGTCTTCCTGCCTCTTTAAGAAAAATGATTAATGCCCCAGATAGTGATGCGGCAAGGAAAATCATAGATAATCTACCGACTCAAATTATAGAAGCAGCTAAAAGCAAAAAGAAATATCCTTTGGATCCTGAGTCTATTATGGTTTTTCATTACAAAAAAGATGACTGGCAAAGTTGGGCATATCCTATGATTTATGCTATCATGGATGATATTACAGTTATTGAAAAATTAAAACTTGCTGATATGGCAGCACTAGACGGTGCTATTTCCAACATTCGTATTTTTAAGCTTGGTAATTTAGAACATAGAATCGCTCCCACAAAAAGCGCTACAGCTAAATTGGCACAGATCTTAGGCAATAATGTTGGTGGAGGTACGATGGATTTGGTGTGGGGTCCAGATATTGAATTACTTGAAAGCAGAACAAGTGTTCATCAATTTCTAGGAGAAGGCAAATATACTCCTCATTTAAATAGTGTGTATGCTGGACTTGGTATTCCTCCTACATTAACTGGTACATACGGAGCAGCAGGTACGACAAATAATTTTATTAGCCTAAAAACCTTAACACAAAGATTGCAGTATGGCAGAGATGTTTTGGCAAAATTTTGGGAAAATGAAATTAGAATAGTTCAAAAGGCTATGGGATTTTCTACGCCAGCACATATAGAATTTGACAAAATGGACTTGAGTAATGAAGAAAGCGAAAAGGCCTTACTTATACAATTAGCAGATCGCAATATTATATCGGAAGAAGTACTTAAGACCCGCTTTGGTTTTGATAATGATATGGAAAGATTTAGAGTCAAAAGAGAAGATAAGGACAGAAAGAAAAAGAAAATGCCAGCTAAATCCGGACCATTTTCTGATAATGCTTTTGATTCATCCTTAAAGAAAATAGCTCTACAATTAGGTCTTGCCACTCCTAGCGAAGTAGGACTAGAATTAGATCCTAAAAAACGAGGAGAAAAAAGTCTTACAGATATAAAGAAAGAATTGGAGTCTAGTAAAATCAATAATGCCAAGAACAAAACCGGTGTTTCTGGTGAAGGTAGACCTAGAAATTCTAAAGATACTCAAAAAAGAAAAGAAAAACAGTTTGCCCCTCAAACCGGAGCAACAATCATGTTGTGGGCTACTAAGGCACAAGACCAGATATCCAAACATCTTCATCCTATACTTCTTGAATTTTATGATAAAAAAAATATCAGAAGCCTATCTAGTTCAGAATATAATGAATTAGACTCTATTAAAACTAAACTACTATTCAGTGTTAGTCCATTTTCAACAATATCAGAAAATTTAATTAAAGACCATTTAACAAAAATCAATAATCCAGATATCAATAATACAATTTCACTATTTAATAAGTGGAAATACAGTTTACAGTCCGAATTAAATTCGGAGATGTCAATAGAAGACCAGAAGCAAGCAAAGGCCATATTTTATACTTTGGTGTATAGAGACTTTGATACCAGTATGGAGAATAAATAATGATAATATACGAACAAGAAAAGAAGGACGGCATATCTATTGATATGCTATGCAAAGGCTCGATCACCTATGCTAGTTGCGTAGAGCCAATGGAATCTTCTTTATCCATTAATAAAAAAGACTTTAAGTCGCTAGCCTCATATTCAGACAAAGATCTCTACTATACTCAGTCTATATTGGTGAGTAGCAACTGGAATAAAAATGATGATATTTTTGATAAAGCTGAAGTATGGGCAGCTAAAAATACTCCAGAAGATAAGCCTACCAACCTAGAACACGACGAAAATACAATTATTGGACATATTGTATCTAATTGGCCCATCGATGAAAATGGAGAAATTATTCCAGAAGAAACTTCTGTAGCTAATTTGCCAGATAAATTTCATATCGTTACTGCTTCTGTGATTTACAGAGCATTCAGCGACGCTTCTTTAAAAAGCAGAAGTGAAGAACTTATCCATCAAATCGAAAGCGGAAAAAAATATGTCAGCATGGAATGTTTTTTCAATAATTTTGATTATGGATTAATTAATCAATCTACAGGACAATATAAAGTACTTAACAGAAATGAAAATACCTCTTATCTTACCAAGCACTTAAGAGCATATGGCGGGACAGGAGAATTTGAAAACTATAAAATTGGTAGAGTATTAAGAAGTATCACTTTTAGTGGCAAAGGTTTTGTTGACAAGCCCGCTAATAGCGATAGTATAATATTCAGTAAAAATAATTTTTTAGACGAAAAAAAAATTGACCAAAATAAAAAAATAGGTGTATTTGATAATCAAGCATGTTCACACTCAATGGAGAATGATATTATGGCCGAAAATACAACAGCAACAGAGCAAGTTTCAGATCTTGAGACTCTCAACAACGAACTAAAACAAAAGATTGAAGCACTTGAAGCTCAGGTTCAAGAAGCAGCATCTGCAAACGAGTCTGCTCTAAAAGAGCATCAAGAAGCTCAAGCCAAAGCATCAGAAGAGTGTGAGGCTAATTTGGTTTCAGTTAAAGAAGAGCTAGAAGCTTCTCATGCATCGGCTATTGAAGAAATGAAAAAAGAACTCACAGTTGCTGGTGAAGAACTCGCCATTAAGACAGAAGAGACCAAAGCGGAATTATGTGCTATGTACGATAAAAAAATTGCAGAAATGCAAGATGAATTAAATAAAGAAAAAGAAATCGTAGCACAATACAGAAAACAAGAAGAAGAAAGAATGATGGCAGAAATGTACAAAAAGAGAATGGCTAGTTTGGTAAGTGCTGGTTTGTCTGAAGAAGACGCAGAAGCTACTACTAAGCAATTCGAAGATTTTACCGATGAACAATTTGATAGTATTGTAGCAACACTAACTAAAGTTTCAACACAAAATCCAGAGTCAACTGAAGAAGTCGCTGCTGATCAAACAGTAGAGGCTACAGAATCTGGCGCTGAAGAAACTACAGAAGAAGCTACAGATAACGAAGATGACTCTTCAGAAGCTGCTGATATTTTAGATGAAGTAACAGTAGAAGACGAAGTAAATCTTGGCATTGGTGGTGAAGAAGAATCAGAAGCTCAGGCTACAAGAGCTGCTCTGGTAGATTTTGTGTATAGTAGACTAGGCAAGAAATAAACCTATTTAATAAACGGAGAATTAACATGGCTTTAAAACCTGATCGTATCGAAAGTCTTGTAGACATTTCATTTTTCATGAACACCGAAGAAGAACGTGGTGGTGTTGCATGCCTTCTTACTGGAGGTAGTGGAGTTGCTATGGATGACAGCGCTGCTGTTGTTGCATACGCTACGACCCCCAGTGGAGAGACCCCAGTGGGTGTTTTACTTAACGACGTAGTAGACATTGACCTCACTAGACAACATATCAACTTCCATAAAGACGAAGTTACTGTTGGTGGTAAGGTTGCTCTACTGAGAGTTGGACAAGTAACCACAGACCAATTAGACGGCGCACCTACTGCTGGTGACGCAGCCTATGTTGGCGCAAGTGGTCTTTTGACAGAAGTTGCCGAGGTTGGTGCCGCTAGAGTCGGTACATTCCTAAGCGGCCCTGACTCAGAAGGTTTCGCTAAAGTTTCAATTAATATCGTATAAGTTACACCCTAAATGAACGGAGAATTTAACATGTCAGAACAAATCGAAAAATTTCAGCCATCTCCCGAGTTAACCGAGCTTCTTAAGAAATCAGGTTCGGCTAACAGAGAAGAATCGCTAGCTGCAAATGCAGAGTTTGCTAAGGCTCTTGAGCTTCCCCTTCGTCAAGGGGTTTTAAGTGGTAACATTCTTGATGGTATCTTTGAAGCTATCAGACTAGCTCCAGGTGCTACTCCTGAGTTTCCTCTAGATTTCTTATCTCCAGGAAGCGAGAGAGATTTTGTAGCATATACAATCCCTAATCATGGTCGTATTCCAGAACGACATGTCGAAGGCGATTACGTCATGATTCCAACTTATGACGTTGGCGCAAGCATCGACTACCTACTAAAGTATGCAAGAGATGCTAGATGGGATGTTGTTGGTCGTGCAATGGAAGTACTAGAGTCACAATTCGTCAAAAAAATGAATGATGATGGCTGGCATACTCTCCTTGCCGCTGGTGTTGACCGAAACATTGTTGTTCACGATAGTGATGCAGATGTCGGTCAGTTCACCAAGAGACTAGTTAGTCTCATGAAAACCGTTATGAGACGTAATGGCGGCGGCAATTCTGCCTCTAACGACAGAGGCCTACTAACTGACTTGTATGTCTCACCAGAAGCTATGGAAGACATCAGGAATTGGAATGTTGATCAGGTTGATGAGATTACTCGAAGAGAAATTTATACAGCTGCCGATGGTGCTGTTAATCGTATCTTTGGCGTAAATCTCCATGACCTAGACGAACTAGGAGCTGGACAAGAGTATCAACTATTCTATGATGATACCCTAACAGCAACCATGGGTGCCAGCGACGAAGAAATCGTTGTCGGCCTAGATTTGCGTAAGAACGATAGCTTTATCATGCCTGTTCGTCAGGAAGTACAAATCTTTGAAGATGAAACACTTCATCGTCAAAAGAGAGCTGGCTTCTATGGATGGGCAGAAGTCGGATTTGCCGTACTAGATAATCGTAGAGTTATTCTCGGTTCTCTATAATAGGTCGATCAGTACTAAACTGTCAAGAAAAGGGCTAGCAATGGCTGGCCCTTTTTTATTGTATAGTGTATATAGTAATAACTAGTCTATACAAAGATCACAGGAACTACACATGAGTGCAGCACAATACGATTTTGAAATCGAACAAGGTTCTTCTTTTAGGATATCCATAGTTTATAAAGACGACAGTAATAATATAATAGATATTACTAACTGGTGCGCCAGACTTATTTGGAAGACAAATACCAATATTACTACAGAATTCACCAGCGAAAATACAGATTTGGCTAAATATAAATTTTCTATAGATGGAACTGCTGGAAAATTAACCTTAGAGTTTCCCGCCATAACTACTAATGGATTCGACTTTAGTAGTGCTAAATATGATTTAGAACTTCAATCAGATGATGATTTTTATTCAGAAGGCGGAAAATATACATTAAAAATACTTTATGGCAATGTAAAAATAATCAAAAGATATAGTAAGTCCACAGAAATATTGGACTGTGATACATGAGTGGAATAGAGATATCAAATAATTCTCAAAATATACAAATAGAAACATCAATTGGTCATTCAACATGCACAGATGTCACAGTAAATAAAACCAATGTAGAAATAATTACTTCTTCAGAAAACACATCAACCTGCAACACAATAGAAATTGCCCACAGAGACGCACCTAATTTGGAGATAAGTGTTTCTAAAGGAGATCCTAAGCCATCCTGTAATTATATAGACCTGATTACTACTAACCAACATACAGTAGAAGTCAGCAGTGGTTTGGATATTATTTTCCCTAGTGTTTTAGCAGAAAATGTGATAGGCTTAACACAACTCATACAGTATTACATCAATAACTTAAATTTAGTAGATGGTGGAACTCCATAATCCAATGTAGGTAATTTTATGCCTAGAAAAACTCTTATACAAATAAGAAAAGGACAGAATTCTGAATGGCATTCTATCAATCCTGTGTTGGCAAGTGGAGAGCCAGGATATGACTTTTCTAATAATTATTTAAAAATTGGAGATGGGCAAAGTTCTTGGGATGACTTAATTCCTATTGGTGGTGTATACGGTAGTGTATATAGAAATTACAAAAATATTGATGAAACTTATTTTGCAGAAGCAGATGATAATGTAATTTTTTGCGATACAGAAAATGGTGAAATTAATATATATCTACATACGGCCATAAATTATGGAGGCAAAGAGCTTATTATTAAAAATTTGGGGGATCATAATGTGGTTATTTTACCATATAGTCCCGAAGAAAAAATCGATAACTCTCCTTCATTTTTATTAAGATACAAAAATGAAAGCGTTACAATATTATCAAATAATCAAAATTGGTACCTACTATAATAACGGAGAAATAATATTATGTCATATAGACCATTAGATAACCCGCCAAATCCCTCGGGATTAGTTTTTTATGGACAATATGGATCAAGTGGAGTTTTTGATTCTAGTTCGGACTTTACTATTGATTTGGGAAATAGTTCGTTATTAATTCCTGACAATGGATATATAGGTTCTCAGTCACCAGATGGCCGACAGGCTATCAGAATTAGTAATGCCGGAGACGTTACTCTTTCTGATGACCTTAGTATACTCGGCAATCTTACTGTCAATGGAACTACAACTACAGTAAATTCTACAACCTTAACTGTTGAAGATCCTATTATTATTCTTGGCAGTGGTAGTCCAACGCTTGATGATAACAAAGACAGGGGTATTTCATTTAATTATTTTGATGGATCTGCAAAGACTGGTTTTTTTGGTTATGATGAAGATGTTGGTAAATTTACTTTTATTCCAGTAGCAACTATAACTAGTGAAACAGTTACTGGTGACGCCGGTACAATAGTTGCTGACTTAGAAGGCACTGCAGATTTTGCCGAACAACTTCTGCCATATGCTATTACAGGCATGCCAGAGGCAAACGATATAAACGCTACAAACGACTATATTCTTATTTGGGATGACAGCGATGGCAGATTAGAAAAAATCAATAGAAGCACTTTGGTCTCTGGTCTTGGGGCGATGAGTAGTTGGACACTTAGTGATGGTTCCAATACAGAGACAATACAAGATGGCAATACTGTCTTGGTTTCTGGTGCGCCAGGTATCGATGTTTTAGTATCTAGCACAGATACCGTTACAATTAGTTTGGATATATCTGAATATTCTACAGTTAGTACTGCTGTTGATGATAAAATATTAACTCTTGATAGCGATGGTTCTACTCATCAATTAACAACAATCTCAGATCTAGCTGGTCTTTATGCTGGTTCCGGTCTTGTTGAAAGCGAAGGATCTTTACATATCAATGTTGATGGTTCTACGCTGGAGATTTCATCGGATACTTTACAGGTTAAAGACGACGGTATTACATTCAGTAAATTAGCTGATGCTGCTGTCCAGCTTTCTTCAGAAAGTTTTGTCGATAACGATACTACCCTGATGACATCAGCAGCAATACAGGATAAAATTACTGATCAAGTAAGTAATGAGGGCTATTTTAATGTTGCTGGTTCTGGCCTGATAGTTAATTCTGGAAACGATAATCGAATTGATTTTGTTGGTGGAGATGGCTTAAGTGTTACCGAAGACGAAGTAGACGTTCTGGCTGATGGTTCAACCATCAACTTCAATGGGAGTAACCAATTATATGTTCCAGATGGTGGCATAGGTGAAGATCAAAGATCTAGGACGGTACAGACTGCTACTAGTTCAGCCAATATCTCAGCAGATATAGTTTTGGCTAATAGCAGTTCAGATATCGAGCTTACTCTGCCAGCACCTGTTTCTGGCAAGATTATAAGAGTGAAGAATATCAACACTGGTAGAGTAGATATTTTGAAAAATAATACCGATACGGTAGAAGGTACTACTCAAGTTTCATTATACTATCAGTATGAAAGCATGAATTTTGTATCCGATGGGAATAATTGGTATATAGTTTAATAGTCACACTAGAGGATAGAATGTGTATAGTATTACACTTCAGACAAATGACCAGTCAGTATCATCTGGCGAAATAATAGGAAGATTGCAGTTCGCCGCCTCCTCCGAATCGGATGGCGGCGCTTCTCAATCTATTGTCGGTGGACTATACGGAGTTGCACAGAGTAATTTTAGCTCTTCTGCAAATCCTAATTCTCTTTATTTTATTACTTCTGATAATGATAGCAGTCCTGCTTTTCCAAGACTACAGATAAGTTATCAGGGTGATTTTCTACCGATATCTGGCTCATATAATCAATATGACATAGGTGCTAGTAACAACCGTTTTGACAATATATATTCTAGCGGTATTGATACGTATAGCATGCTGTTAAACTCATATGTTCCATCTAATACTACAAATAAACTATATAATGATAACGGTACACTCAAATTTAATGGGAGTGCTATAGGAGGAGCTGGCGGGGGAGGATTGAATGATCTAATTGATGATACTAGTCCTCAGCTTGGTGGAAATCTTGATCTTGACACCTATAGTATTACTGGCATTGGTGGAATAAATATCAACAACGATGTTGTAGCTAGTGGTGAATTAAAAATTGGCGGCTATCAACCTTCTGACCTAGAAAATCCCGGATATTTATCTGTTGGAGAGGTTAGAATTCAACAGGGTGCTCCTCCTACATATGTTAGCTCATATAAATTATACGATATTGTTACTGATTCTACCAACCACAGAGTTGGTATCAATATGCATGATGGTAGTGTTTATTCTGAGCTAGCTCCTGAAAATACATTAGACGTTAATGGAACATTTTCCTGTCCGACCATCGTTGCTCAAGAAAATGGTGGATGGGCGACCGATTTGGGAGGATACTGGTTTTCGTCGGTAAAAGATCTTAGCGTTCAACTTGACCCATCTGTGACTAATCAACAAGCTGGTTCACCAGGACTACTTATTGGAGAAGGAGCAAAAAATTATGCGACTAACAGTATGGTTTTTGCTACTAATTATTTCACTAGTAAAGGAGACGCCCAAAGAGTTTTTCATGTAATACAATATGAGAGTACTGATGCTAGTGACCATTATTTAACTGCTGATAAATCTGGATCAAACTATAGTTCTGCGTTTTATGTTGGTTTGGGTACGGTATTAACTTTTATATTACATATAGCAGCCAATAATGATACAGACGATACAGCAGCTGGATGGATAATCAAAGGGTGTATTAAAAACAGCACAGGCACTCCACAAATTGTTGGTTCCTTAATTACTGAAAATTTTGCAGATGCGTCTATGAGTTCAGCGTCTGTTAGTGTTGTTCCAAATGGCACTTTTGATCGGATGAACATTAAAATTAATGGAATATCGGGGAAAACCATCAGGTGGGTGTGTTCGCTAGATGGTGTGTTATCACGTTTTTAGAGGTTTAAATTATGCCAATTATAAATACAAATAATCAACAACCTGATTGGGCCAACGAAGCTAAGAATAATTTGATAGAAATAACAAATTCGACTTTTGATAGGATGGTCAAGTCTTATAGGCACGGAGTAGATATTTTCTGGAGAAATCCTAGAGCTACTCCTCAAGAAATAGCAGACGCTCTTGGCACAAATGCTGCTGAAATATTTCAACTACATTATGATCTTGGCGAACTTATATATAAATATGATATGAGTGCCATAGCAGATAAGATGACACAAATTGGTAGAGCAACCATGAATGAAGATGGAACAGTCACAATTACTGAGTAGGTAAATTATGTCAGCGAATTTCGGAAATAATGATATCAGCACATCCGGCAGCATAACTGCTGATAGTATAACTGCTGATAGTATAACTACTGATAGCATAACTGCTGCTACTGGAAATTTTACCACTTCATTAGAAGTAAGTGGAATACCTGTGCCTACTGGTGTTGGTACTACTAGTGCTTTTGGGTCTTATGTTACTAAGTGGACAACATCTAACAGTATAGGTAATAGCACTATCTTTGATTATGGATCAGGGGTTGCTATAGGATATGCTTATACATCACCAAGAAAGCTTTTTGTATACGGAGACTTGGGTGTTGATGACGATTGCTATATGCGTGGTACAATTTATTTAGATAGTAACTCCTCGACTAATGTTGGTATCGAAAGTTATGTGGGAGATGGAATAAGAATGTTTATGCCATCAGGCGGTTATTTGTATGTTACCCAGGATAGTGCGAATAGACTAATAATAGATAATAATGGCAATTTTGTATTTAATGAACAAGGATATGATTGTGATTTTAGAGTAGAAGGTACGGGCGATGCAAACCTGTTATTTACAGACGCTAGTACAGATAGAGTTGGTATAGGGACGGCTTCTCCTTCTTATAAGTTAGAAGTAAATGGATCTTTTAGCGCTGATAGTATTAATGTGAGTGGTCAGTATACATTTCCCACCAGTGTTGGAAGTGTGGGAGACAGTCTTGTTTACGCTGGATCAAACCAAGTAGCTTGGAGTGGCGTGTCAGGAGCTTTATCTGGTCAGCTAGACGGAAACTTAGATCTTAACAACTACGACATATTTGGTACTGGTAACATTACGATAGACGGAAACATAACAGCTGAAAATTTCTACGGAGACCTAGACGGTGTTGTAATCACAGAATGTCGAAACGACACTGGAAGTACTATCGCTGAAGGTGCTCCCGTTTATGTTGCTGGGTATTATTCGTCTAATGGCAAGCCTCTTATCGCCCCAGCGGATTGTGCAAACGCCGCAAAGATGCCCGCCATTGGCCTGCTTGCCTCAGAGCTTACAACTGGATCAGAAGGCCACGTTCACGTTTTTGGCTTGGCTCAGAATCTTCCAAGCGCTGTTACTAATGGCTTTAGTGTTGGAAATACAGTTTATGTTGATAATGGGGGCGGCTTGACCAATGTTAGACCAACTGGTGTTAGCGAGTTAGTTCAGAACATAGGGCGCGTTTTAAAAACTGGCACTAACGGCAGGATACTTGTACTTGGTCCGGGTAGAAGCAATGATGTTCCTAACAGTGGACATTTTGAACAGCTTACTGTAGATGGTTATACTGCACTGGCGGTAGATGGCGGAAATGTTGGTATAGGGACGGCTACGCCAGACTTAACTGGAAACGATAAGGGTCTACATATCCATGCAACTAATTATCCAGAAATCAAATTAACTAACGATACCACTGGTAGTACCTCTGATGACGGTTCTATTATTCAGGTTGTAAATTCAGAATTTAGATTTACCAACAGGGAAGATGGAAAAAATATTTCTTTTTACGCTTTCGATACTGGTGGAACGTCTCGACAGAAATTATTACTATCCGAATCATTAATAACAGTAAACGGAGCTGGTATCAATACTGACTTTCAAGTTAAGGGAGAAAACGACGATTATCTAATTTATACCGATGCTAATAACGATAAGGTTGGTGTTGGTACAGCTTCGCTTTATGGAAAGTTAAACACAGCACAAACCACCACAAATCAGAGCAACCAGCAAACCTTTGATATTCGTTCTAATAATTACTCAACAAGCAATGGGCAGTACT
>Ga0181574_10001107_pt1 | contig 25177 bp, 27 predicted proteins | sample 101ome_24_FD_145600 | JGI IMG/M metagenome (GOLD analysis project Ga0181574, IMG submission 145600) | Coastal salt marsh microbial communities from the Groves Creek Marsh, Skidaway Island, Georgia - 101410AT metaG (spades assembly) | ecosystem: Environmental > Aquatic > Marine > Intertidal zone... | reverse complement strand
AGCTTCCGAAACCGGTTGGAAGCAATCCGCAGCTCCGTTAGAGGTGACGTCAATTTTCTCTGGAGATATGCCGTAAGTAGCAATAATATCTTGTTTAGAGAATTCCGACACAGTACATATGCGGTCTGCTTTTTTTGCAAATTTAGGGAAATACTTCTTTAAGTATTTTAATGCTCCAACTGGAATGTCCGAAGGGTTATGCTCAAAATTTAAATCGTGAATCACCGCCAATTGAGGAACTTGAGTTCTCAAGGATAGATAGCCATCAGGCGATATGAATCCGTCACAGGAATATTTTTTTAAGGCAGCTGTAATGGAATAATTAAACCAAATCTTAAATAGCAAAGGGTGGCGCGCTTGCGGCTGAAGCACAATAGGCTTAACATTTTCGGCAAAAACAAAGCGGGAATCGTAGGGGCGATCGAAAAAAAAGATGAACTGATGCTCAGGGTGCGTACGCACAATTCTAGACATTGTTTCATACGTGTACCACCCAAAACCTTCCATTTTGTTTTTCAACAAAAAGCGCGTGTTTACACCTATGATCATCTTGTTGTATTAGTCGGTCTGATGTTGCGAAATCGATGAAACTACATGGGCATACCCATTCCTCCACCTTTCATTTGCTTCATCATGTTCATCATGTTTTTCTTGTTACTCATCAACTTCATCATTTTACGCATATCGTCGAATTGTTTGATGAGTTTGTTTACTTCCTGAATGCTTGTTCCGCTACCACCAGCAATACGTTTTTTTCGACTTCCATTGATGATAGCAGGATTTGAACGTTCTTCTGGACTCATAGAGTAAATGATAGCCTCAATGTGCTTGAACGCGTCATCTTCGATTTCAACCCCTTTCATGGCTTTCCCCATTCCTGGAATCATTCCCATAAGGTCTTTCATATTCCCCATTTTCTTCACTTGTTGAAGCTGACCTAGGAAATCATTGAAATCAAATTGATTTTTTTGAATTTTCTTTTGTAAACGCTGCGCTTCTTTCTCGTCGAATTGCTCTTGCGCCTTTTCTACCAACGACACAACGTCCCCCATTCCGAGGATTCGGTCGGCCATTCGTTTTGGATAGAAAACATCTAACGCGTCCATTTTTTCACCCGTACCCACAAACTTAATGGGTTTGTTCACCACTTCGCGAATTGATAAGGCAGCTCCTCCGCGAGTATCACCATCTAATTTCGTGAGTATAACACCATCAAAGTTGATTTTATCATTGAACGCTTTAGCGGTATTCACTGCGTCTTGTCCTGTCATAGAATCAACTACGAAAAGCGTCTCAGTAGGCTTAATCGCATTTTTCACCTGCTCTATCTCGTTCATCATTTGCTCATCCACAGCCAAACGACCAGCGGTATCCACTATGACTACGTTAAATCCTTTGCTACGCGCATGTAGAATTGCTGCCTCAGCAATTTTCACAGGATTTTTTTCTTCTTTTTTTGAATATACCTCAACGCCAATTTGTTCACCTAAAACGTGTAATTGGTCAATCGCAGCTGGACGATAAACGTCACAAGCAACAAGGAGAGGGTTCTTTCCTTTTTTAGTTTTTAAGTAGTTGGCAAGTTTACCGGAAAAGGTTGTCTTACCCGAACCTTGAAGACCTGACATTAAAATCACACCAGGATTTCCTTGGTATTGAATCTCAGATTCATCGCCCCCCATCAACTCGGCTAACTCTTCGTGGCATATTTTTATCAAGAGTTGTCCAGGTGAAACGGCAGTTAATACATCTCTACCCAATGCTTTTTCTTTCACACGGGAAGTAAATTCTTTGGCGGTTTTAAAGTTGACATCGGCGTCAAGCAATGCACGACGCACTTCCTTCAAGGTTTCCGCAACGTTAATTTCGGAAATTTGGCCTTGTCCTTTTAGAACTTTAAATGCTTTTTCAAATTTGTCGGTAAGATTTTCAAACATGCCTATTCAATTTTGGAATACAAATGTACAAATACTCTATGAAATGGCAATTTTGGAGGAGGGTTTTAGCGGTTATTATTCCCCACATATTCCCGTGATAGGGAATTAGAAGTTCATTAACTCGACAAGAGTAGTGTCCCCTAGAATCCTTAACTTAAAGATATAATGATAATCGGTGTTTTCTATCCTAGAAACTGGAGGCAGACCATTTAGGTAAGTAATAATCGGCAGAAGATTGTCGCTATGACCACACATTAAGGTCGTTTTTCCAGATGCCCGGATTCCGTCGAGGCAATCTTCAAACGCATGGTAATCGTATAATAAAAGGGGCAATTCAAGGCTTTCTTTTAGTGGAGCGACCGTGGAGGTTGTTCGGGTGAACATAGTGCTATATATTTGTTCAATTCCTTTGTTGAAGAGGATTGTTTTTAGTCGCTGGGCGCGTTGTTGACCTTCTTCGGTAAGGGGAGGGTTATCACCTTGAAAAAGGGTGTCTTTCTCCGCATGTCTCACCAAGAATAATTGAGTCTCCGGCTGTTGATTACTACAGCTAAATGTTCCAAGAAGTAAAAAGAATAGGAAGACAGCGTTCAATTTCATAACCAGACTTTCTGCTAAAGATATGAATATTGAATGGATTTCGATAAGATCTGAAGGATGCGAATGGATGTATACAATTTTGAAAATTTCTAAAAATCGAGCCTTCTTTTGATTAAACACCTCAAAAAATCTTTTAATCGGGAATTCATGGTTAAAAAAAAATGGTAGATTTGTGTCGAATAGAATGAACTAAATAAATATCTAAAGTATGAATATTGATATCTCAGTACTAGTTAAAAAATACCTCATTGCATTCTTTATTGCTGTATTAGGTTTAGTAGCTACTTTCTATGGATTAGGTAATAACCAAGATCAATTATTTATTATTGCTGCAATCAATCTTTTCTTAGGGGGAGTTTTGGCGCTCTTGTTTAGTGCTGGAGTATTGAAAAGAAATATCGTTTTAGCCGTTGGTTTAGTTTGTGTACTTGTTACAGTGTTTTTCGGATATTCATCTGTTGTTGCGGTTGCCGAAGCACAAAAGCACATTGATGATAGAGCGCGTTCAGAGCAGTTAGTGCGCTACAATTTAGCTTTTATTAGAGATGTACAGCGTGCTCATAAAAATGAGTTTGGTAAATTTGCTGCTACTTGGGTAGAACTTGAAGAGTTTTACAACGAAGGTAAAATTACTGTCATCGATGCAGAAAAAGCAGTTCCTTCGCGCCCTCTTGTTAAGGAGGAAATTAAAGCTATCTATAATGATAATCGTGCAGCTGACGTCAATATGACAGAGCGTGAAGCAGCTCTATTGGCAGCTTTAGGGAATCCTTCAGGCAAAGAGGATTTAGATGGATTCAAGCGTGATACAATAAAAAAATTATTCCGTGAAGACTATATGGGTTCTTTATCGCGCATTAAAGAGCGCCAACGACTAGGGCTTGGTGCGTTTAAAGTAGAACGATTAAAGTATATACCTATGTCTGATCCACAAACTGAATGGACGTTGGAGACGCGTGTTAATGTCCCTTACGCAGGTGATACGATACCAACGATCAAGGTGTCTGCAGAGGAACCTGTTCCATTTTTGATGGGTGGTAAGAAAGAAATGGTTGGTTTTGGAAACCTTTCAACAAATTCTGATAAAGCAACTTGGGAATAATCAAGACGAATAGTGTCAGGAACTCAACTTACATTTATTATATCTGGAACCTCAGTATCATATGCTGAGGTTCTTCGTTCTTCACAAACGTTAACTCGCAGTGGAACTCATTCCTTTTCTTCTTCTCGCACAGAGGAACGAAAGGAAGAATTAGAAGAGTTTATCCGACATGCAAATTTGAACCAAGAATACGAAGAGTATTCGTTGGCAGTTTGTACTACCCAAACCGCGTTAGTGCCGACAGCAATTTTTTCAGCATCTAGTTCATCTCAGGTTGCTGACCTCCTTTTTGAAGGAGAAATTGACAAAAATGACATAGATTTTAATCGCATATCTGAGCTGTCTGTTGTCAATGTATACACCTTACCGCTATGGATAAAGTCATTGTTTATCATGAAGTTTCCGAAGATGTTGATTCAGCATGAACAAACGATGAATATTCGGGCGCTTTTCCGAGGAAGTACCTTCAATCTAAAAATTGTTCTTACCATTTTTGAGGAATACTTCTCCTTGAACATCATCCATAAGTCGGAATTGGTATTTTCAAATGTATACGCTTATACAGCCATGGAAGATTTGGTCTATTATACGCAGTTCGCCTTGAAAAATAAGGGGTTAGAAAATGAAAGGGCGAGCTTGCTAGGAGTGACTGCATCGCATGATTCTGAAGCGCTTTTTAAATCAGTCGCTGCGGCGTTAACCAAAATGCATGGGAGCCCAAATTATGACGTTTCTACTACTCAAATTTTTCAACAGCAAGTTTTATGCGTATAGTTAGCGGTAAAATCAAGGGTATTCGGTTTAGTCCACCGAAGGGGTTTCCGTCAAGACCTACCACTGACTTTGCGAAGGAAGGATTATTTAATGTACTGGATCACCGCTTATCCCTATACGATTTAGACATCTTGGATTTGTTTGCAGGCACCGGGAATATTTCATACGAGTTTGCATCCCGCGAAGCCGGTGCGATCACTTCTGTTGATCAAAATTTTAAATGCCTTCGTTTTATTGATGAAATGGCCCGAAAGTTTGGATTGGACAATGATATAACTACCTTTAAGTCTGAAGTACTATATTTTATTGAACGATGCAGTTCTAACTATGATTTGATTTTTGCAGATCCCCCCTTTGATTACAAGCACTATGATAAATTGGTGGAGAAAATATGGACTGGAAAGTTACTACGAGAAGAAGGGTTATTAGTTGTGGAACATAGTGCCCGTGTAAATTTGAATCATTTGCCCAGCTTTGTAGAAGCCAAGAAATATGGTAATGTTGTGTTTAGTTTGTTTCGCAATTAATTGGTTATTGAGCAATCATTTATTAATTTTCAAATATGAAAAGAATAGCTGTTTTTCCAGGTTCATTTGACCCTTTTACTAAAGGGCATGAATGTGTTGTTGAAAAAGCGGTCAAATTATTCGACCATATAGTGATTGCTATAGGGCAGAATACATCAAAGAATTATCTTTTCGATATTGATCAGCGAAAAGTTCACATAGAATCGATTTTTAAGAATCATGAAAATGTGAGTGTTCGAGAGTTTGGTGGTTTAACGGTTGCGTTTTGCAAGGAAATTGGTGCAGAATTTATCGTTCGCGGCCTTCGTGATTCCAAAGATTTTGGATATGAGCGTTCAATTGCTCAAATGAATATTGAAATTTCTGGCATAGAAAGTGTTTTCTTCATGACGGTTCCAGAGTATACAGCAATTAATTCGTCCATCGTGAGAGAAATCTATAAAAGTGGTGGTTCGATAGAATTGTTTGTAACCAATAGTGAGCTGCTCGTTAAATAAATGTATTTCATTCTTTTAAATTGTATGAGGAGTCTTCTAATAATTCTACTTTTTGTTGCTGATTCAGTAGGATGGGGACAAACTTCCATTACTACTATTTCAGGTTATGCCCCTGCGTATGTTGACCAGTATGTTGGAGTCTATCGGATTACAGATTTCCTAACGGAAACAACTGAAAAAGTCGGAGAAGCCCTGGTAAAAGAGGATAGTACATTTTCAGTTAGTTTTTATAATCAGCAATTAGGAAAGTTTAAGGTGATGGCTGGGAATAATTACTTTTCTGTCTATGCCGGTCCAGCTACTAACTATGATTTATTTATTAAAAATCGCTCGCCTTATGTCGATTACCGGCCTGCAGGAAACGAAGTGGAGTTCTTTTTTCTTGATTTGGATTCTACAGAGATCAACTTTAAAATCATTGATTTTGAGGATCGGATGCTTACCTTTTTGAAGAAAAATTACAATCGTCAAGCAATGTCTAATCCAAACTTTGTAAAAAGTTTAGACGAATTTAAGTTGAAGTTAGAACGTATATATGAAAAAGATACGAGTTTGTATTTTAAAACCTACGTCAGATATGCTTTAGCTGGATTAGATAATATGTCTTTTGTGGGGGCACGCAATAGATATGAGAAGTATGATTTTTACATAAAGGGTCAGCCAATTTATTACGAAAATGATCGCTTCATGGATTATGTAATGAAGTATTATGATAAATATCATACTCAACTTTCAGAATCGGTGAATCAAGAATTTTACAATGGAATTATTTCAGCAAGTCCTACAAAACTTATGCGTGCACTTGGAAAGGATTATGCGTTGGAAGGATTTGTTTTGCGTGAATTTGTTATGCTTAAAATGTTAGGAGATGTATATTATTCCAATGAGTACCCACAAACGAACATTTTATCCATTTTGGATAGCCTTTCTTTTCAAGCGATTGTTCCTGAACATGAAGAAATTGCTAAAAATTTGAAACGAAGGTTGACACAGTTAGTTCCAGGAAGTAAAATGCCTGGGTTCAGTATTCAGTTGAAAGGGGATGAGGTTACCCACTCCAATTATTATGGGAAGCACTTGTATATACAATTTGCACAAGAGGGAAGTTTGAAGTCAGAACGGGACTATCAATTATTAGCTCATCTTCGAGAGAAGTACGTAGACGCTGTAGAGATTTTGACTATTGTAGTAGCAGAGGATGGTGCAGTGAAGCCATCGACGTATTTCCGAGAACAAGGTATTACATGGGATGCTGCGGTAATTAATCCATCCAACTCTATGTTAACAGCTTTTGATGTCGTCACTTTTCCACATTACGTTTTGGTAGATGCACAAGGATATATCGTAAGGGCACCTGCTCTCTCTCCGCGTCCCAATAACGAATATGATACTGTTGAGCGCAATTTCTTTGACATTAAGAAGATTATCGATCGCACCAATAAGGAGGGCAATTAAACGTAAAGTAATTCTCTATGATTCTCACGCTATGTCAATAGAATACTTATTTTTGTAAGGACACAACAGGAGATTAAGTGGAGAAATTTGCAGTAATAGGAAGTGGTAGTTGGGCGACGGCGATTGTAAAGATTCTGTGCAATAATGTCAATAAGGTGAACTGGTATGTTAGAAACCTCGAATCGGCTGAATACATTAAGAAATACCGACATAATCCGCGATATTTGCAATCTGTTGAATTTAATTTGGATAAGATCAATGTAATTACTGACCTGCAGTCTGCTATAAATTCATCAGAAATTCTTGTCATTGCAACTCCTTCGGCTTTTTTGAATGATTTGTTTAAGGACATTCCTCGAGAACTATTCGAGGGTAAAGTGATTTTTTCTGCTGTTAAAGGAATCATTCCAGAGTACAATTCTATACCTGCACGTTTTATTCACAAGACTTTTGGTACGCCATATGACGAAATTGGGATTATCAGTGGTCCTTGCCATGCAGAAGAGGTAGCTCTAGAGCGGTTGTCTTATCTCACAATTGCTTGTCAAGATGAAGATATCGCCGATGAGGTGGCAGAATTTTTTGCGTGTCGTTACATTAAAACTACAACGTCTGATGATTTATTCGGAACAGAATTGTCGGCGGTATTAAAAAATGTATACTCTATAGCTTCAGGTATTTGTGCGGGTCTCGGATATGGAGATAACTTTCAATCAGTACTTATTTCAAATGCGATTCAAGAAATCGAGAACTTTATTGATGAGGTAAGCCCCATTCACCGAGATGTTAAATCGAGTGCCTATTTGGGGGATTTGTTGGTGACGGCGTACTCTAGGTTTTCTAGGAATAGAACCTTTGGTTTCATGATTGGAAAGGGCTATTCTGTTAAAACCGCTCAAATGGAAATGGATATGATTGCAGAGGGTTATTATGCTGTGAAGTCAGTGATAGAAATCAATAAAAAATTCCAAGTTGATATGCCGATTGTAGAGGCTGTTTATAACATTGTTTATGAAAAAATATCTCCTGTAATTGAAATGAGGATTCTAACTGAGAAATTGAGCTAACCTTCTTTTATTTTAAGCACTTAAAATAATCAAAAGGCTCTTTGCAATCGTTACATTGATAATGTGCTTTGCAGGCTGTGCTTCCAAACTGAGAAACAAGTCGCGTGTTTTTTGATTTACAGAGGGGGCATGGAACAACTGTTGGTTCTGCAAATAATACCGATTTATCCACTTCATCTTGTGGAGGTGCAATTCCATATCCTTCCAACTTATCTCTTCCGTCTTGAGTAATCCAATCCGTTGTCCATGCGGGTGAGAGGGTGGTTTTAACTTCTGTTCGTAGGCCTTCTTTTGATAAACGTTCGATGATATCGTTTTCAATTACTCTCATTGCAGGACAACCAGTATACGTTGGAGTTATAGTCACCAAACATTCGGTTCCATTGAGTTCAACGTTGCGAATAATCCCAAGGTCGACAACAGTTAATACAGGAACTTCCGGATCTTTAACGTCCTTAAGGTAGTTCCAAGCTTGTTCTACTGAAATTTCTGATGTCATTTCGTCTTGTTTACCACTGCATACCTGGATAAGTACGTTGCATATATTGCATTTCCGCTAACAGGAAGCCCATGTGTTCCGAGTGAATTCCTTTTCTTCCTCCTTTTTGGTGGTATTTTATTTCTGGAATTGTCAAAGTTGCTTCGGTAAGGACGTTGTTGACATTTTGATAAAACTGCTGTTTGAAATCTTCGCAGTCTCCGATAAGCTTATCTTCTTGAAGAAGTTCATTGACCTCATTTTGGAAAAAGAGTTCTTCCACGAAACGCATTAAGTCATCCACTGATTCTTGAACACGTTGGTGTGACTCTTCGGTGCCATCTCCCAAACGAATAACCCATTCAGAGCTGTGTTTCAGGTGATATTTAACCTCTTTCAATGATTTTTCAGCAATGGCAGCTACTTGTGCATCAGAACTATTCAGAAGTTGGGTGTAATTCAGCAGTTGAAAGTTGTCAAAGAGGAATTGACGAACAATAGTTTTACCGAAATCCCGTTTTTTTGTTCTACCAATAAAACGTTTTTGTATTCTCTTTCAAGACGTAGAAATGCCAAATCATCTGCAGTTCTTCCCTTGTTTTCCACTTGAGCTGCATATTCGTAGAGCTCAGTGGCCTGGCCAATAAGGTCCAAGGCGATATTGGTCAATGCAATGTCTTCTTCAAGTATAGGTCCGTGACCACACCATTCGGATAAACGCTGTCCGAGAATCAAAGTGTCATCTGCATGGCGAATTAAGTATTCAAATAAAGCTTTTGGCTTTGTCATACGGGTATATTTAAAATATTACATGTGACCAACTCCGTCAGGAACTGTATAAAATGTTGGATGGCGATATACCTTGCTGTTTGAAGGTTCAAAAAGTGCGTCGGCATCATCTGGATCAGAGGCGACAATTTTATTCGACTCGATTACCCAAATGCTTATCCCCTCGCTTCTTCGCGTGTAAACGTCACGGGCATTATTAATAGCCATCTCTGCATCTGCAGCACGCAAACTTCCTGCGTGTTTGTGACTCAATCCTTGTTTACTTCTAATAAATACCTCCCAAAGAGGCCATTCTTTATTACTCATAACGTAAGTTTTATTCGTTTAGGAAGCTTGTTTGCGGCGAGCGGCGCGTTTTTCAGCATAGGCCAAGGCCGCTTCTCTCACCCATATTCCTTCTTCTTTGGCTTTCTTTCGTGCTTCAATACGTTCCTTATTGCAGGTACCGTGCCCATTGACAACTTGCCAGAACTCATCCCAATCAATATCGGAGAAATCGTACCCACCTTTTTCTTCGTTATAGGTTAAATTGTCGTCAGGAACTTTGAGTCCAATTAATTCAGCTTGCGGCACGGTTGCATTTACAAACATTTGACGTAACTCATCATTCGTGTGACGTTTAATTTTCCAGCGCATAGATTGCTCTGTGTGCTTAGACTCTGCATCGCTTGGTCCGAACATCATCAATGCTGGCCACCACCATCGGTCGAGGGCATCTTGAGCCATCGCTTTTTGTTCAGGTGTTCCTTGAGCAAGTGTTGTTACTATCTCAAAGCCTTGGCGTTGGTGGAAAGATTCTTCTTTACACACCCTTACCATTGCTCGAGCATATGGGCCATATGAAGTTCTGCAAAGAGGAACTTGATTCATGATTGCTGCACCATCAACTAACCATCCGACCATTCCAATATCGGCCCATGTTAATGTGGGGTAATTAAATATACTCGAGTATTTTGCCTTTCCAGTATGGAGGTCGTCGATGGTCTCTTCTCGGTCAGCGCCAAGTGTTTCAACTGCACTATATAGATAAAGTCCGTGTCCAGCTTCATCTTGAATTTTAGCAAGAAGAACAGCTTTTCGTCGAAGATTCGGAGCCCTTGTCACCCAGTTTCCTTCCGGTAATTGTCCCACTATTTCTGAATGTGCGTGCTGCGAAATCTGTCGAATCAATGTTTTTCGATAGTTTTCCGGCATCCAGTCATTTGGTTCGATTCGAATTTCAGCAGCAATGCGTTCTTCGAATTTTTTTTCAAGATCTGAAATATTGACTTCTTTCATAATGTAAACTTTATAAGACTTAGAACTAGGTAAAATTCAATAAGTCTTTCTTTACAAATTTAACAAAAAATGAAGATGTTGGTTTTGTCACGTACTTGTTAAATACCGAAAATGCATTCTTTTTATTGAATTCGATAGAACTCCGCCTTAATTTATATTATTGAAATCTTTTTGGAACCCCAGTTGATTTGAATATTTCACAATAAAAGTCTAGGCGGATTAAAGTAAAACTGAGATTTGTCAGGTATTACCAATTTAAGTAATGTCAGGCAAGGATAATATGAACCGGAGTTTAGTTAGATATAGTAGACCTGGCAGAGTAAAACGTGCCTTCCGGAGTGATTTCCATGTCCAATATCTCCCAAGTAATGAAAAGCTTTAGAAGATGGTCTACTTTAGATTTTTTTAAATCAGACAAGCGATATAGTCTGCTCAAGGTAAATTTTTCATTAGATTTGAAGAGTTCTAAAAATTTTATTTCGTCTTCGGAAAATTGCTGTGGTTTTTCCACCCCTCTCTTCCGTAAGTTCCATACGCCTAACAATATTTTATTGGCGATCAATGTATGATCATTCCGTCGAACATATGTTTTCCATGCTCCGTCATCGTCTTTAGACTTGTGGGGTTTAAGAGGAGAGGCAGTGACAATTACTTCGAGTACGAGTTTGTGGTCGTCTTGCCAAATCATTGTTTCAATCGGTACGGGAGGATTGCAGAATAGTTCAGCAGCACCTTGAACAATGTGAAATTCCTCCTCCGGATCAATTCCAACCACTTTTCCATTGTCTTTTACACCTATCAATAGACGTCCACCATCTGTATTTGCAAATGCAGATATGGTACGCGCAATCTTTTTGGCATCGTCTACACGAAACTTAAAGTCTTGAGTTTGATGCTCACCTTGACGAATATAGCTTTGAAGGGTGCTCACAATGTCGATTTATACAAATGTACTAACAATGTATAGAGCAACAAGTTTTGAACGGAAAGGATTCAATAGATTTTAACTGGATTATTAAAGCGGATTAATGGGGTGTATTTTACGCCTAATTAATCCTCCTTCGGAGTAACGTATACTTTAAGTCTTAGTTTCTCCGCTTTTTTAGTATTGGAAACAAGTTCTATGATTCGGTCCTGATAATAGTACTTATCGGTTGTGTCGAAAGTGACCCGGATAGAGTCAGTGGCACCCGGAAGTACTGGTTTTTTTGGGAAATCAACCTTCGTGCATGGGCAGGCTACTCGTGCATCTTGAATCAATAAAGGTTGATTTCCACTATTGGAAAAAACAAAATAATGTTCTAAAAGAACTCCTTCATCCGTATTTTCCCATTTCATGGTTTTTTTGCCCTCAAATAAAAATTCCGCCGATTGACCAAGGCCAATGGCGGAATTCATTGCTATAAATATGATCGCGAAATATAGCTTCATTAAATGATATTAATTTTTTGCTGGAGCTCCAACATTATTCACTGGTAATCCTCCACCAGCAACTTCTTCTACTGTACCTTTGATACGAATAGTTTTTGTTGGGCTGTTTACAGCATTTGATTGTAGTGTTACACTTTTAGAAAAAGGACCAACTCTTTTCGTGTCATATTTTACTTTGATTGCACCTGATTGACCTGGAGCAATTGGTTCTCTTGGCCACTCTGGAACAGTACATCCGCAAGATCCTTTTGCGTTCGAAATCATCAATGGTTGAGTACCTTTATTGGTGAATTTAAATTCGTAAACACCATTTCCATTTTGTTTGATTGTGCCGTAATCATGTGTTTCCTTCTCAAATTCAATAATAGCTCCTTCTTCAACAGCAGTTTCTGTATTTGTTGTTGGAATTTTTGTCTGAGCAAAAGTTGAAGTCGTTGCAAAAGTTGCAGCGAAAACAAGTGATAGTGTAAATAATGCGTTTTTCATAATTCTATTTATTAAGATTTAAATTCTTCCTCAAATATACAAATGGTATACCAATTTGGACTCTTTTTTAACAAAGCGTTAACAACGGGGAATCAATATACCCTGTTTAAGATATTGGTTAAAGTGTGTATTTTTGGAACTTCACAGAAAAAAACATAACGCATACAACAAACTTTTTTCATTGTTTCTCCATTTCTTATATATAATTTTTTGCGGCTAAGCCATATTTATTATTTGGAGAAGAAGACACCGAAAAAGACCTTTGCTTGATGAAGAAGATCGTATAGAGTCTTCAAGGACATGAACGCGGGGGTGCCTCCGTATTAAATAATCAACAGTCATTGTTTTTAGCAGACTTAAAGTTGCACCATGTATTGGAGAAGGAAATATTAATTCCTGCTGTACTCGATATTCTTTGAATTGCTTTTTTAAGCATGTTTCAGATGACTAAATCGAATTGCCCTTAAGATTTTACCTTATATTTGTAGCTCGAATAACGGACTATGTCATTCATTCATAAATTGGGAGGCTTTATTACCAGCAGAAAACTTTGGATCAACATTGGTTTGATTTTGTTCGTATGGGTGCTGATTATTTGGGGGTCACTCAAGTATTTTGATAGCTATACCAATCACGGCCAAGAGATTCAAGTACCCGTACTTTTGGGGAATAATCTTGACGACGTTCCTCAATTATTGACTGGTTTAGAACTTCGTTATGAAGTCATCGATTCAATTTATGACCCTTCGCTGCTTGAAGGAACAGTTGTTTATCAAAGTCCAATGCCAACTGATTCAACTGGGATGGGTGTCAAGGAAGGTCGAGTCATTAAAGTTCGAGTGAGTAAGCAGACACGTTTAGTTGACTTGCCGATTGTGGTGAGTAAAAGCAGACGTTTTGCGGAAACTGTGCTTATGACAAAAGGTCTGAGAACTAAAACTACCTTTGTTCCTAGCAATGAGGATCAAGGAAGTGTGATAGAACAGAGATATCGGGGTAAGGCGGTAACCAAAGGCATGAAGATTCCCATCAATTCAATTATAGAATTGGTTGTAGGACAAAAAACAGGAGCTGAGTTTGCTTATGTACCTGACTTGAGTGGGCTTACAATAAAAGAAGCCGAGGAACGTTTGAGAGGTGCTGGAGGGTTGCGTTTATTTGCAATTTATAATGACTGTGCTTCGAATCAAGATAGTTTAATAGCACGCATCATGAATCAAACACCCGTGACTGGTGATAGCAGTAAAGTGCCTTATGGGTCAACAATTACAGTGTTTGCCTCGCCAACCCTACAGGCTGATTAAAATTAGACGAATTCATTATGAGGTATGTTTTTGCTTTTGTAATTGTTTGGTTGACTTTTCTTCATGGAAATGCTCAAGATGGAATAGCTACAATTACGACCAATCCAGATTTGTTTGGAAAGACGATCAAGTGCCAACAGAAATCTACGAGTGCTACTTTTGATAGTACTTTTGTTTACTTTACGGATACAATTTCCTTACCATTTTTCGACGATTTCTCAAAGAATAATTTTCAAACGTACGATGCTGGATTTTCTGGTCCGAATGTATCGGAGGCTCTATTCCATAGAATGTTAGATGTTGTTTCGGAGGCTCCTCTTCCTCCAACTTCTTTTTTTACAGATAGTGCAACCTACCGTATGGAAGTCAATTTAATTCTCGACACCATAATTTATCACAAATTTGATAGTACTCGATTTTTATATGATGACCTTGCTAATTACCCGGTCAATCATGCAAATATATTCGGATATCCTCCCTATATTATTATAGATACTGTTGATTTACTTCCGAATCAACAAGATACGATTTGGTTATCTAACCCAGAATATGTGCAAGATTCAGCGCGGATTTTTACGGTTGAAATTTCTGACCCAGGAAAGTTGTGGTTAACTGATCAGGCGTATCATAATTATCGTTTAGCTACAAATCCATGGTCATTGGGGGTTGTTTCTTTTGATGGGTTAAATGAAAATGGGTATCCATATTTGTTTGGTTCAACAACTACCATGAATTGTGATACTTTGTTATCAAAACCTCTTGATCTTTCTCTTGTCAATACTTCAGATTCCGTATATTTTAGTTTTTTGTACCAATGTGAAGGGTTCGGTGATGCTCCTGAGGAAGGAGATTCCTTGTTTTTGGAGTTTTATTCCCCCTCAACACTCGAATGGAAGCGTGTTTGGCGTGCAGGTGGTAAGTCTCAAATGGATTTTCAGGTAGCCCACATCAAAGTAGATGACAACTTATTTTTTGAAAACGGATTTCAATTCAGATTCATTAATTATGGCTCTCCTGCTGGGTTTTTGGATCACTTTCATATTGATTATGTCAACTTAAGACAGTTCTCTGGATTTCAAGATACGTTATTCAAAGATTATGCATTCGTTTATCCAATATCGACCTTGTTGCAGGAGTATATAAGTGTCCCATGGAAACATTACAGGAATAATCCAATCGGAAAAATGGGCGATGCAGTGAGGGTAGATGTGCGCAATGGAAGTGAGTTAACTGAAAATAATCAAAATGGAAATGTAGCTATTTTGTTGGATGGCGTTGTACAAGGAAACCACCCCCTCATTGGTACGTTTTTGTCAGGCGGAAATATTAATTATGCGCCGAGAACTACTTATACCTCTCTTCATGATTTTTCTTCAGGTTATGCCTATGATGCAACGCTTCCTAATGATACACTTGCAACGTATGATTGGGTGGCGAATGCGAGTGCCCAATTCCCAAGCTATGCTCAGAACGATTCTACTTTTGGCCAGCAAATCTTTAAGAATTATTATGCGTATGACGACGGTACGGCAGAAAAGGCTTATGGCGTAACAGGTCAACAGGCTTTATTAGCATATCAATTTAATGCATATCAAGCAGATTCATTGGTTGGAATTGATATTCATTTTGTTCCATCAGTAGTGGATGTTTCAAATAATTTATTTCTTCTGGCTGTTTGGAATGATAACAATGGTCAGCCGGGCACCAAAATCTATGAAGATGAGTTTTTCTTCCCAAGACAACCCAAGTATACGAGCGCGCGCAATAAATTTATTACGTATCTGTTTAAGGACACTATGAAAGTGGGTGTTGGTGAAACGTTTTATATTGGTATGCGTCAAATTGAAGAAGAACGTTTGAATTTAGGGTTGGATATGAACCATGATCAAGCAGATAAGATATTTTGGAGTGTTGACGGTGGCAATCAATGGAATAATGCTTCATTTCCCGGAGCAGTGATGATGCGTCCTCTGGTATCAAGTAAAATGAATTACTTGTTGAATATTCCAACGGTAGAAACTACTGACGTGGCAGATTTCACGATCTATCCGAATCCTGCATCATCTCACTTTTCTATTCGAACAGATGTCTACGGTATTGAGAATGAGGTGATTCTATTGGATTTGAATGGGAGGCACTTGTTACAGGGAGGCGTGGATGATTTGTTCGATATTTCACGTTTAAACGCAGGAGTGTATTTTGTAAGTCTGGTTCAAGACGGTAGAGAGGTTACAACGAAAAAATTAGTAATCTACTAATTTGTAAAGAATCAATATTGTGTGGGTTGAGTTGTTTTGTCGAGCATCATTTTTCGTGCTGGAATTATCCTAACTTTGCAGCCAAGAATATAGCAACTATGCAAGAAGAATTTGAAGAGCAACACGAGGACCAAGAGGAGTTATACGAGCATTATAAGTTTGTAGCTGACCCTGGGCAGGTTGTTGTTCGAGTGGATAAGTTTCTCATGGATCGTATGCCTAATACTTCACGAAATAAAGTCCAAAATGCCGCAAAAAATGGCAATGTGGTAGTGAATGGTCAGAAAGTAAAGCAAAATTACAAAGTGAAGCCAGGTGAAGAGGTCTCCATTGTGTTACCTTATCCAATTCGTGAAATCGAACTTGTTGCAGAAGATATCCCGTTGGAGATTCATTATGAGGATGATACAGTAATTGTATTGAACAAGGAGTCAAATATGGTTGTGCATCCCGGTTATGGTAATTATCGTGGCACTTTAGTCAATGCTTTGGTCTATCATTTTGCCCAGTTGCCAACGAAAACAGATGATTATTATGGTCGTCCAGGATTAGTGCATCGATTAGATAAGCATACGACTGGACTAATGGTTGTCGCTAAAACCGAATATGCGTTGACTCACCTAGCTCAACAGTTTTATGATCGTTCCACAGAACGCCTTTATTGGGCCCTTGTTTGGGGAGATGTTAAAGAAGATGAAGGAACAATTATTGGTAACTTAGGTCGCTCTCTTCAGAATCGAAAAATAATGACTGTTTTCCCTGAAGGGGATTATGGAAAGCATGCTGTGACACATTATAAAGTACTTAAACGGTTCGGTTATGTGACATTGATAGAGTGTAAGCTCGAAACGGGAAGGACACACCAGATTCGAGCGCACATGAAGTTTATTGGGCACCCATTATTTCATGATTTAGAGTATGGGGGAGATCGCATTTTAAAGGGAACAACGTATACGAAGTACAAGCAATTTATAGAGAATTGTTTTGACCTGTTAGATGGACAAGCTTTACATGCAAAAACGTTAGGATTTGAACATCCTAAAACCAAGGAATTTTTGCAATTTGACAGTCAACTTCCAGCTGGATTTCAAGCTGTTTTGCAGAAATGGGAAACCTATGTTGATCATGTTAATGATTGATATTGTTGCAGTTAACGTTAAAAAAACAAAAGTTACGTTAAATTAATTTCGACAGATTCGCACAATTTAGGATCATAATGCTATTTTTGTTTGCTGCATTGGAGTCAGTTGATTTTCAATACACATTAATTACATAATTATTGTACATGAATATGAAGAACTTATTTTTAGTTTCCCTGCTGTTTTTTTCATTTGCATTGTTAGGGCAACAAGCTTCTTTAAATAAAGCCAATGAGGCATATACTAATGGTAATTATGCTGAATCAGCAGAGTTAGCATCAGCGGCATACGAGAAGGTTTCTCCAAAGAGCCCTAAGGCTCGTGCGATGAAGGCAGAAATGGCTAAAAAAGCGGCTTTTTCATACAAAATGATTTTTAATTATGACGAATCAATTGCCTGGTTTCAACGCTCTATTGACTTAAAGCATTGGGAGAAGGAACCAATCGTGTATTTTGAAATAGCTGAATTATATAGAAAACTTGGAGAGTATGAAAAAGCGAAAACTAATTATCAATCATTTCTAGAATTAGTTCCTCTTGACAAGCGTGCAGAAAACGCATTAGCAAGTATGAACAAGGCAGTTGTGTTGAAAGATAACAGAACACGTTACTCCGTGAAAAATGAGTTCAAAGTAAACTCAGATAATATCGATATGGCGCCTGTAATTGCAGACCGAAAAGGAAATGTGATTGTATTCGGTTCTACACGAAAAGCACCTGTGGGTGGAGGAATTGACCCAGTTATTGGTGAACCTTATTTTAACATCTGGCAGGCTGAGTTTGATAAAAAGGGAAACTGGACAGAGCCTGTTCTATTTGCAAGTGGTGATAGCATAAATACTGAATACAATGAGGGGACAATGGCTTTTGACGGTCGTTTCAAAAAAATGTTTTTTACAAGATGCCCAAATGAGAAAAAAAGAAATTTAGGGTGCCAAATTTGGATAAGTAATGCGAAAGGAAAGGCATGGGAAATTCCATCTCGTCTTGAATTTCAAAGAGCTGAAAACATACCTTTAGTTTCTGACTCAATAAGTATTGGGCATCCCTGTCCAAGTGAGGATGGAATGACGTTGGTTTTTGCTAGTGATATGCCTGGTGGTATCGGGGGTATGGATTTATGGATGACTACCTACAAAAAGAAAGAGGATGTTTGGACAACTCCAGTTAACCTTGGTCCAGAGATTAATACTCTTGGTGACGAATTGTTCCCAACTTTCGCGTTGAATGGTGATTTATTGTACTCCTCAAACGGTCTTTCTGGTCTTGGAGGTTTAGATATTTTCCGTGCAGAAAAGCAAGGAGATGATGATAAATGGTCTTCTCCGAAGAACTTGGGGACCCCTCTGAATTCGGATAAGGATGATTTTCATCTACTTGAAATAGACAAAAGAAACGGTTATTTCTCATCTAACAGAAATGGCGCTAAAGGTGTGAAGAACTTAGACGACTTATGGTCATATAACTTGCCTCCAAACTTATTCGATTTGAAAGTGATTGTTAGTGAAGTAGGTTCAACTGAGAAAATTGATGGTGTAACAGTTGAAGTTACTCAAAAAGGTGGAGGAACTTTCAAAGGGGTTACAAATTCTCAAGGAACGGTTTTCTGGGATAAACAACCAAATGGCGATCGATTTATCAATGAAGAATCTGAATACTCCATTCGTTTAGGTGTAAAAGATGGATATCACGAGAATTTAGATGCGGAGACTTTTACAACTGTAGGACTTGAATTTGATCAAAACTTTATCATTGAAATGGGCCTTTTGGCGAAAAAACCGATTGTACTTCCTGAAGTTCGTTACGATTTAGGCTCAGCAGTGTTACAAGTTATAGAAGGACAAATCAACTCTAAAGATTCCTTGAATTATGTATATGAGTTATTGGAAGAATATCCTGGAATGGTGTTGCAACTTTTGTCACACACGGATTCACGTGGTTCTGCTAAATCGAATGAAGACCTAGCTCAGCGTCGTGCCCAATCTTGTGTGGATTATCTTGTGCAAGAGAAAGGGGTTAATCCAAATCGTTTAGTTGCAGTTGGTAAAGGTGAGAGTTCCCCTCGAACAATTTACAAATTGGGCGATAACTACCTTGTGAAGAAACCGATTGGTGATGTAGAATTTGAAGAAATATTATTGACTGAAAAATTCATTAACGAATTCCAGCGTTCAAATAAAGAATTATTCGAACAACTCCATCAGTATAATCGTCGTACGGAAGCTGAAGTAGTTCGTATGGATTGGATAGCTCCCATTGAAGTTGCTCCTGCTCCACAAGAGGGGGGGGAATAATAGATATTAGAGACTAAAAAAGGCAATCTTGTTGATTGCCTTTTTTTATGGATAATTTTTAATAAAATTGTTGCTAACGCACACAGAATCCGAGCACTTCTTCTATGAACTCTTCAGGAGCCTCGGCATGAATCCAATGCCCTGCACGCTCAATGGTGTGTATTTCGGCAATAGGAAAGTATGTTAGAATTTGACCCTCGTCTTCCTCAAGGATATAATTGGATTGTCCTCCGCGCATAAACAAAGTTTCAGTAAATACCTCCTTAAACTTTAGGGCGCTTACAATAGCCGGCATTTCCTTCTCTAAAACAGGGATGTTAATTCGCCAACCTAGTTGTCCTTTTTCAACCCAATAAAGGTTTTTTAATAAAAACTGTCGAATACTATCGTTTTCAATATAGTTTTTGAGTTTTTCGTCTGCACCAGATCGGGTCGTTACCTCATTCAAATTAATCGCATTGAGCCCTTCGAGTATTCGGTCATGATGTATTGGATAGGATTTTACTCCCATGTCCACGATTATCAATTTTCCCACGATAGCTTCATGTTGCTGGGTGTAAAGCATCGCTGTTTTTCCGCCCATCGAATGCCCCATAAGTATAATATCTGCTAGTTTTTCTTTCACAATAAGTTCGTGCAGGTCATCAGCCATTAGTTGATAGCTGAATTCATTACTCCGAGGAGAATGACCATGATTGCGCTGATCGACAAGGTAGACGCAGAAATAATCTGCTAATTTTTTGGCATGTGTCAACCAGTTGTCAGAAGAGCCGAATAGTCCATGTAAGATAATCAATGGTTTTCCCTCGCCAAAGGCCTTGTAGTATAACTCCATTATTCTAATAGTTTTTTATACATCCGTACTGTGTTTTCTAATCCAAGATAAAGGGCATCAGAGACGAGTGCGTGACCGATGCTGACTTCTTCAAGAAAGGGAATACCACCTCTGAAATAGGCCAGATTTTCTAAACTTAAATCGTGTCCAGCATTTAAGCCTAAGCCGAGTTCCTTGGCACGATTTGCAGCTGTCACGTAAGGTCGAATAGCATCTTCTTTGTCCTTAGGAAATTGTTCTGCGTAAGGTCCAGTATATAATTCGATACGGTCAACCCCTACCAGTGCTGCTCCTTCAATATTGGATAAATCGGTATCGACAAAAATTGATGAGCGGACTCCTAATAAGCGCAATTCATTGCAAATTTTAGTTAGCATCGAAGCATGTTTTTTGGTATCCCACCCAGCATTTGAGGTGAGTACATGTGGAGGGTCGGGAACAAGTGTAGCTTGTTCAGGTTTTACGTCTTTAATCAACGCCATGAAGCGCTCATCCGGATATCCTTCGATGTTATATTCAGTTGTAACAACGTTTTTAAGGTCGTACACATCCTGCAAGGTGATGTGTCGTTCATCTGGTCTTGGGTGGACCGTTATACCGTCCGCGCCAAATCGTTCACAATCAGCCGCAACTTCACATACATTTGGAGTGTTGCCTCCACGTGCATTCCGTAGCGTTGCTATTTTATTTACATTGACACTTAATTTCGTCATTTGATGTACTAATTTTGTTGTTACAAAGTTATACAGTTTCACGTAGAATTACTACTTTGGTCGAAGACAATGATAGCGATTGAACTAATATCAGAAGAAATCCCCCCTTTGAAACACACCGATAGTGGGGACTTGGCTTTGCAGTGGATGGAGGAATTTAAGGTGAAGCATTTACCGGTAATGAAATTTGACAACTTTGTCGGATTATTGTCGGAAGATGATGTATTGGATAAAAATGATTCTTCCAAAACATTACATGAGTTATTCTATCATTTGCCTCGACCATACGTCTTTGGCAGTTCTCACGTTTACGAGGTACTCGCTAAGGTTTCTGATGAGCATATCACAGTTCTTCCTGTGTTGGATAATGAAGAGAATTATTTAGGTTGTATTTCCGTGATTGAGCTCATGCAGCGCATCGCAAATACAGGAAGCATCAAAGAAGTAGGTGGGATAATCGTTCTTGAAATTAATGAATTAGACTATTCGCTTGCGCATATCGCGCAAATTGTTGAAAGTGAAAACACAAAGGTATTGAGTAGTTTTATAACTTCGCACCCTAACTCTAAAAAGTTAGAACTCACACTGAAAATCAATCAAGTTGAATTATCGAGAATTATTCGTTCGTTCGAACGCCATGATTATATCGTAAAAGCATCTTTTCAGAAGAGTGATTATCAGGAAGATCTTAAAAATAGGTACGACGAATTGATGAAGTACCTGAACATCTAATCCATGAATGTAGCTGTATATTGTAGAAAGCTTGTGAAAAAAGACGAGCCCTTTTTGCGTCAATTTTTTGAGCACTTGGAAAGATTGGGATGGAATGCTGTTATAGAATCTGATTTTCGCAAGCAGCTTATTGAAAGAACAGGACTTGGTATTAAGTCACATGTGTTCAGCAGTTACAAGGATCTAAGCACAGGGATTGATTTAGCCATTTCTATTGGTGGGGATGGAACATTTCTAAAAATGGTAAGTTTTATCCGTTCCAGTGGGATTCCCGTGATGGGAATAAATACTGGGCGTCTAGGTTTTTTGGCGAATACCCCCGTTGAGCATTTAGAACGCACGCTCGACATGGTAATCAAAAAGGAATATGTTTTTCAAAAACGTTCTCTGCTTCGGGTAGAAACGGAAGAAGATATTTTTGGTGAAGATAAGTTTGCATTTAACGAATTAGCGGTGCATAAGAAGGATACTTCATCGATGATTACAGTTCACGCCAGTCTTGATGGTAAATATTTAAATTCATATTGGGCCGATGGGTTAATAGCATCTACCCCAACTGGTTCGACGGCTTATTCATTGAGTTGTGGGGGACCTATAATTACACCTGGTTGTGCAGTTCATATACTCACTCCCATCGCACCGCATAACTTAAATGTTCGTCCAGTTGTAGTTCCAGATCACATGTCGATTGAATTGACTGTAGAAGGCAGGGATCGTAAATATTTGCTTACACTCGATTCTCATTCCAAAGCGGTTAAGAATGGTACCAAGGTTACTTTACACAAGGCGGATTTCATGATTAATGTAATCAAATTTGAAGAGAATAATTTCCTCGATACCATTAGGAATAAAATGATGTGGGGCCTCGATAAGCGGAATTAATACTAAAAAATGTTTTTTTACGTTGTGATAGCGATGCACAGAGTTGTTTTATGTTTTTTTATTAGCCTTTTTGCCTTAAGTTTGTTTGGGCAGAGCGAAAATTTTCGTTCGCGATCTGCTTTAGGAATAACTGGGGGAGGTTCCTATTATATCGGAGATTTAAATCAATACGGACATTTTAAAAACACCAATTTATCAGGGGGATTGATTTACCGTTACTATGTAAATTCACGTCTTGAGTTACGGGCAAACTTCACCTTTGCTCATGTGAATGCCGATGATGCGGATTCAGATATTGGCATTTATCAATCGAGAAATTTGTCGTTTCAATCGGACATTTGGGAGTTAGGAAGTGGAATTGAATTCAATTACCTCAATTATAAACTTGGGGATATGAAGTACTTTTTCACGCCCTACATGTTCATCGAACTTGGGGTGTCACGAATCAATCCTCAAACAGAATACAATGGAGAGTTAATCGACCTTCAACCTTTAGGGACAGAAGGTCAAGGCAGTTCATTGAATAGTAAAGACCCCTATTCATTGACTCAGATAGTCATACCATTTGGCGTCGGATTTAAAATTAATATCTCGAAGAGAATAGCTTTTTCTGTAGAATATGGATTGCGAAAGATGTTTACTGATTACTTGGATGATGTCGGTGGCAGTTATGTAAATTCAGATGCACTGCTGCTAGAAAATGGAAACTTGGCAGCGCAATTAGCAGATAGAAGCCTTGGTGAAGCACGTGCTTACGGACCTAGAGGAAATAGTGCTACAAAAGATTGGTACAGTACCTTTGGCGCCACATTATCCTTCTCTTTAGGAAAGCCAGGAAAATGTTTTTTCCATTAGGACCTAAATGTTATTTGTAAATAATCGTTCCTTTGGAATTGTCACCGATGTTCCCTGTAATTTCACTTCCAACTACTTCAAATAATGGATTCAGTTGAAGGGCATGTTTGACGTAGTTATAAATTCCTGAATCTAATTTGATGTTGGCCCAGAAAACCACGGTGTAATGGGTTACTTTTGGAGTAAAATTAAGAAGTGCAATTTGAGACTCTTCTTTTCGCTGCTCTAGGTCTTTCAGTGTTCTGCTATATTCTTCTTCAGAGCCTGTGTATGTTCCTTTTTCCTTCGAAGTTACCAACCGCTTAATACTTTTTTCAATCGAACCAGTTCGGAGTGAGGCAATGATGTATTCATCTGTATAGTGTGCTGTGAAGTTTTCAAAGCGGGGTTCGTCATACTTGAAAAAGGTGGTGTCAGCCCATTGTTTTACTGAACTTATAATAATTGCTTTATCTGAATTGTTAGGTTCAGATACTTGGCCATAAGCAATATTCGCCAGTAGAAATAACAATGCATTAGTAATAAGTTTCATATGTTTAAAGATTTGTCGTTTCAGTTAAATTTACGAGCCGCAAGTAAGGGTCAAATTCTAATATAGAATTGATAGTACCTTGGGCGGATTTGCTGTCTTTCCAGGTGACAGTGATTTCATACCCTATTACTTGTTTAGCCGGGTTCTCAATAGCAATTAATGCGCCAATTTCTTTGATTTCAGTTTCAGATGATTTTTGAGTAATTAATGCACTTGCTATGGATTTAGTTAGTGCTAGGTAATCAATTGTATTAATGGTACTACCCAGTTTCATTAATTGCAATGTGTGACGCAGAAATGGTTCATGCTCATCAGTACCATATAATTCCATTTCTTTGATCTTGAATAGTCGAATAAAATCTCTTTCTGAAGTTGAGATATATAGCTCTCGTGGCGTTGTGAAATGCATCTCAAATAAGTAATTTTTGTATTGATTGTAATATGAACGAGGAATGGAAAAATTGAATTTACGATATACACTAAATACAGAATCCATATGGTCTAAATAAAAGATTTCTGATCGTATAGTATGGTATTGATCTCCACGAACACAATAAATATGCTCTTTTTCGTAGCGTATTTCTTCCATTTGTTGTCGCGCTGCGATTTGGTTTTCTTCAATGTAAAGTTCAAGGTTAGATGTGATTATTTCGCGTTGTTGGTTTGTCCGAATCAAACTGTCTTTGATGGTATAAAGAGAGTCTAACGTATAAAAAATTTGTGGTTTATATACATATAGTTCTCCAAAGGCAAGTGATTCGTAAATACCTGCCGAGTCTAAAGACTGTCGAAGGGAGTGCTGAACATGTTGCTCTATTTTCTTTTCTTGCTGTTGGTGCACTTCTTCGAAGGTGGTTATTGGTTCATAGGGTGTTATACACCCATTAAAAAGGAACGTCATTCCTAAGAGAAAAATGGATAGAGCAACTACTTTTATTTTCATGCTTAAAGCTACATAAAAATATATCGAAAACTAAGGCGGGGATGCTCTTTTTGGGCAAAAAAAAGAGACTATTCGTTAGAACTAGCCTCTTTTAATATAGTAGTAACCTTAATTTCTATTGATAACAACTGGCATAACGAGCATTAATATATCTTCATTTTCGTTGTCTGTATCTGCTGGAACTATTATTCCAGCTCTGTTCGGCTGACTCATTAATAATTTAATCTCCTCAGTTTCCAAGTTGTTTAGCATTTCCAGCAAGAATCGAG
>Ga0181574_10001105_pt1 | contig 25195 bp, 18 predicted proteins | sample 101ome_24_FD_145600 | JGI IMG/M metagenome (GOLD analysis project Ga0181574, IMG submission 145600) | Coastal salt marsh microbial communities from the Groves Creek Marsh, Skidaway Island, Georgia - 101410AT metaG (spades assembly) | ecosystem: Environmental > Aquatic > Marine > Intertidal zone... | reverse complement strand
GATGAGGTTGAGGGGAACGAGACCTTCACGCTGAGTCTTGAGGACGGGTCGTGGTCCCGTGATAGTGAGTTTGACGGAGTTGTGTACCAGGGCGGTGTCGAGACGACGATCTTGGATGATGACATACCACCGGACTTTTCCGGAGTTGGATCTTGGTTTTTCTCTGGCACGGCAGACAACGGCGGTACTAGCTCCATCACGGTTAATGAGGATGCTAATGGTAACAATGGCAACGTCGCGACTTTGGGCGTTCAGTTCGACACCGGTAACAAAGGTGGCGACGGTACAGGCGGTACTGAAGAGCTGCCAGATGGCGCTGTAATTACCCTTTATATTGAGATTGTGGATGACAACCTTACGAACGCCACCATTACATTTGGTGCTTCCAAAAATGGCAATAAAGTTGAGAATCACACAGCGTCAGTGCAGGAGATAAACGGCGTTCAATACATTGTTGTTACTATGGAGCCTACTGATTCTGCAAAGGCCAACGATCTTAACTTTACCCTAGAAATAATCGCTTCCAAGGACAATGTTGATGGTGGTGGCAGAATGACTATCGATATTTCTCACGCAACTATTACACTCTCAGAAGCGGATGGTGGCGGAACCTATCATTTTGGCGATGCAATTGAGGACAAGGATGACATCCACATAGACTACGTCGATAGCGATGCTCCTATTGCTATTGACCTTAATGGTGATGGCATCGAGTACCTATCCATAAGCCATGGTGTTACATTTACTGACATGGCTACTGGTGAGACGACTTCTTCTGCTTGGGTTGGTCCTGATGACGGTATGCTCGTCATCGATGCCAACAACTCGGGTACTGTGGATGAGTCTCGCGAGTACGTCTTCACCGAGTGGAGCGACACGGCGAAAACTGATTTGGAAGCGGTTGCTGAGGTTTTCGACACAAATAATGATGGCATGCTTGATGCGCAAGATGATCAATGGGACCAGTTCGCTGTTTGGCAGGACCGTGACTCCGACGGGGTTACTGATGAAGGTGAATTGGTCCCTCTTTCTGAACTTGGTGTCGAGAGTATTGCTCTCACTTACAACGAGGACAGCGAATCGGGGTCTGCCGCAGACGGAGATGTAATCATACATGGACAGTCAACAGTTACTTTTGAGGACGGCTCAACGACTATTGCAGAGGACGTCAGTTTTGCTATCAATCCAGGAGACGTCCTTTCTGAAGACGACAGCGTGGATATGCCCACGGCAGGCGAAGGGGATGAGGTAGGGGCGTCAGCGGAGAGCGCACCGCCAGAGTCGGCTGCCGATCGCTCTAACTACGACGCGGATATGCTGGAAGCAGACCTGATAACTAGCGGCAACAGTACCGAAAAGCTCGATACGCCGGAACAGTAATCGCTGTTACGCGTAGTCCATTCGGCGCCCTCAAGGGTTGCCCAGTGGCGTTTCCCAGATCGAGGATATGCTGGGACTGAAACAGGGCAAGCCTTAACTAATGGGAGCCAATTATGAGCGCGTCGTGCTCGTCCCAGACGCATGCTATCTTAGTGTCTACAATGACTTGGTGCAGGTAATTCTATGCCGTACGTCAAAATAAACGCGAGTAATGATGTGGTGTCGGTCAGTGCTGAGGCTTCAGAGGAGTGCTCGCACTGGGTGGAGGATAACGATCCCGCCTTGCTCGGTTTTCTACGTCAATGGACCGATAATTCGGCACTTGCTGACAGTGATCTTGAGTTCATTCGTGTGCTTGAGGACTTGCTCGATGTGTTGATGGATAAAGGTGTGTTTCTCTTCACCGAGTTACCCGGGGAAGCCCAAACGAAACTGCTTAATCGCCAGAGATTGCGAGCCAAGCGTCGGGGTGCCCTTGATCTTCTTGAAGACTGAGCCTCGCAAATTGACCACTAATCCTGTCAGTCGTAATTAACCCCGCGACCACAGGCGCCTGTGGCACCAAGTTCGAACACACTCCTGAGCTCGGATACCTCAGATACACCTTCGGCAATACAGTCGAGGCCGAGCGACTGTGCTATGGAGGCATAGGTCCTCAACAGCGCCGCATTACCCTCATTGCTGCCGATGTCTCGACTGAACAGACTGTCGACTTTGATGTAGTCGGCCCCAAGTTCGCTGAGCTTACCAATTTCGCCAATGCGATAGCCCATATGCTCTACGCCTACTTTAAAGTGGTGGTTGTTGGCAATATCAGACAATCGTCGGAAATTATCGGGTTGAGAAAATGCCGCTGCTTCGCCAAGTTCGAGGGACAGGGCGCTGATATCTTCACTGCGCTCTGTCGCCAACGATTCGAGCCAATCAAAGAAAGCGGCATTGGTGAGTGCTTCTGAGGTCAGATTGGCACAGGTGGGTTTTCCTGTCGCTGCAATGTGATCGAGCGCGAGCACCACGACGGCTCTATCTATCTCGGTCGAGAGGTTGAGACGATGCACCCAGGGCATGAATTCGCCTGCATAGTGGACCTCGCCATCGATCTTGATGCGCACCATAGCCTCTTCGTGGATGAGCGAACGGTTGTTGGCGAGAACGGGGAAGGTTTCGATAAATAGCTGGCCATTATCTAGTGCGTGTCGAAGATCATTCTGCCAGTGCTCAGTCTGTTCTCGGGTCGACCCCAAAGATTTATCGGCTCGATTGGCTTCTATAATCATGGCGGCTCCCTGGTCTGCAGACAGTAGCAGAGCATTATCCAATGCACTCATCACAGACCCAATCGAGTCCTCGGAGGAGTAGATGACGCATGATGTTGGCAGGTCACATCGGTCCCGAATTGCATGCTCCAATAGCACATTATTAACTGCTTGCTGTAGCTCCTGAGCAGGCCCTCGAGGATTATCTACCCGCGGCGCTACAAGGCAGATATCCGATCCATTGAGTCGTCCGATTATCCAGTCTGAATTCGCTTTCTCTAATCGGTGTAGCATACTGCCAACTTGCTTCAAGGCATTGTCGATGGGCTGGCGGCCAAAGACTTGGTTGAGGCGTGCCAAGTCTCCCAGGCGCAGAAGAGCGACTGCGCCACTGGCCTCGGCGTCTTCTGCCGCAAGCTTTGCTGCCAACCGCGCCATGAAAGGCTCTCGCTGCAGTAGACCTGTTGCGGGGTCGAGCTCGGCGTTTTCGCGCTGCTTGGTGAGTCGCTCCGATTCTCGGCTCAGCATGCCCTTAATTCTTGTCGCGAGCTCATTCATCGAGCGGGTTACCTCGGCAAATTCGGTGGTATAAGGTTCCTTCAGTGTGGTAAAGCGTCGCTGACCAATGGCCTGCGCTTGACCGACAACTAGTTTGAGCGGGGCAAGCACTAGACGCAGTAGCATGCTCCCAATAATGCCCGCGGCAACAATGGCGACAATCAGCGCAACTAGTGTCCGTTTGGCTCCCACCCAGAGTTCGTCATAGGCAAAGCTGTCCGCACTTCTAATGGTGAGTGTCCCTAGCTGGTTCCAGCCGTTGGTCACTTCGGCCGAAGCGGGTTCTGAGTGAATGGGAAAGACATTGGCAAGCCACTCGGGTGCGGCGGTGGTCAGGTTCGGGGTGCCCCGTTCAAAGAGTACGGAGCCCATGGGGTCACTGAACTGCAAAAGCTCATAGGCGCCTTGGTCAACCAGTGTAGCGAGTTGGAGTTCGAGGGTTACCGGATCGAGGTTTTGTTGCGATAGGGAGAGCGCTAGTGCGGTTGCATCGTCCTGATTTTTCAGCGTAAGCTGCTCTTCGAGGTACTGGCTTGATGTAGCACTGTTAATGATGAATGTGGCTCCAAACACCAGAAGCATTATGAGCGCGGTAACGATCCAGAGCTGTTTAAAAAGTGACATAGCGGTTCTCCTAGGACCCTAGATTGAATCCTTCCTGGCGCATTCTTAACAACACCTGACTCCATCGGGATAGTCGTGCCTGCGGGTCAGAATCGGTGGGTTGTGCCTGAGTGGCCATCCATAATTGATCAGCATTGAAGCTAAATATTGGAAACAAGTCGCCTCGTTCATTTGCGGGACGGATAACAAAATCCATATTGTCGAGGATAAGTGGGATGGCCAATGGGTTCTCGTACCAAGCCAGCACCATGTGAGCTTGAGTTAGGCCGTTTCTTTTGGCTTTTACGTAGACGAGGCGAAGAGATTCCGGCGGCAGCCCCAAGGCTAAAAGCGTGGCATATTTGGCAATAGTGAAGTCTTCACAATCACCCACCGCACGTCCCATAGTTTCGAGCGGCGTAGCCCAATAATCAGTTTGGTTCCATGCGTCTTCATCTCTTACCCAGGTGATACGTTGGTTAAAAAAGTCATTCACCGACATCAACTGGTTTTGGACATCGGCGTCCTTGGTACTGCGTATCAAAGCTTCCCAAGATACGACTGTGGCCACAGCCTCATTTCCATATCTCTCTCCGGCGAGTTGCTGAAGCTGGGGCATTTGCAGTGCCAGCAATCCGCTACAGGCGACGGCGATAGAGACGATCAGCACTCGCGCCGGGCCTCGCCGTGAGAAATGAGCAAACTTTTCGCTTATTGGTATCAAAAACGTGACCCCCGTCACGGGCCGGTATTTCTGCAACGCATATTGCAATATACGCTTATTTTATGGAGTATTCGCAGTCTGGACTTAAATAAATTCGCTCAAATTTAAATATATCTCAATATATCGAATGGGCTTGGGGGATCAGAAAAAAAGATGTTTTCAGCGAATTTCCGCTGCGTCACAGGGAGGTGATGCTATGAAACTAAGATTTGGTGTTGCCGGCATTGTTTTTTTACTGACAAACATAGCAGGCGCTTTGGCTGATATCGGGACTTATGGGGAGGCTGTGTCGGCAGCGCTCGAGACCAATCCTACGGTTGTCTCTGCCTACTATCAGTTTGAGGCAGCCCGTGAGAGCCAGAAATCGCGAGCGGGGGATTTCGCTCCACGTGTTGATTTGAACGCAGACTATGCATGGGCAGAGCGGGCGACCCCCATCAACGATTTTGGCTCTTACGAAAGCGATTCAATTAGATTTACCGTCACCCAGCTACTCTTCGATGGTTTTCAGACAAGAGATGAAGTTCGATCTCTCGGCTACGAAAAGTTAGCCCGTTATTATGACTTTCACTCAGCTGCGCAGGACATCGCACTGCAAGCAACGATAGCTTATGCAGATACTGTGCTCTATCAAAAGCTGGTCGGATTTGCGGAGGAAAACTACGTAGTTCATCGTCAGGTTTACAGCAAGATCGCAGAACGGGTAGCTGCTGGTCGGGATGAAGGCGTCAACCTTGAGCAAGCGACTGCAAGAATGGCTCTCGCGGAATCAAACCTGCTGACCGAGGTCACGAATTTATACGACACACGCGCAGAATTTCAGCGGGTGGTTGGAGACCTGCCCGTAGATCAACTTCCGATGCCTACGATTTCAAGTACGAAGATGCCAACCCTGCGAGAAGACGCATTACGGGTCGCCTATGATCAGAGTCCAGAGGTCAACCGAACCATAGAGGAAATGCGCTCAGCGAGGGAAGCATATAACGCAACTAGAGGCCCGATGCTGCCCCGGCTGGATCTTCGCTATCGCAACGAGACCGAAACGAATATTGATGGTATTCGAGGTAACTACGACCTAAACGCTGTTGAACTCGTGCTCACCTACAATTTATTCCGGGGTGGCGGCGATAGCGCAAAACGGCGCGAATTTTCAAATCGGTATTACGCCGCCGTAGAGAACAGAAAAGAAGCCTGTCTTTCGGTCAGGCGAGAGGTAATGATCGCATTCAATAATGTTGGGGCTCTTGCTCAGCAAGAGCGCTATCTGACGTTGCAGTTGGACTCTCAGGACAAAACTCGCCGCGCTTACAATGATCAATTTGACCGCAACCAGCGAACACTCCTTGATTTGCTGGACTCCCAAAATGAATATTTTGATACCCAACGTGCACTTGCCGCAGCGACTATAAATCTATTTAAAGCTAAGGCAACCGTGTTGGCGGAGACCGGCATATTAACTGACTCTCTCGATTCCCGAGGTTTCAACCAATCGAAACTTGATCAGGTAGTGCTTGAGCTTGAGCGGGGTGATGACGAGGACTTGCTTGCTTGTTCTCCGGGAGTGGTTCCCACGATTAATATCGATCAAGAAGCGATCTTTCAGAAGCTAGATAGGCGCGCAGAAAAGGGCAAAATTTTGGAGTGAGGCAATTGAATTATGAAGCGAAAGATAGGCCGTCCAAGTAAGCAAGTAGCTCACCGACGTCAATCGGTTTCCGCATGAGCTTGATAGAGTCTGCTTCTATCCCGGCTAGTTCTTGGCCTGCGTCCAAATGCCCCGAAATTATCACGTATTCAAAGTATCGATCATTCATCGACTGTAGCATCCTAATTAGATCAGCGCCGCTTTTTCCAGGCATACGCATATCTGTCAGAATGAGGGTGAAGTCAAGGTCAGCGTCGATTGTATCGAGCGCCTCATCGACGCTCGTAACGGCCAAAGTAGGGAAGTCCATGGAGGTCAAAAGCTCAGCGAGTTCTTCGCCTATGACAGCTTCGTCATCGACTAGTAGGATTTTTTTGTGTTCCAACGCCAAACACCTTGAGGAATACCGGAAACCAACGCTAGCAAAATCACCGCACTTAGGGAAGAGGCGTGTTTTTGAGAGAGGCTTAAAAATATGTGGGTCAACGTGGAAGTCGACCGAAAGCATATGTGGGAGCTTCAGTCAAAAGAGGGCGTTAGATAGAACTCAGAGTAGAGGCGTCATCATGATTGGTCAAGGCCCTTTCGCTTGCTTCTAACTACTCGACAACTTCTTTTTTTTGGTTTCTTGGCAGCTTTTGGCATTGAGCTGATATTTGTAGGCTACCTCATTGACAGAGTGCTCGAGCTTCGAGGTCTTCAGCTGGAGGTGGCTACAGTCCTTCAACAGTCTAGAGAGCTCTTTCAAGTTTTGAACCAAATTCCGGATCAGACCTACGCGCTCAGGAATCATACCCTTCTTGAGGCTGAGGCGATAATGCGAGATATCTCCTGTTGCACGGAGGAGTGGGCCTCGCTCTCAGAGGCTGTCAGGGTTGCGGGGCCGCCAGGTGATTTTGACGCTTTATATCGAGCGCTATATGACGCAGTTTATGCTTATTCGGATGGTAAATACGAAGCCATCCTCGCAATCATTGGGGACAATAGGTTTTTGCCCCTCTACGCCATTGCCGGCACCAGTGTAGTCGTAGTAATTGCCTTCTTTTTTGTTCTCAAGGTTATTCTTGACCCGGTCAGGCGATTGACTGAGGCGGTAGACGCTGTTGGTTTGGGGGATGAGTACGTATTCTCCCAAAGAATGTTTTATCCGCGTGAGATAGTTTTGCTTGGCGGCACTTTTGAGAAGCTCATTAGTCAGCTAAGGCACGAGTTAACCGGGCGAGAGGTGGCACTGAGAGAGATTCAACTGAAGGCTCGTCGAGAGGCGGAAGCCAAGGCTAGTCATCTCTCGAGCATTATCTCCGGCAGTGCGTCACCAATTTTCATGCTTGATGCCGCAGGCACTATAACGTCATGGAATGGAAAAATGGCTAGTCTGACTCGTCTTCACGAGAGCGAAGCTACTGGTAGAAATTTTGCTCTGGACTTTCTGTGGGGGAGCGACAAGTCCGTCTTCCAATCTGAAACTGAAAAAACAAGAAGCGGACAAAGTTCAGATCCAATTCATTTGAAGGTTCAAGGACGCGGTAGCCATCCTATAACAATGTTGGTGACAATCACCGCTGTTTCGGATCAAGAGGGTGAACCTTCGGGATTCACGTGTATGGGTCAAGTGGTAGACGAGTTTTTCAAGAGCGCGACACAACGCCTTGAACGCCAGCAGGCAAATCAATTCTCGATGTTGGCAGCCAGTGCGGCCCATCAGGTCGGCCAGCCTCTGCAGAAAATACGGCTGTATTTGGCAAATGCCAAAAACCGACTCCGAATGAAGAATTTTGAACCCCAGAGCATCAAGGAAAAGCTTGATGGTGCTGATGTTCAATTGAGTCGGGTGGCTTCCATAATGGATCAACTCCGCGACCTCGGAAGGGTCGCCGATCCTGTCTCGGGAGGATTTGAGCTAAGACAGGTTCTGGAGCGGTGTATTGAGCTGGTCAGGCCGGTTTATGAAGACTTTGGTATTTCGGTGCAAGCCGATATTGCGCTTACTGATCAGCGAGTAAACGGGCACCCGCTCAGCTTAGAGAAGACCGTGCTCGCCTGTCTGACAAACGCAAGAGATGGAATTGACCGCAGAGGAAGATCTCAGGGCAAAATCAGTTTGAGGGCGCGCATCACGTCTAAAGGCGACATCGAAGTTACGATTGAGGACAATGGTGCGGGTATAGACGCCGCGGTGTTGGATAAGGTTTTTGACCCCTTTTTTACTACCTACACAGACGACCAGCATCTTGGAATGGGTTTGGCTATGTCTAGGGCTTACCTTCAAGAAACGGGCGGGGCGATTGACGTGAAGTCTGATGGTGATGGCACTGTTGTTACTTTGCTTTACTCTTCTGCGGCGCTGTCTCCTTTAGATCATTCGACTGGCTCCGGCGATGTTCAAGAGGTGCGCAAATAGTGTCCCAGCCTCTAGACTCTATTAAGTTCGATGCTATGGTCTTTTGCATAGCGCTGGTGGCTTTGGTGTTCCTGATCGCTATACCCCCCTTAGATGCAGGAGGGGTATGGATCTGGTTTTTTTCCCTCCCGTTGTTTTTCGCAGCTCGATTACTTACCACGGTCAAGTTCCTTCTGTTTATCACATTAGGGACCTTGCTCGTTTATGGTGGCTTCGCCATCTCACTGGATCGATTTCTAGCCATAAACCTCGGGACTATCATTTTTTTCATTGCATTTTCTTTGCTGACTAATCGCGTACCAGATAGGTGGTTATTTCAAAGTATATTGATGCTGCATTTGTTAGTGGACCTACCAATACAAATTGTTCTTCGCAAAACTATTGGTTCGACCTCATGGTTGGAGGCCTGCTTTTCGACTCTTGGGTACAGCATCGGAATAATGATTTCTTTTGTTGTTTTTTCAGCGGTAAGCGCGGCCATTCTAAATACCAGTGAAAGCTCCTTTCAACATTTCAAGCTCCGTCTGAGCAACCGTCCAAATGGTTCTCAAGTCTTTGAGCTTGTCATCACGGCCACCCTCACTGTTCTGCTCTTTATTTCAATCACAATACTTGGCAAGAGCCTTTTCAGTTCCCAGCGAGACCTCATGCGAGCCGATATCGAGGAGGCATTTAATGCCGCGGTTTTGGACTATAAATCAGAGACTTTGGTGAAAGCAGAGACATCCCTTGCAGCACAGGTATCGTTGGCTGATTTGAATCCTGCAGCGCTTGGTAATGCCCAGAACGGTCTTGAGCTAATTAAGCGGATCTTTTTTTGGGGAGAGAGAGATGAGCTAATCGAGTCGACCGCTATCGCTGTTGTCACTGATGGCAAAGTGTCACACGAGACAACTATCTCGATGAAGGATGTTAATGATGCAATAAGCGTTGCACTGGCGACAGGATCAACAGATGGCTTGACCGTCTTCGAACTCGCGAAACAGGGAAGACCTCCTGCCCCTGCGCAAGTTATAACTACTTCCCAAGGAACTCTCATCCTATTTTATGAATCGCGGGAGACTTTGCTCGCATTTCAAGAACGCTCGCTGATGAAGCGTAATACGGGCATCGCCGCCACCAAATTACGGCGAGTTCCTCTACCCCAAAATCCTGATCATGATCGGCGTTCTCTACTTACTGATAATGAGCTGCACCTTTTCATTGGTGATGCTGCTTTGATCTGGGAAAGTGAGCCCACACTTGAAAGAGTTGCGTTAAAAACTAGCGCGTATTTGGCCATGCGAGAAGGCCGATACCCGCGTTGGCTTCCGTTTGGTGAGAAAACACTCTTTAGTCAGTTTTTTCGCGATACAGTCTACGAAGATGAAAAGCAAATTCTGCTGCAACCGGAAGGCTACAGTCTCACAGTAAGCTATTGGCAGTATTTTGGCGTGTATGCCGAGACATTGACTATTGCCGTTTTGCTAGGTTTGGTGCTGATACATATGACCATTCCCTTATGCCGCTGGGCCGCTGAAGGCATCACAAAGCCACTCGAAGAGCTTACGAGAGTTCTGGATAACTGGAGTGCTTTTCGCGGTGGAGAGTTTGGATCCAGTACAGCGTTTCAGCTGCTGGCGGCGAAAGCGAGATCCGGAGTGGCCGAGATTTTTCAATTGCAAAGTAGCTTCCAGTCACTAGCAAAGGAGATGATGCGCGATGAGAGACGCCTCGTTACGATTGCGGCTAACTACGATGAGCTATTGCGTTCTCTTCCCTTGGGCGTCCTCGCCGTGGACGGGCATGAACGCATACACTTTTTAAACGATGCGCTCGTAGAAATACTGGGCACGTCGAGTGAAGCACTTGCAAAGGTAAAACAAAAGGCTCTCGCAATGTTCGATGAAGGCCGGTCGGTTGAGGAATGGCAGCTACTGTCGGGGTCCGATCTACCTAAAACGCTGTTATTGGTTGTGACCAATAGACTCAATCAGAATGGAGAGGATTCCGGGGTGTGGGCCATCGTGACAGACCTGACAGTTCAAAAACAAACCAACGCGCAATTAATTCAAGCCTCAAAGCTGGCGACCTTGGGAGAGATGTCGACAGGCCTAGCCCACGAGTTAAACCAACCGCTCAACGTGATTGCGCTCGCCGCTACAAATCTCCGTATCAGTCTCGCTCGCGATGGCCTATCGGTGGATGCAATCACACCAAAGCTCGATCGGATTGAGTCAGCGATGAAGAGAGCCTCCGGTATCATAGACCACATGCGTGCCTATGGCAGGACTGCAGGTGACGAATGGGAGCGCTTGGATATTGGCGATATTATCTGGCACTTATGTGCTTTACTTCGGGACCAGTTGACATTGTTGGACATTACGCTTGTCAATCGGGTTGAGCGCGGCTGTCTCTTTGCGCAGGGTAATGCCATTCAGCTTGAGCAAGTAATAATTAACCTAATCAATAATGCCAGAGACGCTATCCGTGAACAGGAGACACCTGTTGGTCAAATTACGATTGAGCAAGAGGTTAGTAATGGTCGCGTTCTCCTCCGGGTGACAGACACTGGCCCTGGCATTCCCGCCGATGCATTGCCACATATTTTCGAGCCGTTCTTCACCACTAAGCCCGTGGGCAAGGGGACCGGCTTGGGTGGCTCAATTAGTTATGGCATTGTGAGAGAGATGCATGGAGATATTTGGGCTGAGAATCTGACGAGTGGTGCGAGAATTACCGTTAGTCTGCCCTTGGATGGAAGCGTGGGGGAGGAAGAAGAATTATCTCAGCCACTCCGCACTGAGGTGTGATGCGATGAAAGTGTTAATTGTGGATGATGATCATGCAATACGAGAGGAGCTGAGTGATTTCGTCGCCGATCTTGGATTTCAAGTGGCCACTGCAGAAAATGGTGAAGACGCTATTGCGAAATATTTTGGCGATGATGAGATTTGTATTTTGCTCTCAGACCTTATGATGCCGGGGATCAACGGGCTAGATATGCTTGACACTATTCAGAGTTCACCGGGAGCGAGTAAGCGCGTGCTTCGGGTCATTTATATGACCGGTAATAGTGATACTCAGTCGGTTATTCGCGCGATGCATCTTGGCGCGAAAGAGTTCCTGCTGAAGCCCGTGGATTTAGACTTAATTGAGCGCTATCTTTTTGAGGCAAAAAAGGCGGTTGCTAGTGAGAGAGCTCGTTTAGCGAACGAAACCCTGCTCAAGGAGCAGGTGACACAAAATGAGGCGGAGATCACTTCGCTAAATAGGAGTATTCAGCGCGCCTACGCCGAGTCACTGGCTTGTCTGGCTGCGGCTGCAGAATATAAGGATCCTGAGACTGGGCAGCACATCACGCGCATCGGCGAATATGCGGCCGTACTCGCCGCCGAAATAGGGTGGGATGAGGAGTGGTGTGAGATGATTCGTCTAGCAGCCCCTCTCCATGATGTCGGCAAAGTTGGGATGCGCGACGCCGTATTGCTTAAACAAGGTCCGCTCGACGAAGGCGAGGCCGTCCACATGAAAGAGCATCCAGAGAACGGCTATCGCATTCTTTCGGAATCAAATTTTCCTGTTATGAAAATGGCGGCGAGGATCGCCCGGAGTCACCACGAGCGATGGGACGGCACGGGTTACCCGCGAGGGCTAAAAGGGTCAGAGATACCGGTTGAGGCGTCGATAACCACATTGGTAGACGTATACGATGCGCTTCGTTCTGCACGACCCTACAAGCCCGCATTGACTCACGATGAAGTGATGAAAATTATTACTGAAGGTGATGGTCGAACTAAGCCTGAGCATTTTCGGCCTGATGTATTAGATGCCTTTAAAAAGTCTGCAGATAAAATGGCGAGAATATTTGATCGATTATCTGATGGGGATGTGAGCAAGGATGAAAAAAAAGTCAAGGATTGATCGAAAAGGAGGGGCAATGTGAAAACCCTTATTGTAGAAGACAGTGAAACGCTGAGCGCAATATATCAGGCCTATCTGGAAGGAATGGGGCTGCAAATGTCTGCGGTGACCTCATTATCGGACGCCATTACGCATTTAGACAGAAATCGTCCAGAACTAATACTCCTAGATATTGAACTGCCTGATGGAAATGGATTGGATTTGCTTGCGGAGGTGGCTGAATGGTCGCCAAAGCCTGTTGTTGTTGTTATGACGGGGCATGGCGACCAATACTCCGAGACCGCTATCGAGCAAGGCGCTGATGATTTTTTGGCGAAGCCTTTTGATGCCTCCAGACTGCGTGTGACCGTTCGCAATTTGGCTGAACGCTTCCAACTGAGCCAACGCTTGAGCAGTCTAACCGAGGCTAGAGTTAGCCTTGGCCCTATGTATGGCCGTTCTGCTGTAATGCAAGCCGTATTCACTCAAATTCAATCTTTGGCTTCCAGTAAAGCAACTGCCTTCATTACTGGAGAGAGTGGCACCGGTAAGGAACTCGCAGCAAAAGCGATTCATGATCTTTCAGCGCGGGCACCGGCCGCATTTGTTCCCGTTAATTGTGCGGCAATTCCTGCAGATTTGATTGAGTCTGAGTTGTTTGGAGAGGCCGAAGGCGTGCGAGGCAATGCAGCTAGACGGGGTGGTCTGATTAGCTTGGCCGAGGGAGGCACGCTTTTTCTTGATGAAGTCTGTGACATGCCTTACGAGTTGCAGTCTGTATTGCTTCGCTTCATTCAAAGCAGTACGTACAAACCAGTTGGTAGTGATGTGGAGTTAAACGCAGACGTAAGAATAATTGCAGCAACCAATCGGGAGCCCTTGATTGAAATGCGTGAAGGCCGTCTGCGAGAAGACCTCTATTACAGGTTGCATGTTATCCCCCTGCGAATGCCGCCGCTGAGGGAGCGAGATGATGATGTTCTCCTCTTGGCGGATCATTTCGTATCAACCTTCGCCGAGCAAGAGAGCAAGCAGCTAGATGGTTTCTCTGAAGACGCGCGCCGAGAATTGAAGCGCTTTCCGTTTCCCGGTAACGTGCGTCAGCTGTCTAATATTATCCACCGTATCACCTTGCTTAGCAGCGATTCGGTCATTTCGTATGAGGTGTTGAGAAAGGCGATCATGGATAGTGAGGTTAATGCTCCGATTTCGGGTGTAGACCGGCGGCGGATGACAGAAGTCGGTGGCTCACCAGCAAACGAAGTCGAGCCACTTTGGGCTACGGAGAAGCGAGCAATTCAAGCAGCGCTTGATGCCTGTGATGGCAATATCAACCGAGCAGCCGGGCTACTTGAGGTAGCTCCTTCCACAATTTATCGAAAAATACAGGGATGGAAGACAGGCGACGCGTAGAAGCGATCCCGGAGGACTACATGTACGGAGTTGTGAACAAATCACTCAAAGAAATGATGATTAATCAATTTGGAGACGAGCGCTGGCAGAAGGTTTTGGATCAGTCGGGAGTTGCGCCAGACAGCTTTTTGTCGATGCGGGCTTATGATGATGACGTCACATATACGTTGGCGCAAGCGGCGGCCGATGAGCTACAGATCGATCTTGGAGATGCGCTCCGAGCATTTGGAGTGCACTGGGTAGAGCATACGGCGGCTAAGGAGTACGGCACTCTGATGCGCGCAACAGGTGGTGATATGTTGAGTTTTCTGGAGAACTTAAATGGTTTGCACGATCGGATTAGCTCAACATTTCTGGATTATCGCCCACCCTCTTTTATTGTAGACAGAGAGGCTGCAGGTGGCGTTAGTGTGCTGTATGTCAGCGAGCGAGTGGGACTAACTCCTTTCGTTGAAGGCCTGCTGAATGGTCTATCTGCCTGGTTTGATGAATCAATGGAGATTTTAGATATCAGGCCAGAAGCCGTTGATGTTGGTGAGAAGTCCACCTTTATTGTAAAGATGCTTTAAGTACAACCATGGCATCCCAATCAAGCCCAAAACTCTGGGATCGTCTTTTAGAGCTCTACACTGTTGTTTGCTTGATCGATGCCCAAGGTCGCCTGACAGCTGTGAGCCCACTGCTAGAGAGAGTTTTCGGATCAGAGGCGGTCGGGTCCCTTCTTAACAATCTATTTGAGTTCAAACGCCCAGCTGGGTTCGACGGCAGTTATAACGCCGGAATGAAAAATTTGGGTCAGCTTGTACTTGGCCACAACTCAGAGAAAGGATTCGCACTTCGGGGCCAGCTGCATGATTACTCGAGCTTTGGTCTCGATGGCCTTTGTCTGATTGGCGTACCCTGGCTTTGGTGGATGCAGGAGAACAACCCTGACCACGGACTTGGTTTTTCTGACTTTCCTATCCTAGACATTCAGATGGATCAGCTGTTTTTTGCCTCAGCGCAGCAAACTATGGTCGCCGATTTGGAGAAACTAAACGATCAATTGCAGTTGGCGCAGCAAAAAATAAAAGAGGAAGGGGAGCGACGGCAGCGATTTTTCGGACACGTCAGCCATGAGATGAGAACGCCTTTAAATGGAGTCATCAGTGCCCTCACTCTAATTAAAGATGGCCAGTTTGATGATCGAACGTCGACATTCATCAGACTTGCCGCTCACAGTGCAAATCGTCTGCTGGAGATAATCAACTTTTCGTTGGATACGGTGAATCCGCAGCTTGACAGCATTAGTGAAGATGAGGAGCCCTTCAGCATGGACAGCCTCATCGACGACTGTTTGGCCGTAACGCAAGCGAGAGCCCTGGAGAAGGGATTGAACTTGCACAGGGTGGGTACCCAGAACTTTGCTACTAAATTCATCGGTCATCCACGGCTGTTGAAGCAAGTTCTGATCAACTTGCTCGGCAATGCCGTAAAGTTTACAGATGAGGGAGACGTGACGTTATCGGCAGTCGCAATGGATACAGAGGATACAGATGGGTGCTCTATTGAGTTTCGTGTCGAGGATCAAGGCCCGGGTATTCCGAAAGATATGCAAAGGCAGATCTTTGAACCTTTCGCGACGGGGGTCACCCAGCAGACGCAAAAGGCGGGTGGCACAGGTTTGGGTCTCAATATTGCTAAACGATGTGTTGAATCCATGGGCGGACATCTTTCTGTCAAGTCGGAGCAGGGGCAAGGAGCCGTTTTTCGTTTTAATGTGATTCTTTCTGTGCTTTCAGATAGCGACTATCAGCAGTTAATGGGTGAGGCAGAATCCCAGGCGTCAGCAAGTCTTAGGGGTGCTGTTTTATTGGTTGATAATGAAGAAGAAGACTTGTCTCTCAACGAACAGATACTCGCTTCGCTTGGTCTCGCCGTTGAGACAGCAACCTCGGGAGTTGGTGCAGTCGAATGTGTCAAGGGTAAGACCTTCGATCTGGTCCTGATGGACCTGGATATGCCAGAGATGGATGGATTTGAAACCACTGAGGCAATAAGGCGTCTTCCTGATAGGGATGGCTTGCCCATTGTTGCTCTGTCAGCTCACACAGATGCAAGCACCAAGCAGAGAGTGATTGGCGCGGGCATGCAAGGGTTTTTAGAAAAGCCCATTTTAAGTGATCGTTTGTTGAGCCAGTTGACGGAATGGGTTGAACTCCAAGTTGACGATCCGTCCTCACTCCCAGAGACCGATGACAGGCAGATAAATAGTGAAGACCCATTTTTTGTCTCAGAAATTATCGAGAGAATGAAACGTGATGTTGGCGCCGATATTGTTACCGCTTTAGTTGCCAAATTTTTGTCTGAGTCGGCAGTTAGATGGGATTCACTACAAACAGCACTTGCTAATGACGATTTGCCTGTTGTTGCGAGAGAAGCGCATACACTGGGCAGCTCCTGTTTCACCTTTGGACTCCAGCGAGCTGGTAGCCGGTTCAGAAAGCTTGAGGCCGAGGCGCAGAATGCCCAGGCTTTGACAGTTGATATTGAGCTGCTGGCGGCTGATTTGGGGGAGGGTATCTCTGGCCTCGAAATGTCGGTCGACGGCCTGTAGAAAGTGCGGCGCCCGGACGCTGCAGGTAATTTAACTGGAGGTAAGGAATGGTAGTAGTTTCTAGAGTTTTGGTAGCGTTGATAGGTGCCATATTTTTGAGCATCGGCGCGAGTTTGATTTTCAATACCGCTGAGGTCGCAGCCACAATGGGTCTCCCAAACATGGATGCGGCCGGCTATGGCACGGTTCGAGCGGATATTGCAGGCTTTTTTATTGGGGGCGGCTTGATTAGTGTGGTCGCCGCCTTTCGCAAAACCCCCTCGCTTTTATGGCCAGTGCAACTGCTTGTCGGTATCGCCCTGCTCGGTCGGATCTTCACGCTTTTAGTAGACGGCCCGGTTGCGGCCGGATGGGAAAGTATGGGTATTGAGGTAGCCATTCTTGTGGTGCTGTTCTGGACGAAGCGGGCGTGGCAAGGGTTGCATCTGTAGCTAAAAGTCCGGCGGGATTTTAAGACCTAGGGATGATTAGTAGAGAAGAGCGCGAGAGATAACATCTCGCGTATCTGCAGGGTCAATGACGTTATCGAACTCTAGTAAACTCGCCGCCTCAGTTGCGCGGCCTTTCTCATAAAGCTCCGAGAGCAGCGATTCGAATAATTTATCTCTCTCAGGCCCCTCGGGCACAGCAGTCAGTTCCTGCTTAAAGCCTAGCCGCACTGCACCCTCCAGACCCATCGGGCCAAATTCTCCTTCGGGCCAACTCACCATGAGACGGGGAAGCTCAAAAGATCCTCCAGCCATTGCCATGGCGCCCAGCCCGTACGCTCGCCTCAGGCAAACACCGATAATGGGCATGCTTAGCTTGGCTCCGGCAACAAAGAGTTCAGACATAATGAAGGGCGCGCCTTGAGATTCCGAGTCCGGCCCTACCATAAAGCCTGGTGTATCTATAAATGACACCACTGGAAGGTGCCAGCGATCTGCTAGTTTAAACAGGTCAGTCATTTTTTTGGAGGCGTCTATGTCAATTGCGCCTCCCATGTGTCGGCAATCACTGGAAATAACTGCGACGGGTATTCCTTTTATACGAGCCAAGCCTGTTAGGACGGCCCGACCAAAATCGGGCTTTAGTTCAAGGATTGAATCGGTATCTAACACTATGGATAAAATTGCTCTGGGATCATAAGCGAGCCTTCGGTTCTGGGGGAGTGCCTGCATTAGGGGGTCTTGAGGGGGTTGCTCTGATTCGCTCACTGCTCCCTGCCAATAAGACAGGGTTTGTTTTGCGTACCTAATGGCGTCGGATTCATCTTTTGCCAGAATATCAACGCCGCCATTTTTCACATGATCGCCCACTGGCCCTATCTCAGTCGGTGCGAAGGTACCCAGTCCACCGCCCTCAATCATTGCGGGACCAGCCATTCCAATGTAGCTAGCGTCAGTCGCTATTCGAATATCCCCAGCGCCGAAAAGTGCGGCATTCCCTGCGAAACAAAAGCCATGATTCACCGTGATACGCGGCACAAACCCAGACAGCGCTGCCCATGCGTGAAAGGTAGGCACATTCAGGCCACCCGCTGAGGTCAGAACATCGGTGTCGCCGGGTCTGCCGCCTCCACCCTCTGTCAACATAATTACGGGAAGCGAATCTCGCTTGGCCAAGCTCAGTATTCGATCAATTTTGCGGTGATGAAAGAAGCCCTGAGTTCCTGCCAGAACGCTATAGTCATTGATAATGAGCGCGGTTTGGGCGCGGTCGGCGTCAAATAGATGTCCATTGACGCAACCAATGACAGTGAGGACGCCATCTCCAGATGTTTCCAGTTGAAGTTCGTCCTCAGTTCTCCGGCTACGTTGCGCGGCTACAGCGAGCTGCCCGTATTCGGTAAAGGGGGTGTCATCAGTTAATGCGGAAAGATTCTCTCTGGCAGTCCTGCCACCACGGCGGTGACGTTTTTCAACGGTATCAGCCCTGGCTTCGTCGCTGGTCCGATTCTGCCTTTCAATGAATCGCTCGTATGGGGTATCAGTCACAGTGGCTCGACTCCTACTGAGGGTCTTTTGCGGTGAGTGGATTTGCGTTTGATGCGCTCCGGTAATCTTTAAGTGCGATCCGAAACCCGTCAACGATAACACCCTCGTTGCGCAAACGTTCCCGGGCTTGATTGCGATTTGGACAGGTGATTTCCCCTTTGCTGTTAACAACGCGATGCCACGGGAGATTTGTGTCGGCCGGCAGCTGTGACAACACACGACCAGCCCAGCGGGCGCCATTGGGATGACCTGCAAGCCTGGACAGGTCTCCATAGGTGATTGCTTTCCCCTCTGGCACATTGGCAAGGCTCAGATAGAGCATTTGGACACTTTCTTCGTTAATAGCCATCGAACCGGATGCTAACCCTCCCATGGCATGCTATGTTGACCAACAGGTGTTTACTTATGCAACTTAACATGGATAAAAGCGATAAATTCAGGCTTACCGTAGCGCTAATGACTTTTCTTGGCTGTGGCGCGTTTGGTTTTTTTTCAGAGCCGGCTAATGCCGCCGCGGGGCGTTTTTCTTCCTTGCTAAACCAAATCTCGCTGGTGAGAGGGACCGCAGAGCTAGCGCCTGAAAAGTCAGCATTTGGTTGTGGATCAGATGGCGCCAGTGCTCGCGGTTCGCTAGCCGCGGAGAATTACGTGCTTTTTGAAGGGGGGGTTGTCCGTCCGCTAGCCTTATCGCCAGATGGCTCAAGGCTCGCTGTTGCCAATACGCCGGCCAATTGTCTAGAAATTTTTCAAGTCGCAGATCAACAGCTCCAGCTTGAGTCCTCAGTGATGGTAGGGCTTGAGCCGGTGGCCGTTGCTTTCAACGGCAGTGATGAGGTTTGGGTTGTCAATCATTTGAGCGATTCCGTTAGCATCGTGAGTCTGAGCGCAACACCAACGGTCGTTGCAACCCTTCAAGTTGGTGATGAGCCCCGTGACATTGTGTTCGCAGGCGAAAGCCAGTCCAGAGCTTTTATCAGCGCAGCGTTTAGAGGTCAGAATCATCCCACCTTTGTCATAGACGATCTGTATCGTGCGGGCGCGGGACGCGCTGATGTTTGGGTCTTTGACGCAACAATGGCGGCGCAGCAGTCCCGCAATTCCTTGGTCGGTATCGTAAACCTCTTTTCCGATTCTCCCCGCGCACTTGCGGTGAGCGCTGATGGATCTCAGGTTTATGCCGCGGCTTTTATGTCGGGCAACAAAAGTACTGTGCTGCGTGCAGATACTGTATCGGGCGCAAAGCCTGCGCCGACGCAAAATCATGAAGGAGAGGCCGCGCCCGCCACGGGGATGATTGTGCGCCAAGTGGCTGGTCAGTGGCAGGATGCTGATGGCGCCGATTGGTCAGCTGCGGTCAATCTCGAGTTACCGGACAAGGACGTGTTTGTCATTGACGCTCTGGCTGCTGTTCCCACGGTCACCCAATCTATTTCCGGGGTGGGCACAATTCTGTTCAACATGGCGGTCAATCCGGTGACCGACCAGATCTATGTGAGCAACCTTGAAGCCTTAAACCATATTCGATTTGAAGGATCCGGTGAAACATCCACCACGGTGAGAGGTCGGATAGCAGAGAGCCAGATCTCGGTGATCGAGAATGGCGCGGTGATCGGTAACCATCTGAATCCGCATGTGGATTTTGATGTGCCTGAGCATCACGTTTATCCGACAGACGTAACTGATCTCAGCGTGTCCCAACCAACTTCCCTTGCAATAAGTCCTGATGGCACAACGCTCTATTTGGCTGCGCTCGGCTCTAACAAGGTTGTGAAGGTGCCCGTCGATGGGCTCCATCGGGGCGCTTACCAGCCTGAGGACAGCACCTATCTGGAAACGCCCGGCGGTGGTCCCTCTGGACTGGTTCTGTCCTCCGATGGCAGTCGTCTAATCGTTTATGACCGCTTTAATCACATGATTTCCCTTTGGGACACTGAGCAGGACCAGTTGTTATTTGAACAAGCATTGTTCAGTCCTGAACCGGATGAAATTATTCAAGGCCGACGATTCCTTTACGACGCTACCCTGACATCGGCTAACGGCACTAGTGCCTGCTCGAGCTGCCATATCTTCGGAGATATGGATCAACTGGCCTGGAATTTGGGCAACCCAGATGGGGACCTACTAAACAACCTGAATGCCTACGTGCCGAACTCTCCGAGAACGACCCCGTTTTTCCATCCAATGAAGGGACCAATGGTTACACAAACCTTTCGAGGTATCGCTGATAGTGGCCCTCAGCACTGGCGCGGTGACCGCATGGGGCAAAACAGAGAGGTGGTCAATGGCGAGGTAGAGTCATTGGAAGCTGCCGCCTTCAAAGAGTTCAACCCGGCTTTTGTGGAGTTACTGGGTCGTGCGGACCAATTGGTACCCGTGCAAATGCAGGCGTTTACTGATTTTGCCATGGCCTTAACACCGCCACCGAATCCGATACGGAATTTGGATAACTCGCTCACGACAGATCAGCAGGCAGGTCAGGATATTTATTTTCAGGTCGGCAATATCACGGGTCTGGGTAGCTGCAACCACTGCCACACGCTCGCTCCAGAGCATAAGCAGTTCGGTACCGGCGGGCTCATGACTTTTGAGGGGGCCGGCGTGGCTGAAAACCTCAAAGTTCCGCACTTTCGCAATGCCTATGCCAAGGTAGGTATGTTTGGTACCTCGGGCAGTCGAAACAGGGATGGCTTCACGGGTGATCAGATAAAAGGGTTTGGTTATTTACACGATGGGAGCATCGCGTCTCTTCTCGATTTCTTTGCGGCAGATGCCTTCAATTTTCCCGAACCCAAAGACGTGAATGTCACTCACGTTGTGGACTTCGTCATGGCTGCGGACAGCAACATGGCGCCCGTGGTGGGGCAGCAAGTGACGTTGTCAGAGGCAGACAGCAACGCTCTTGAGCGTTTGAGTCTACTTGAGAGCCGGGCGAGGGTCACTGCTCCCTTGCCTGAGTGCGACCTTATCGTCCGAGGTGTTTTCAATGATTTGCGATTTTCGGCGTTGATGGACGCGAGTGGAGACTATGTGTCCAGCGAAGGCCTGCGGTATAGCTCGAATCAATTGCGAACCGCGGCGACTGACGGCGCTGTGTTGACCTTCACCTGCGTACCCCCGGGCTCTGGTAATCGATTGGCTCTTGATCAGGAGTAGTGAGCCAGCAGCGTCCGTGTGTCAGTGATTACTGAGATGCGCAGTTGAAAAAGCCTTCTACAAGGCGTGAGTAAGATTTTATGAGTGGGGGATGGTAGCGTGGATCGATTTGCAGGCAAGGTCGCTTTGGTGACCGGAGCAGCAGGCGGCATCGGCAGAGCCTGTGCAGTGCAACTGGCAAGTGAGGGCGCCGCGTTGTGTTGCGTTGATTACAACGCAGAGGCGTTAAAAGAGACCATGGCGGCTCTTGGTGATACCGATTTACAAAAGTTGGCGCTGACCTGCGATGTCAGAGACGAAGCGCAGGTGGCGGACACAGTCAAACAGTGCGTCGATCATTTTGGCCGTCTGGATGTGTTGGTCAATATGGCGGGCACACTTCGCTTTGATATGGCGGTGGATCTCGAGGTAAAGGATTGGAGCAACGTGATTGCCATCAACCTCACGGGCACAATGCTTATGTGTAAACATGCGCTGCCCCACTTGGAGTCATCCTCTGGAAGTATCGTCAATGCTGCCTCTACGGCCGCCCATGCGGGAATACCCTACGGCATCGCCTATGCGGCGAGTAAAGGCGGTGTTTTGGCGATGACACGAAGTATCGCTATGGAATACGCCAAGCGTGGCGTGCGAGCCAATACGGTCTCACCCGGGCATATCGCAACAGGCATGACAAACGACATTAGCTTCCCGGAAGAAGCGGACATAGACTTTTTGTTTCAGCGGACTGAGTCGATTCTGCCACCGGCGGATCCCAAGGGAGTTGCATCCATGGTGGCTTTGCTGGCTTCCGAGGAGGCCTTTCATATTACCGGGCAGGACGTGCTGATTGACGGCGGTACTCTGGGCTAGTTTCCTCGTATCCCCGGTAGTGGCTCGTTTGATTAAGGAGCGGCAGCGATGACCCTGAGCCTTCAGGCAATTTCGGATCGTATAGAGCTCGAGGATCTTCTTCACGCCTACACCGATTGTATCGACACCAAATCGTTCGATGGCTTGCGCAATATTTTTACAGAGGATGCCCATGTCGATTATTCCGCGACGGGCGGTGCGGTAGGTGACCTTGAATCAACGATCCGCTTTCTAAAGGAGGCGCTTACGATATTTCCGGCTACTCAGCACATGATGGGGAATATTCGCCTTGAGATAGCGGGCGATAAGGCGACCGGTCGATCGATTTGCCTCAATCCAATGTGTGTTGATCTTGATGGGCAGCAGGAGCAATTTTTTCTTGGGTTCTGGTACGAAGATGAATTCCTTCGAACGCCAAAGGGCTGGCGAATTACACGGCGCCGTCAGGTGGCGAGTTGGCAATTTAATACCCCCGATTTTCTCTTGCCTTCGTCACTGGCCCCTTAAGTTATCCAGTCGCAGCCTGCTTGGTAGAGACTCTTAATTCGGGCCTTTCTGGGTTGGGCCGCGATCTTCTTTTTTTAAAAATTAAGGTGCAATGAAATAACGCTCTTCAACGTACATTAAGGCTAATTGTAGTGAGCACGAGTATAGCGCCGCGCTTCCAGAGTTATTTGGCGACTGAGCATCACTTAAAGAGCTCGCATGCTGAGTTAAGTGTCATCGCTGTTCTCGCGAAGTCATCTGCAGTCAGGCTGGCGACACTCAGTGCTTGTTGCTCATGCAGCCAGTCGGCGTCGTCTTGCGTCAAGTCGCCATCACTGACCGCTGTCTCGATAGCATTTTCAGCCTGCGTGATTAGAAACTTTATCTGGCGCTTATCGTCGTTTATGGCGGCGATTTGAGTGCTCTGATCTAGCGTGTTGGTGTTGGCAGCACGCGCTCCCGCAGCGCAGATTGCATCACGCGCCAGCAGATCGAGTCGGATCGGCTTAAAGCGGGCGACACCTCCAGTGACATCCGCCGTTAACTCGGGATAAAGGGCTTTTCCCACGGCGCGTCTGAGCGGCGAGTGGCCCACATAAATACTGCCGTCAGCCGCTACCACACTCATTGCCAGCGAATCTTCCCGGCCTTCGGCAAAGTACCGTAATTCGCCTGTCTGACGATCTAACACCCCCATGCCTACGTGCAACATAACCGTGCGACCCAAAATTTCTTTACCCCCGCCAATCATCACTACCACGCCATTAGCAGTTACCGTCGCTGTCAAGCCATTGGATTGCGCGTCGACGTTGGCGTATCCGTCAAAGCCATTCAGCTCCGCAGTCCAGTTCAAGCTGCCATGATCGCCGTGATCAATGAGTTGAAATACATCATTAGCGGTTACGGCGTAAATCTCATTGTTGTCCGGTGCGACAGTAATTGAGCCCACCAGGGGTTCACCGACATCCACACGCCACATTTCAGTCAACTCGCTGTCGAGCGCAATAACATGTCCATCGTTATCAGAAACATAGACTCGGCTGCCATCCGCACTGAGTGCTGGTGTAGAGCCAGTGCCGCCCTGAAACGTCATGCGATCAAGAAGCTTAAACTCGAGGCCGCCGTTTCCGTCAGCCACCAGGTTAAGCGTGTAAATCGCGCCGATTTCCGATCGACCGTCTACATTGCCATCTTCTTCATCGGGTGCTGTTGCTGCGATGTAGATGCGGCTGGTGTCGGGGTCGATGCTGAAATAGTTGGTGACGACACCGCCACCGCCATAGAGATAGTTCACTGCAGAGGAAAATATACTTAAGCCGTCGGCGGTTTTTCCAAAGGCGTCATCCAGCAAAGGATCGACTTTATTGGCAATAAAGCCCGGTATCTTGGTGCCCCTTCCGCTTATGGCAGGCGCCCCAGGTAGCCGTCCAACCGGCGCCACCAGCTCACCCGTTTCGCGGCTGTAGGCAAACAGCCCTCCCGCCTTGGTAACGGTAATCAGCGAATCTGTTGCAGGATGGTAATTAAAGTTTTGGAATCTGACCGCGTCCGTGTCCACGGCGTCTGAAATTTTCATACCAGTGGCCTTGTCCCAGAGGGTCGTGCCGTTTTGGCGAATAGCCATGACGCGCTCAGGGCCCGCGAGGTAGATAATTTGTGATCCCGGGTTTTGTGGATCGTTCAATATGATTGGGCCACCTGCCGACATAGCGCCTGTCTCGGGAACTGCCCAGCGCCTCTTGCCAGTCTTGGCATCAATCGAAACCAGATCCACGCGCTCACCGTGATAAAAGTTCGAGCTGAAGTAGAGATTGCCCTGATTGTCGAGCAAGGGGCCACTGCCTACGAAATAAGCCTGCTCCGCTACCCAGTCCAGCTCGAACATCGGGGCAACCACGCCCCAAACGCTGTCGGCGTTGGCAACGTCAACGTGAATAGCGTGCCAAGTAATGGGTTCGGGGATGATATCGTAGTCATATTTCCCAGCGGAACGCGGTCCAATCGGTTTCCACTGTGTTTTTGCGGGCGGTCCAAACTCCCGAGGATCATGCGTCGTTGGGCTATCCAGTAGCCTCCAAGTAAGAGCAGCACTCGCTATGGCGAGTAGACTGATAACGGCTTTCTTGTTGAGTTTGATCATGTGGTCACTTTTGGCGTTCCTGCCATTGAACAATTTATTGCTAGCTATTTTTGCACCGATCTTTTTCGCCTTGGTGCTAATGTGGCGTTACTGAACTTACAGGCTTTACATTATGCAGTGCGTCCCTTGG
>Ga0181574_10001098_pt1 | contig 25243 bp, 21 predicted proteins | sample 101ome_24_FD_145600 | JGI IMG/M metagenome (GOLD analysis project Ga0181574, IMG submission 145600) | Coastal salt marsh microbial communities from the Groves Creek Marsh, Skidaway Island, Georgia - 101410AT metaG (spades assembly) | ecosystem: Environmental > Aquatic > Marine > Intertidal zone... | reverse complement strand
GTCCCCCCACACTAAATGCCGGTATGAGCAATCGTCCGGGCTGTTCAATACAGGTTTTACGTACTTGTTCTTCCAGTACTTCCTCTGGTGTTCTTGGCTCTCGATGAAGTCTAGATCCATAGGTAGATTCCATTACCAAGAAATCGATGTTGGTCATGGGCTTGGGAGGTACAATCACTTTTGCATCAGATTTACCCAAATCGCCAGTGAAGCCAATTCGTAAAACACCTTTTTTTGTCTCGATAGATAGAACAATACTCGCAGCGCCCAATATATGGCCGGCTTCAATAAACTCTACTTTGATCCCTTTGTTTAGTTCAAATGGTTCGTAGAATGGAACAGTGACTATGGATTCCATCACATCCATCACTTGTTTATGCCCGTACAGCCGAACAGTCTTTTTCTTCTTGCTTCTCTTCTTGTTGACACGTCTAGCTTCGATGTTCGCACTGTCTTTTAACAAGATATCAGCCAAGCGGGCCGTTGGCTCGGTACACAGGATATTACCTTCAAATCCACGCGCAAATAATGTAGGAAGGTTGCCACTGTGGTCTACGTGAGCGTGCGTGAGCAGTACCACGTCAATCTCGGATGGGTCGAACGGAAACTTTGCATTGTCTTCTTTCCGCACATCGGGCTCATAGTCTAAGCCACAATCGATTAGTACGCGATATCCATCCACATCGAGTAAGTACATCGATCCGGTTACTTGTTGTGCTGCGCCATAGAAGTGTAATTGCATTGAAGCCTGCAAAGGAATGTGTTTTAGGTGAAACAAGTAATGGTTAAATGAGTTTTCAAAAGGATTATCTCACTTAAACTTTGTTGAAACCCAGCACGATATGAACTAGATTTACGCTATCGAATAATCGGTCATTTTAAATGTCTCTTGACGAAGACTACAAAACAGCGCTCACCTATTATGTAAAGGACGCTCTTGAGAATGAAGTTCCTAGATCAGAAATTAAACAAGAGCTTCGGGATCAAGGATGCGACGATGAAGAAATGAAATCTATTTTGCGATTAGGTGATGAGATGTTTTTAGACTCACTTACCGCTCCAAAGACTCCTCCTCGTTTTAATAAGAAAATGAAGCTAACTACGTTTAGTGCTATCCTTATTTTTCTGCTCCTATTGAGCTTTAATCAATATGGATTTGGGTTGGTAATCCTTGCAATTGCATGGCTTCTTGTAAGACGACAGCAGCGAGACCTGACCTAGTTACTGCTTGACAAATCGATATGTTCCACTTTCTGTGACAAAAAAGTAGGTCCCAAGGTTTAGGTCTGAACAATCAACAACATGGTTTGCAACAAAACCGGATTTTACTGCCCTCCCACTCATATCAGTGATTTCGAATACCATGTTGTTTTCTACTCCTTCAACTATAAGACTTGATTCCACCGGATTGGGATAAATTTTAATCGCACAACTTGACACAGGAAGCAAGCCAACAAAACGGTTAACCTGAGCGAAATACACGGTAACCGCTACACTCAATCTAACACCATTCACAAAGGCAAAGGAGTCCATATTAGACAGACTATCAGATAATGAGTGACCATATACATTTCTTGCATGTTGGTATAAGCCTGTAATAACGTAACCGTCTCGTTCAAACGGGATGTAATCACTTGAAAACGCTTTACTAATAACCGGACTTAAGTCGGTGTAGAGCTCACATAAATTAGCAAGAGTGTCTGTTATAGCCCAACTAAGTGCATTATTACTAGAAACATTATTATCCTCGTCGCGCTCACAGTATATTTTGTCGTTTCCGGGTTCCCCAATTGTCCCGCCTATTTGGTCGATGTTCAAGACACAATACAGATTAGAATCTATTGGCTTCTTTAGGTTGTCTACATGATAAAAACTTCCCTCAAATCCGAGCTCTTCACCATCAAAATGTATGAACTGCACAGTCCTTGTAGTCGACTCATCTTTTATCGCATTTGCCGCGAGTAGAATGGCAGAAACCCCAGAACCATTGTCATTGGCTCCCGGACCTGTTCTTGTGTCGTAGTGTCCGCACACAACAAAATATTGACTTTGACTACCTTGTTTTGTTACAATTAGATTTCGATACGTAGTGCCATTTCGCATGAACGAATCAATTACGATATCGCTGTATCCCATGGCTTGGTATTCAGCAACGAGCCAATTTAATGTCTCAATTGATTGATGTGAATTAGGAGTTTTTGTGCCAAACGACTGAAAGGTTCGGACTAAATCAATCGCGTGTTCCGAATCACTCAATTTTTGGTTTATCCCAGGATTGTACACCTGACCTGACACGAAGCCACCGAATAATAAGAAAGAAAAGAGACCAACAAACCTCACACAACAAAGATACGTCGAAGGCCGTCGTCTTCCACCTCAATACGCACTTCGGTCACATCATAATCTTGCCATATTTCATTTGCCTTTTCCGGCCACTCAATCAAGCACAACTCTCCAGAGTCCAGTATTTCGTAAAATCCAAACTCATCCAACTCGCTGGTGTCTTCAATCCGATATAAGTCGAAGTGATGAATTAATCCTTGTGGTGTACTGTATTGGTTTTCAATGCCAAACGAAGGACTCGTTACGCTCTCAGCTACATTGATTTTCCGAAGGACTTGTTTTACAAGTGTTGTTTTACCTGCCCCTAGTTCACCTTTGAATAGAATGATTGGTTTAACCGAATCGTCGGTTAAAAGATATTCTGCAATTGTTTCTAGCTCTGCTACAGTTTTAGCGGCAAACATGGTTACTTAGATCTCAACTTTATTAGTGGAACCATCATCTCCTCTATGCTTATGCCTCCGTGCTGGATGGTGTCTTTGTAATATTTAGCGTAATGATTCAAGTTATTCGGGTAGACGAAAAAGTCGTTGTTCCTGCAGAATACAAAGTTGGAACTGATGTGTTGAACCGGCAATCCAGCCTTTTTCGGGTCCTTGATTTCAAATACTTCCTTTTTGTCAAAGGCCAGATTTTTACCCGTTTTGTATCGTAGATTGGTTGTTGTCTTTTTGTCGCCAATCACTTTTACGGGGTCTGATACTTTCACAGAACCATGATCTGTGGTTATAATCACTTTGGCTTTCTTCTCAGCAATTCGCTTTAGTGCATCATAAAGCGGACTGTGTTCAAACCAAGATAGCGTTAGAGACCTATATGCCGCTTCATCTTCAGCAAGCTCACGCATTACTTTGTAATCTGTCCTAGCGTGCGATAGCGTATCAACAAAGTTGTATACAATAACGTTAAAATCGTTCTGAAATAAGTTTGGTATGTCATCAACCAAGTCTTTTCCTTGATTGAGATGAATAACCTTTGTGTAACTGGTCTTTGCATCTACACGTAAACGCTTCAACAAGTCTTCCAAGAAGAACTGCTCGTGCAAGTTTTTACCGCCCTCATCTTCGTCGTTACTCCATTTACCTGGAAATCTATTTTCTATGTCGATGGGCAACAATCCGGCAAACAAGCTATTTCGGCAATATTGTGTTGTGGTTGGAAGTATGCTTAAATACATATCTTCATCTTCAACACGGAACAATTCAGAAATAATTGGCTGCAAAAAGCGCCATTGATCAAATCTGAGGTTGTCAATCAATATTAAGAAAACTGGGGCATTCCCTATTTCAGGGACAATTTTCTTGTTCATCAGAGTATGCGACATAACCGGCGCATCACTATTGTCGTAATCCAGGAAGTCGAGGTAATTCTTTTCAATATACTTCACGAATTCACGATTCATCTCGGACTTCTGGGTATGTAGCACCTCTTCCATTCCGGTTTCGTTGCTGCGCTGAATCTCCAACTCATAGTATACAAGCTTTTTGTAGAGCGACTTCCACGTTTCGAAATCGAGCTTCTCCATCAGAGCCATCATGATGTTTCTGAATTCCTGCTGGTACTTGGTAGTTACCTTTTGCGTAACTAGTCGCTTGTTGTCGATAGCCTTTTTTATCGAAAGCAATATCTGCTTAGGGTTAACTGGCTTGATGAGGTAGTCTTCGATTTTAGAGCCAATCGCATCTTCCATGATGTGTTCCTCCTCGCTTTTCGTAATCATGATTACAGGAAGATCTTCGCGTAGCTCTTTGATTTGGCTCAGCGCATCTAGTCCACCAATTCCCGGCATGTTCTCATCTAGAAAAACCAAGTCGTACGAGTTGGTCTTAACATAATCAACTGCATCCAGTCCGTTGTTTACCGTAGTTACACCATAGCCCTTGGCTTCAAGGAACATAATGTGGGGCTTCAGTAGATCAATCTCGTCGTCTGCCCATAGGATCTGAATGTCTTGCATAAAGTTGATTTGTTAGTATTAACTGCAAAGATGCTAAGCTTAGTACAAGCATAACGAAGTCATGGATAAATGACATTCATTTTGAGATAAAAAATGTTTGGTTAACATGTTTAGCTTTGCGCTGTGCAGCGAAAGAAAATCATCAACGATCCGGTTTACGGTTTCATAAATGTGTCGAGCGAAACTGTTTTTAACGTCATAGAACACCGTTACTTCCAGCGCTTACGTCGTATCAAACAATTGGGTCTTACTAATCTAGTTTACCCTGGGGCCAATCACACTCGATTCCATCACGCTTTAGGTGCTATGCACCTGATAGGCAAAGCGATGAATGTTTTGCGCACGAAGGGAGTTGACATTACCGATGAAGAATACGAAGCTGCTGAGCTTGCAATTTTGATGCATGACATTGGTCACGGCCCTTTCAGCCACGTCCTTGAGCACTCATTTGTACACGGAATTGCGCACGAGAAGATTAGTTTGGCTTTCATGCGGGTAATTAATGACGAACTCCATGGAGCTCTAGACATGGCCATTGACATTTTCACCGGTGAGTATGGCAAGCAGTTCCTACATCAATTGGTTTCGAGCCAGTTGGACGTTGATCGTTTGGACTACCTTACTCGTGATAGCTTTTATACTGGGGTTTCAGAGGGAATTGTTGGACTCGACCGGATAATCGAAATGATGAATGTGGTTAACGATCAATTGGTGGTAGATGAAAAAGGCATTTATTCCGTTGAGAAATTCTTGGTAGCGCGAAGGCTGATGTATTGGCAGGTGTACTTACACAAGACTACAATTGGGGCTGATAGTGCATTGATAAACGTTCTTAAGCGCGCCAAAGACCTATCTCAAGATGGAAAGGATGTGTTCATGACACCGAGTTTATCTTTCTTTTCAAACAACCACGTTACCGGTGATAAAATTATTAATGATACGGATGTGCTTCACCGCTTTAGTTTGTTAGATGATGTAGATGTAGTCGCTTCAGTAAAGCACTGGTGCAATAGCGATGACACTGTGCTAAATCATCTTTCGAATGCCCTTATTCAACGGAAGTTGCCGAAAGTAATTCTCAGTGACAGTGCACTTCACGAGAACGAATTGAAGGAAATATCTCAAGATATTCAACGCAAATTTAACTTCTCCGAATCAGAAGCATCATACCTTGTTTCTTCAGGTGCCCTGCGTAATACGACTTATCAACCCAGTAGAGAAAAAATCTGGATTCGCACTAAAAATGGAGATTTGATTGATTTGGCCACGGCTGCTTCAAATTACAACTTTGTGGGCACCAAAGCACTGGCTACCAAGTATTTCGTTTGTCGGCCAAAATAATTTTACCTTTGCCCAAAATAACCTGGCGTTGAAAAATCTTTTGGTGGCCGAGTTGGCTAATATTTTGAATGGAGAGCTCGAGGGCCCCAAGGTTGAGACGGTTTTGGGTGTTTCGAAAATCGATCAATCTATCCCTAATTCCCTCAGTTTTCTTGCTAATCCTAAGTACGAAGAACACTTAATTACTACCGAAGCCTCGGTGGTACTTGTAAAACGGGATTATGTAGCCCCTGCAGCTGCTCAAAAGACTTTGCTTCGCGTAGACGACCCGTATTCCGCTTTCTGTACAGTATTGAACACTTATTTTAATCCGGGAGTAGATAAAAATGGAATAGACCCAAGCGCAGTAATCGCCGATTCAGCGGTTTTGGGCGAGGATTGTTACATCGGGGCTAATGTGGTAATTGATGAAGGTGTTAAGCTAGGTGATAATGTTAAAATATTTCCAAACTGCTACATTGGAGCAGGAAGTAAGATAGGTGATAACGCTCTGATTTATTCGAACGTGAGTATATATCACGAGACTTCAATCGGTAAGAATTTTATCGTACACAGTGGCACAGTAATAGGAAGTGATGGTTTTGGCCATGCCCCTCAAAAAGACGGCACATACATTAAAATACCTCAGATTGGAAATGTGGTAATTGGTGATGATGTTGAAATCGGATCAAATTGTTCGATAGATCGAGCAACAATGGGTTCAACGATTATAAATGACGGTGTACGATTGGATAATCTAATTCAAGTAGCGCACAACGTTGAGATTGGTGCGAATTCAGTCATTGCATCACAAACTGGAATATCCGGAAGTACAAGTCTTGGAGAGCGATGTGTGGTTGGAGGTCAAGTTGGATTTGCCGGTCATTTGAAAATTGCCAATGGTACACAAGTTGGTGCACAGAGTGGCTTGAGGAAATCTGTCACTGAAGAGAATCAACGGTTGTTCGGAAGTCCGGTTCAACCTCTAAAAGATGAATTACGTTCACAAATCGCGTTTAGAGATTTACCTAAAATCAAGGACAAGGTATACGCTGTAGAACGCGAAATACAAAAACTAAAAGAAAGTAAGTAACGAAATGGAGAAGCTGCAAACGACTATAAAAGAGTCATTTACTGTTTCAGGAACCGGATTACATACCGGAAAATCCGTAAACATGACATTTGTTCCGGCGCCGGAAGACCACGGATACAAGTTTCAACGCACCGATTTAGAAGGTGAGCCTATTGTTGATGCATTGGTAGACTATGTAGTTGATGTTTCAAGAGGAACAACAATTGAGCAGAACGGTGCACGTATAAACACGGTAGAGCACGTCTTGGCTGCCCTCGCGGGTTTGGAGATTGACAATGTACTTATCCAGCTTGATGCCTCAGAAACACCAATAATGGATGGAAGCTCAGCACCATTAGTTGCAGAGTTAAAGAAAGTTGGCATCGTTGAGCAAAATAAGGTGAGAGAATACTTTGAAGTGCCTCATAACATCTCATACGAAGAAGAAGATCGAGGAGTTGAAATGGTTGCAATGCCTTTAGACGATTATCGCTTAACTGTGATGATCGACTACAATTCTCCTGTTCTTGGCAGTCAGCATGCCTCATTGACAAAGCTGTCTGATTTTGACGCGGAGATTTCGAGTTGTCGCACCTTCTGTTTTCTTCACGAATTAGAAATGTTGGTTGAGCACAACCTCATTAAAGGCGGAGACTTGAACAATGCGATTGTTATTGTTGATCGAGTAATTGAAGACGAAGAGCTTGATCAGTTAGCATCGTTATTCAATAAACCTAAAGTCGAGGTAAAGAAAGAGGGTATTTTAAACAACGTGGAGCTTAGATTCCAAAACGAACCAGCTCGACACAAACTGCTCGACATGATTGGAGATTTAGCACTCATCGGTACACCTTTAAAAGCTCAAATTATGGCTGCAAGACCCGGTCACGCTGCGAATGTTGAATTCGCCAAAAAGATTAAAAAGATTATCGAGAAAACGAAAAAGGAGAATGAACGATTAAAGAACGTACCAAACTACGATCCGAACGAAACTCCTATTTTTAACTATCAACAAATAGAAGAAATCTTGCCACACACCTTCCCGTTTATGCTGGTAGATAAAGTGGTTGAGATAAATGAAAACTCCATCGTAGGTGTAAAAAACATTACGGGTGATCAGTATTTCTTCCAAGGGCATTTCCAAGGTGAACCATTAATGCCTGGAGTGTTACAGCTTGAAGCAATGGCACAAGCGGGTGGCGTTTTGGTGCTGCACGACAAAGAGGATCCGTCCAAATGGAGTACGTATTTCGTCAAAATCGAGAATGCAAAGTTCAAAGGCAAAGTTGTTCCTGGTGATTCATTGGTAATTCGCATGGAACTAACTGCACCTATTCGCAGAGGACTGTGTTTGATGCACGGTGAAGCATACGTGGGTAACAAGCTCGTATGTGAAGCGGATATGATGGCTCAAATTGTAGAGAATAAATAGATTACTTTTGCCGCAATGATTCAGCCATTAGCATACGTTAACCCGGAGGCCAAAATTGCCAGCAATGTGGTTGTTGAGCCATTCGTAACCATCCACAAAGATGTTGAAATTGGTGAAGGTACTTGGATTGGTTCAAATGTGACCATCATGGAAGGTGCACGTATCGGGAAGAATTGTAAAATATTTCCGGGTGCTGTAATCTCGGCTATTCCTCAAGACTTAAAGTTCGATGGCGAGCATACAACGGTTGAAATTGGTGACAATACAACCATCCGTGAATGTGTAACCATCAACCGAGGAACAAAAACACAAGCCAAAACGGTAATCGGGAACAATTGCCTGCTTATGGCATATGCACACATTGCACACGACTGTACGATTGGTAATAATGTAATTATTGGAAATGGTACTCAGATTGCCGGTGAGGTAGATATAGCTGATTGGGCAATACTAAGTGGCTTGGTTGCGGTTCATCAATTTGTGAATATTGGTGCTCACGTGATGATTTCTGGTGGATCGTTGGTTCGTAAAGACGTGCCTCCTTACACCAAAGCAGCTCGTGAACCTCTTGGATATGAAGGAGTAAACAGTATTGGACTTCGGAGACGAGGTTACTCCTCTGAAAAAATTTCTGAGATTCAAGAGATATACAGAACCCTGTATCTGCGCGGCCATAACAACGCAAACGCTTTGGCGAAGATTGAGGCGGAAATGCCTGCCACAAAAGAACGCGATGAGATAATTAGCTTTATTAAGAGTTCTGATCGCGGAATCATGAAAGGATTCATGTCGCGCTAATGAGCAATTCTGTTGATATCCGTCTTGAACAGGTTTACAAACGATTCAAGAGAGATTGGATTATCAAAGACTTAACCCGAACGATTTCAAGTGGATCCAAGCTCGCTATCCTAGGAATAAACGGTAGTGGGAAGTCCACATTGTTAAAGATGATATCCGGTTTTATGGGGAAAACGGCCGGTAAAATATCTTGGGACTTAAGCAACAATGCACTGGAAATCACAACTTGGCACAATCACTTTGCGTACTGCGCACCCTACTTGGAGTTGGTTGATTCATACACGCTTAAGGAAACAATCGATTTTCACTTTAAATTAAAACTTCAGCGAGTGGATGTGGAGTTGTCGGATTGGCTTAAGGAATCCGGATTATCAGAACATATGGATAAGCCAATTAATTTGTTTTCTAGCGGAATGCAACAGCGAACCAAATTAATCTTATGCCTAGCCACAGACGTTCCGGTATACTTGCTTGATGAGCCATGCTCCAACTTGGATGAGTCCGGCATTAATTGGTATCAGGAAAAATTGTCAGGCTTACCCAACAACAAAACGGTCATTATTGCCAGCAACCAACCCTATGAGTATCCTGGCTTCATGGACGAGATAAACATATTGGACTACAAGTGATTTATCGTTTAAACACGTCAAAATTTAAAAAAGCTTCCCAATACGTTTGTTCCGTCATTCCATCCCAATGGATAATCATTCGTCGATATTGATACGTCTGAAACTGACAGAGCAGAACTAATGCAATTAAAACGGTCATCAAAAACGACCTCATCGCTTTGGTTTGGATCGTCTTTAGTAAATAAGCCAAACCAATTGCAAAAAGTACAAGGATATCTAGGTATACCCTCGATGAAAAAGATCCACCGTAATACCAATTCCACCATGAGCTTACCACATAAGTAAAACCGCCAAATACAACTAAAAGGGAAACGCCTCTCCAGGTTTGGTTAAACGTGAGTGGGATTAAGCCAAGTAATGCTATTAGCATAATTGGGATATATAAAAATAATCCCTTTTTGTAGCTGAACAGGATGTTAAAGATTTGAGGATCAGAAAAGTTGAACCCTTCTTCTTGGTAGCTGTAAACCCAAAAGTCGCCCGTTTGGATCTTATATAACACTAACTGAATACTAATTATCGCGGCGGCTGTAAGAATGGCAAAAGCGAGCTTACCGGGCTTTTTAAAAACGTTTCCAACCGATTTAACAAAATGAGATCCATTTGTAAAAAAGAATGGAGTGAACCCAATTAGCATCGCATTTACTGGGCGTATGAGCGTAATTAACGCAAGTATTGATGCTAATAGCAACATGTTTACCCGGCCAGTTCTCCCCCACTTTAAACCGCGCTCAACAAACCATGATGCCATGAACACAGTATATACGTGACTTACCGCAGGTTCACAAACAAGATAGTAATACCAGTTGGAACCAAATACCATGGTTGGAATAACAAAGGCAATGAGTTTATTGTCGATTTTGAACTGAGTGAAAATCCGCAGCCATACCACCAACGTTAATAGCATAAAAACTATGGCCGATATGCTTACCGAAATGTTGTATGGTTTTGAAAACCCGTCGGCGGAATATTTATCAGAGCTCAATGCATAAGCGTGAGCAATCAAAAAACCAGGTAACATGGGAACTGCTGTTCCACAGAAATACTTATTTACGATACTGCCATCCGGTAGTTTTGCCCGGTAGTCATAGTAATAGTTTTCATTGTAATAATGGCGATTCTCTACCGAGTCGAAAAACTCAAACTCCCAATCGTTGTAAATGAAAAGTGCTGGTAAGTGAGCGTAATAACCTTTGCCATCTGCTTTAACAATGCCATGATGGTGCTCTCCTCCCCACATGATGTTAGAAGCCGACCATATAACTAGGGCAGCCGTCAATACCAGCGAGAGTCGGAGAAGATTCATTACTTACTCCATGTGTTGTATTTTAGAATGCACCAGAGCGCTCTAAAGCCGTCTTTCCAGCCAATCTTCTTACCATCTTCATACGTTCGGCCATAGTACGAGATACCAATTTCATAGATTCGAATTCCCGGTAATCTTGAAATCTTAGCCGTTACTTCAGGCTCAAACCCAAAACGCTTTTCTTTCAACCGTAGCGATTGAATAATATCACGTCTGAAAACCTTATAACATGTTTCCATGTCCGTCAGGTTCAAGTTGGTGAACGCGTTGCTTAGCAAGGTTAGGAACTTGTTTCCAATGGTGTGCCAGAAGAACAGAATCCGATGAGGCTTCCCTCCCATGAATCTCGAACCGTACACGACATCAGCTACTTCCTCTTCTAGCGGACGAAGTAAATCGTTATACTCAAATGGGTCATATTCTAAGTCTGCATCTTGAATCAATACGTATTTTCCCGTTGCACCTGCAATACCTGTGTGCAGTGCTGCTCCTTTACCGCTATTTACGGTATGTTTAAGCAGCCGAATCTTGAGTTCAGAGTTCTTAGACTGATAGTCTTCAACTGCCCAAACTGTGTCGTCCGACGAGCAATCATCAACGATTACAATCTCCTTTTCAAGGTTGTTAATCAGTTCAACATCACGCACCTTATTTAGAATAAGGTGGATGGTCTTTGCCTCGTTATAGGCAGGAATAATTACAGAAACCGCGTTCTTTGTCATTTCAAACGGCAAAGAAACATAATATGAGCGAGAAATTGTCGAATCCTTATGAGCGATATATCGTTGTTACCGATGACGGCTCTACATCACTGGACATACCGGAGATGAATGAAATGTACCACAGTCGCAAAGGAGCTCGTACTGAGTCGATACATGTGTACATTGATAACGGTTTAAAGCAGATTGCGGCAAAGTCAATTGCAATCCTAGAAGTTGGATTAGGAACAGGACTAAATGCCTTGTTGAGTTTCTATCATGCTGTTCAGAATGATATTTCCTTAAGGTACGTGGCCTTAGAACCATTCCCACTTTCAATTAAAGAATCGGGTTTGTTGAAATTTAATGCAGGAAAGAACGATCAAGAGTGGATCGAAAAGATTCATCGCTCAGCAGATCAATCAGATATAGAGATTACAGACCACGTAGTTTTCAGAAAAGAGATCACTCGTTTAGAATTGTTTGAAAGCGATGAACGGTTTGATGTTATTTATTTCGATGCTTTTGCACCCAACAAACAATCTTCACCGTGGGTGTTAAGCAACATTAAGAAATGTTACGAATTATTAAAACCTGGAGGTTGCCTCACTACCTTTTGCGCACAAGGACAATTCAAACGCAATCTATCTGAAATTGGGTTTCAAGTGACCAATCCGGAAGGCCCAATGGGCAAGAGAGAAATAACAGTTGCCTATAAATAAAAAGAGCCCTCCACGATGTGGAAGGCTCCTATATTGGGGTAATTTGAATTACTTAACAGTAAACTTCGCAGTAGCTTGGTAATCACCAGCAGTGATAGTGTACAAGTAAATTCCTGCGTTTAAGTTGTTTGTAGAAATGCTTGGGTTGTGCTCACCTGCACCGTATGCTGCAGTGTGCTCAGCAACTTTATTTCCTACTAGATTAAATACTTCGATAGTAACGTCGTGTGCTTGACCGATTCCAAATGGCACTGTAACAACAGAGTTTGTAGTTGCCGGGTTTGGGTATGCCTGTCCAAGCTTGTATCCGTCTAGCGCCAAAGTTGGAGCTGAAACGTTAGGGCTTGAAAGGTGGAAGAAGCTGTATACGTGCTGACGCTCAAGTGTTCCCGGTGGGTTGTATGGGAAGTACCATTGCGTTTGGCTGTTGTAACGTTGGTTTGTGAAAGCAAACACACCGTGATTCATAGTGGTATCAGCTAAGAAAGCTGGGTTGTTAACAGTTCCTTGACGTACAATCAATGGCATGAATGAATTGATTTTCGTATCTCCGGTAACTAATGAATCGTTTACGATGGTGTCACCAAATGAGTAAGACATACCTGGGATGAATGAAATGGTGTAAGCTGTTAGCTCTCCACCATCTGTTTGTCCAAGACCTGTAGGTAGAGCAGCAACTCCACTAAATGATCCAATCTCGCGGCTATAGAAGTTAGGTGTAGTTTCTGAAATAGGAATCTTAATCTCGTTTGTCGCATCTTCACTTCTGTTTAATGCAGGAGTATATGTAGGTGCAGCAGTTGGTCCTTGGTTACTTTGCCATCTTAGACCAGAAACATCATCGTTATTGAAGAACTGAACCAAAATTGTGTCTGTAACACCAGGATTTTCATTTCTATACTTATAGAAGAACTGTACCGAATCTACCGTGTACGCATTGAATCGAGACAAAGGTGGAGTCTCAGGAATCAATACAAAGTGCTCGCTCATTGGAGAAAATACTTGACCTGCGCTGAATAGACCAACGTGATCTGTGTATGGGTTGTCGTTTTCATCTCTGAAAATCTGAACCGTGTTTGAATCCGGCATCATAGAAGTTCCGGTGAAGTATGTATATGCTTCTCCGTTCTCGCTAAGAGCACCGATGTAGCTGTACCACTCAGTAACTTCTAATTTTCCGTGTTTTTTCATTGTCTCATGACTAAATTCCTCAAGGCTTACAGTTGCCTCAAGTTCTTCACCGAACACCTTAGATGTGTTATCGGTTACATTCACTTGTCCGAAGCCAACCATTGCACTGGTAGCAATGAATCCGGTAGTGAAAACTTTCGTAAATAAACTTTTCATTAACTATCCTTTGTTTTTTGTGTTTCGCAAAAATATAACTCTTGACAAATGTAGCCAGAAAAATCCGTGCTACATGTCAGAATCGAGTAATCAATCAATTTAGTTTATGTCACCCAACATCGGCCTTACCAGTAGGTCTTCTACTACGGTTTCTGCCGGCAGCTGGCTTACATCATAAATCATTTTCGCAATGGTTGAAGCAGCCATGAATCGATTCTCCGGAAGATCTGTTCCTGCCCATGAAGGTGTGTAGGTAGCTCCCGGCAATACTGCGGTAACTTTAACACCATCTTCTTTTAATTCTTCTCTTAAAACTTTGGTCATACCATATTGTGCATACTTCGATATGCAATAGGTACCACCGTTTGGGTAAGGGGTGATACTTGCGGTAGAGCATATAGAAAAAAGTTGCCCATTTCCGGATGCTTTCAAATGAGGAATGGAGAGCTTTGAAAATGTATAGGACGCATTCAGATTTGTCTCCATCATGGTTGTGAAAACTTCGTCTGTTTCATCCTGAATTCTACCCGGTATGAAAACACCGGCGTTATTAATAAGGATGTCTAGTCGGCCAAATCGTTCAATAACATTACTGAAAAACATATTAATCGATTCTTTATCCCGAACGTCACAGACTTCAACGATGTGTTCTGAACCTAGTTCAATCCTGAGGCTCTCAACTTTATCTTTAGTTCTTGCGCAAGTAGCCACATGATATCCTTCTTTGGCAAACTTGGTGCAAATCGCTTTTCCAATACCACTTGTTCCTCCGGTGACTAAGATTACTTCAGATCGCATTTTATCGAGTTTATTTCCACAATTGGAGCAAAACTAGTGGTTTAAATTAATGCAAAGCTTTTAATCCAATATATTTACCGCCGCAAAACGATATGCAGATTTTTCATCATTTCGGGACATACATTTTGTTTATGAGTCGCATGATTTCTCGACCGGAGAAATTTAACATGTACTGGGAGCGCATAATGATAGAAATGAAGAACATAGGTGTAGGGTCATTGGGTATCGTTGCCATCATTGCAATATTTCAAGGAGCGGTAACCACCCTCCAAATCGCTTATCAGTTGATTAGTCCTTTGGTAGCAAACCCGGTGATTGGTTCGATTGTAAGTGACTCTTCCATGCTTGAATTGGCGCCTACTATTACATGTCTTGTATTGGCCGGTAAAGTTGGGTCTCACATTGCATCTGAAATTGGAACTATGAAGGTTAGTGAACAGATTGATGCATTGGAAATCATGGGTATTAACGCCCCCGCTTTTGTTGCCCTACCAAAGATTATTGCCGGAGTTGTAATGGTTCCGTGTTTGGTTATTATTTCCATTTTCTTGTCTAACATCGGTGGTATTATCGCAGGAGCAGCCAGTGGTGTACTTACACCTGATGAGTTTATTCAAGGTGCTCGCGAGTCTTTTCTGCCGTTTAACTTAGCTTTCTCGCTCATCAAAGCATTTGTCTACGCATACATCATTACATCCGTGAGTTCGTTCCATGGCTACATTACTGAAGGTGGAGCACTTGAAGTAGGAAGCTCGAGCACGAAGGCTGTTGTATACAGCGCCGTTCTTATTTTGTTTTCGGATTACTTACTCACTCAATTGTTGCTCTAATGATCGAATTGATTGATGTACATAAGTCGTTTGGAGATGTTGATGTACTAAAAGGCATTTCAACATCATTCTTACCGGGGAAAACCAACCTGATAATCGGTGCCAGTGGTGGAGGTAAAAGTGTCTTAATGAAGTGTATGGTTGGACTACTCACTCCAACCTCTGGTCAAATCACTTACGATGGTCGTAATTTCCATGAGCTCGATCCTAAGTCAATTCGAGAAGTTCGTCGTGAAATTGGAATGCTATTCCAAGGTAATGCATTGTTTGACAGTTATACGGTAGAACAAAACATTGAGTTTCCATTACGGATGTTTACCGATATGACGGCTGCAGAGCGACTTGACCGAGTTAACTTTTGTCTTGAACAAGTGCATTTGGAAGGCGTGAACTCTAAATACCCTGCTGAAATAAGTGGAGGTATGAAAAAACGTGTTGGTATTGCAAGAGCCATTGCACTTGACATCAAATACCTTTTCTGCGATGAACCAAATTCAGGACTTGACCCAGTAACTTCACGTGTGATTGATGAATTGTTGCAAGAAATTACTACCGACTTTAACATCACAACGGTGATTAACACACACGACATGAAGACGGTCTTTGATATCGGAGACCAAATCCTATTTATATACGAAGGAAACAAGTGGTGGGAAGGCAAAAAAGAGGATGTTCGTCACATCGATAATCCGGAATTAAAAGCCTTCATCAACGCTTCATATTTTCAATAATCTCATGAAACGAATTCTACTTTTACTTACGGCGTCATTTGCAGTAATTGTAATGGCATTTACATCTGCCGTTCAGGAAGAAGGCATGTACCCATTGGCTCAACTTGGTAGCCTGGATTTACAAAAAGCCGGACTGGAAATTCCACAATCTGAAATATATGAACCCGGCAAGGTTGGGTTGACGAATGCTCTGGTGCAACTTGGTGGATGTACGGGGTCTTTCATATCGGAAGAGGGTTTAATCATCACCAATCATCACTGCGTGTTTAGTGCGGTTGCTGCAGCGAGTACACCTGAAAAAAACTATTTGGACAATGGTTTTTATGCAGCTACGAACGATGAAGAGATTAAAACATCTATTCCATGCAGAATTACATTATCGTTTGATGATGTGAGCAAGCAGGTGTTGGATGGGGTAACCTCTGCCCTTTCGGCTGAAGAACAACAAGAAAAGATAACCGAGAACATCGAAGCAATCACAGAAGCTGAAGAAGAAAAATATCCGGATTTAGAAATCAAGATTTCTGAAATGTTTGTCGGCAAATACTACACGCTATTCCGTTATAAGTTGTTGGATGATGTGCGTTTGGTTTATGTTCCACCAAAAGCGGTTGGGAAGTTTGGAGGCGAAACAGATAACTGGATGTGGCCTCGTCACAATGCCGACTTTAGTATCGTACGAGCATATGAGAACGGAAAGCCATACAAACCAGAAAGACATTTAAAAATAGACGCAAACGGAACAAAGGAGAACGACTTTGTTTTTATTCTAGGGTATCCGGGTAGAACATACCGCCACTTCCCTGCTCAGTACCTCATCTATCAGAATGACCACCTACTTCCGGTTATATCAGAATGGTTTGGTGAGCAAATAGAACTGATGCATCAAGATGCAGCGGGCGACAAGGCAAAACAATTGCAGTATGCGGGACGAATAGCAAGCTTGAGTAACACTGAAAAGAACTTTAGAGGAAAGCTACAAGGTTTAAGAAGAACGACTATTCTGGAGGATCGTTATGCGAACCAAGCAAAGTTGCAGGAATATGCCAAGGCTAATATGACCGATTATGCTGAGGTAATTCCACGGATTGAGGAATTGTACCAGCGTAAAAATTCAATTGCTGATGATTTCATTTTGTTGAATCAGTTGTACGGTAATTCTGGCGTTTTGAGTGCCGCGAATGCTCGAAACGCGCTATATAATGAATATGCTTCGCTGGATGGCCCTGGGAAGAAGCAGTGGCTTACAGATGAAGAAGGCATGAGAACATCTGTTCGTGGTGGTTACAACTGGAGGACCTGGAATCTTGAAAAGAGGTTCACAGCTGCTTTGATTTACCGAATTGGCAAAACAGGCAATGGTACCATGAACGAGGTGTATGACATCATGGGTTTGGAAAATCCGTCAAAAAGTGACGTCTACAAAACTGTAAGTGAGATTTGGGAAGCGAGTAAGTATGCTGATCGCGATAAAATGATAAAGAAGCTTGATAAAAGTGTAGTTTCATTCATCAAAGTGAAAGACAAAACTCAAGCAATTGCGAAAGCATTGGCGCCAAAAATTGATGAAATGTCTTCAGAATGGAGAGCTATAAGCGCTGAATTGAGTACGCTGATGCCAAAACTAGCGGACATCAAGCAAGCCTATCAGGACGACCAGTTTGTACCTGATGCGAACAGCACGCTGAGGCTTACCTATGGTCATGTAAAAGGATATTCTCCTGCCGACGCCGTATATAATGATCCATACACAACCTTGGATGGCATTATCGAGAAGGCTCAGTCAGAAGGAGACTACTACATGCCGGAAAACATTTTAAAGAAGTACAAAACAGTTACTGCAAACGACAATTTGAAACACCCAACGAAAGACCAAGTAGTTGTTGGAATGTTATACAATTTGGACACGACCGGTGGTAACAGTGGCAGTCCAATCCTAAACGCAAAAGGCGAATTGGTGGGTGTAAACTTCGACCGTGCATTCTCGGCAACCATTAATGATTTCGAATGGAACGAATCATACAGTCGCTCCATTGGTGTAGATATTCGTTACGTACTTTATGTGATGAAATACATCAACGAGGCGGATGCGGTGCTGGACGAGTTAGGAGTTGAGTTATAATCGAGAAAAAGGTGATATCTATCTGAGAGGTGCGGTAATGCCGCTCGATAGTATAATTTCGCAAACACTTTAAATAGAACAATTAAAATAGATACAATGAAGAGAATCTACCTATTGCTGGTCATGATTGTCGCCGGAATCGGATTCCGCGCTCAGGCCGACGAGGGAATGTGGTTACCACATCTAATTCAAGGTCAAACGTATGATGAGATGGTAAAGCTTGGCATCAAGCTTACTCCAGAGCAGTTGTACGATGTCAATAATTCTAGTGTAAAAGATGCTATCGTACGTTTAGGTCGTGGCTTTTGTACCGGTGAGATTATTTCCGACCAAGGATTGATGCTTACAAACCACCACTGTGGTTTTGGTGCAATTCAAAAACTAAGCTCGCCAGGTGTAAAGAATTACTTGGAAAATGGTTTTTGGGCAATGAAAAAGAGTGATGAGTTGTATGCTGGTTTCTCTGTGTCTTTCTTGCAAAAAATCGAAGACGTAACCGATGAGGTATATAAAAACCTTAGCGAAGACATGTCATACAACGATCGTATGGCAGCTATTCGTAAAGCTTCTGGTGAGATCGCAAAACGTTACAACGACGAAGAGAAACACATTAGTGGAACAGTAAAATCATTCTTTGAAGGGAATAAGTACTATGTGTTCATTTACCTTACTTTCCCGGATGTTCGATTGGTTGGAACTCCTCCAAAGTCATTAGGTAAGTATGGTGGAGAAACGGACAACTGGATGTGGCCACGTCACACATGTGACTTCTCTATGTTCCGTGTTTATGCAGGTAAGGACAATAAGCCTGCTGAGTACAGTGAAGATAACGTTCCATACAAACCAAAGCACCACTTGCCTGTAAGCCTCAAAGGAATCAAAGAAGGCGATTTTGCTATGATTTTTGGTTACCCGGGAAGCACGGAGCGTTACCTTACATCTTACGGTGTAAACTACGCTACAGAGAAGGAGTTCCCTTCACGTGTTAAAGTGCGCAGAAACAAGCTTGACATCTACGAAAAATACATGTCAATGAACGAAGCAAACAGACTGATGTATGCGTCTAAGTATGCCGGAGTAAGTAACTACTGGAAAAACTTCATGGGGCAAACTCGTGGATTAAAACGTTTAAACATTGAAGACCGCAAACGAAAAGAAGAGCAAGCTTTCAATACATGGGCTAATGCTTCTGACGATCGTAAAGAAATTTACGGTAACGTAATTAATCTGTACGAAACTGGCTTTGAGCAGCTAAATAATTACAAAATGTCCCAAGTGTACTTGAACGAAGCAATCTTTGGGATTGAAGCTTTAGCATATGCTTATGGGTTTAGCAGCTTGAATGGAGAGATGACGGATGAAGAGCGAGCAGAAGTTGCAGCAGGTTTAGCAGAAGAAGCTGAAGCGCATTACAGGGACTACATTCCAATGCTTGATCAAGAAGTATGTGCAGCCATGTTAAAGCACTACTACAACGATGTCCCTAAAGATCAACAGCCCGCCAAATTCATCAAGCTGGTAGAAAAGAATAAAGAAGACTTTGACAAAATTGCGGCTAAAATCTTCAAGAAATCATTCCTTGTCGACAAAGACAAAACATTGAAATTCCTCGAAAAGCCAAATACCAAGAAATTGGCGAAAGATCCAATGTACAATCTTATGGCTACCATGCTAAGTAACTACTTTGCTTCAGTACGCGGCCAAATCACAAAAGCAAATGAGTCGCTGGCTAAGGCTAAGCGCTTGTACGTGAAAGGGTTGATGGAGATGAACAAAGACAAGGCTTATGCATCTGATGCAAACAGTACTATGCGTTTCACGTATGGTTCTGTAAAAGACTATTATCCTGCCGATGCGGTACACTATGACTACTTCACTACAATGGATGGTGTATTAGAAAAGTATGTACCGGGAGACGATGAATTCGACTTACCTAAAAACTTCATTGAACTCGCGAAAAAGCGTGAATACGGTCAGTATGCCGACAAAGACGGAGACTTACATGTATGCTTTTTAAGTAACAACGACATTACAGGTGGTAACTCAGGAAGTCCGGTTATAAACGCAGAAGGCCATTTGATTGGTACTGCATTTGATGGAAACTGGGAAGCTATGAGTGGTGATATTGCATTTGAACCAGAATTGCAACGTACCATCTCTGTAGACATCCGTTACACACTTTGGGTAGTTGATGTACTTTCAGGAGCTGGTCACATTGTAGAAGAAATGACCGTTATCAAGTAACGAAACATTTTATAGCAAATAGAAAAGCCGGAGAATAATCTCCGGCTTTTTTATGTCTAAAATTGGTACATGAAGGTGGTTGGTTTTTGTGAGAATAAAGGCAATTACCAAAAAAGTGTCTCCATGGAGACACTTTTTTGGTTTCAAAACCTCCCTATGCAATCAGTAAACCTCCGAGTGCAAAGGAGCGTATTGCGGACGTTCGATAATACTCGTCCTAATTATTTCTCATCTTACCGATGATTGAATTCATAGCCGCTTTCAGCTTTTCAGCTGCCTCGGTAACTGCCTTGTCTTTGTCATCACTTTTGCTTTGAACAAGAACGGGCTGTTTACCTTTTAAGCGCGCTTCAATTTTACATAAGATATCATCTGCGCCTCCTTTGTCTCCATTCTGATCCGAAAGATGTACTTCAATTCTCGTTATGTGATCGGTGAGATGTTTCAAAGTTTTCTCGAGCTTATCTGCAACAGATGCCTTTAAATTTTCGGTGCCTTGAATATGCTTGTCGGTGTTGAGCTGTAATTGCACAAAAGTATTGTTAGTCAAATGAATTATGGTATATACAAACTAAACGAAATCAAATCAATTTAGTTCGCACCAAACTCCTGAATATTATCAGTTTTGCTTCTTATATTTTCATCTCGAAAGGTCAAATAATATGTCTTATTGTTCTCTTCAAATTCTATTTCAAAGTCTGATGCAAAAGCTTTGTCGCCAGTTGGAAACCAGTCTTTGATCTCATAATTAACACAGATGAACAATCCATGCTCATCTCCAACAGCACAAAAGCGCTCTAGATCGCCATCGTAAATATTCAGTCCAGCCTTTTGTCTCAACACTTGATAAACAGTGCCTATGTCCTTAACCGGCAGTCCAATTTCAGAAACTGCAATCAAGGAATCACTCCCAAATGGTTTGTCGCTGGAGTTTTCTAAATTTTTTCTTACGATAAGCTCAACTATATTTTTGTCTCGATCATAAAAGTAAATTGCTTTCGCGTTCCAGTTCTCAAAATCCTGAATTTCAGCATCCCCGTCTTTTAGTACCTCTACCCTATTCGTAACCCAGTTAAGTGCCTGAATTTCTTGGTTACATGGAATATTTATGGCAAAATGATAAGGAGTAGCTTCCTTACTTTCGATTAAATGTAAACATGTCTCTCCCATCGCTATTACTGCAGAGTCTTCAGATTGTTCAAGCACGTGCAATCCAAGTGTTTCACCGTAAAAACTCACTTGTTGATGAAGGTTACTGGAATAGAGTTTTAAATGCTTGATTTTCATGTTTGGTCGAAATTACGATATATCTGTAGTCTTGGCTTCAAAGCGTGGAATTCGAACGGCTCATAGAAGGTGCGTTTGCCTTTTTAGTTTTAATTTGGCGTGAATTCTACCATGAACCACCACATATTTATTGAATAAAGTAAAAATGAAGTTAAAGCATCACATCTTCCTTATATCATTACTAATCTCTTTTACAGGGATTTATGCTCAAAAAAAGGATAAAAAATCGGACGATGATTCGAACAAATATTGGCTCAAGTCAAGTCAATTAAGTGGTTTAAAATTTAGGAATATCGGTCCTGCACTTACATCAGGTCGAGTTGCAGATATTGCGGTAAACCCAAACAACTTTAATGAGTATTACGTAGCAGTTGCTTCCGGCGGCGTTTGGAAGACAACGAATCATGGTGTTACATATAAACCACTATTCGATTCTCAAGGATCCTACTCCATTGGTTGTGTTACAATTGACCCAAGTCAATCTTCTACGATATGGGTTGGTACGGGTGAGAACAACAATCAACGTTCTGTTGGCTACGGCGATGGCGTTTACAAGTCTACAGATGGTGGAAAAACGTGGAAGAACATGGGCTTAAAAAAATCTGAGCACATTTCTAAAATCATAGTTGACCCGAGAAACTCAAATGTGGTTTACGTTGCCTCATACGGGCCACTTTGGTCTGATGGCGGAGATCGTGGTGTATACAAAACAACAGACGGTGGTGAAACTTGGAAACAAATCCACTTCATTTCAGACAAAACAGGTACATGCGATCTAGTCATGGACCCCAAAAATCCGGATGTCCTGTACGAAGCTGTTCATCAGCGCAGACGCCATGTTTATACCTACATTGGAAGTGGACCAGAGAGTGCTATTTACAAGTCAACGGACGGTGGCAAAACATGGACAGAATCCAAAAGTGGCTTGCCTTCAGGTAAGATGGGACGTATCGGTTTAGCGGTTTCTCCGGTTGACGTAAACATAGTTTATGCAATCATTGAAGCTGAAGGCGACGCTCAAGGTTTTTATCGCTCAGACAACAAAGGGGCAACATGGGAAAAGCGTAGCAAGCACGTAACATCTGGGAATTATTATCAAGAATTGGTCTGCGACCCAAAAGACGTAGACAAAGTGTTTAGCATGGATACCTGGCTTCATCATACAGAAAATGGAGGAAAGAGTTTTAAAGCTACAGGTGAGCCGAATAAGCACGTTGACAATCATTGCATTTGGATTAACCCAACGAACACAGATCATTGGATTGTAGGTTGTGATGGAGGTATTTATGAGACATACGACCACGCCGCTACGTGGGAGTACAAAGCAAACTTACCTGTTACACAGTTTTACAAAGTATCTATTGATTATGATACACCGTTTTACAACGTATTTGGAGGGACACAAGATAATAACTCGCAAGCAGGACCGTCGAGAACGATTAATAATGCTGGAATACTTAATTCAGACTGGTACATCACAGTTGGTGGAGACGGATATGAAACTCAAGTGGATCCAACCAATCCAAACATCATATACGCTCAGTGGCAATACGGTGGTTTGATTCGGTATGACCGGAAATCAGGAGAACGCATAGGTATCAAACCTCAGCCTAAAAAAGGTGAAGCAGCCTTCCGTTGGAACTGGGACGCACCTTTGCTTATTTCGCCACATGATCCTAAAACCTTGTTTTTCTGTGCGAATAAAGTGTTCAAGACAGAGGACCGCGGAAATACTTGGAAAGCTATTTCTCCTGATCTTACGAGACAAATAGACCGCAACAAGCTCAAAGTCATGGGTGAAGTGCAATCCCCGGACGTGGTGATGAAGAATAAGTCGACAACCATTTATGGCAACATCGTCGCATTTGACCAGTCTCCAATTGATGCTAATTTACTTTATGTTGGGACAGATGACGGTTTGATTCAAGTTTCCGAAGATGGTGGTAAGAACTGGACGGAATATGGAGCATTCCCGGGTATTCCGGATATGACTTATGTGAATATGCTTTGGGCTTCACAACACGACAAGAATGTTGTTTACGCTACGTTTAACAATCACAAAAAAGGGGATTTTAAACCATATATATTGAAAAGCCTTGACAAAGGCAAGAGCTGGAAACCTCTACAGAACGACTTGCCGGAACGAGGCACGTTATACTCAATTGCCGAGGATCATGTAGACGCAAAGCTTCTTTTTGCCGGAACGGAATTTGGCTGTTATGCAAGTGTAAACGGTGGAAAGAACTGGGTGAAGTTAGGAGCTGGCCTGCCAACCATATGTGTTCGTGATATGGCCATTCAGAAACGAGAAAACGATCTGGTTCTAGGTACCTTCGGAAGAGGTTTCTATGTTTTGGACGACTACAGCCCGCTAAGAAAACTTTCAAAGGAAAGTCTTGAGAGCAAAGCGAAGATATTTCCAATTAAAGATGCTTTAGCTTACGTGGAGTCTAATCCTCTTGGTTTACGAGGTGTTGGAAGTCAAGGCGCATCTATGTATGCAGCACCTAATCCGGAGTTTGGAGCTACGTTTACATATTTTGTGAAAGACAAGCCGAAATCACCGAAAGAAAAACGCCAGGAAGAGGAAAAGAAAAAAGAAAATAAAGAAGACATAGACTATCCAACGTACGAAGAGTTTGTCGCAGAGGACAACTATGAAGATGCCTATCTCCTATTTGTAATTAAAGATGAGAAGGGAAGTGAGGTGCGGAAAATCAAGCATTCTGCCACCACGGGTATAAACCAAGTTACCTGGAACCTCCGATATCCACCAGCTACTCCTATTCGCACAAGCGCAGGAAAGGTTGGTCGGTATAGTAATCCAAATGAAGGACCACTTGCTTTGCCTGGTAAGTACACCGTTGAGTTATGGCAATCCACGAATGGCTCGCTACAAAAATTGGTTGAACCCACTGCTTTTGAAGTTAAACCGTTGGAGAATTCGTCGCTCGATCGTCAGACAGAAGCAAACATCGCATTTAAACGAGAAGTTCAAGAGTTGAGAAGAAAGATGCGTGGAAGTGGTAATGAGCTTGGTGAATTAAACAAACGTTTAACGCATATCAAAACAGCCGTGCAGACTTATCCTGGTGCTGATTTGGCATGGATGAAAGAAATCAAGACACTCGAGCAATTGTCTCACGACATTCGAATAAATATGTGGGGAGACTACCATAAATCAAACCGCGATGTCGAAACCATTCCTGGTACGGCAAGTCGAGTTGAACAGATTGTATGGGATACGTGGTATTCAACCTCGAATCCAACTACAACCAATAAAGAGCAATACGACATTGCGCAAGAAGATTACGCAGGTTTACGTTCGGACATTAATGAATTTAAGACGGGAATCGAAGAACTCGAATCCAAACTTGATAGCAAAAATGTGCCTTACACACCTAATCGTCCGAATTGGAAGGAGGACTAGGTTGAGTTTATTATTAGAAGTTGGTTAAATAGAGTCTAAGAGAGACTCTATACTATCCACTGGCTGATGACAAACATTTCCGGTGCACAGGTAGCCCAAGGTTTTACCTTTTACGAAACGACCCTCAGTAATCGGCAGAATTTCTGTTTTCGAGAACACCTTCGTAACAAAAGGAAG
>Ga0181574_10001095_pt1 | contig 25278 bp, 27 predicted proteins | sample 101ome_24_FD_145600 | JGI IMG/M metagenome (GOLD analysis project Ga0181574, IMG submission 145600) | Coastal salt marsh microbial communities from the Groves Creek Marsh, Skidaway Island, Georgia - 101410AT metaG (spades assembly) | ecosystem: Environmental > Aquatic > Marine > Intertidal zone... | reverse complement strand
CCAACAGCAGTACTAAAAGAAGAGACGAAGTCCAGGACAAGGCCCGCGCGTTAAACACTCCATAAGGAGACTCGATCATTTCTTGGTGCCACCCAATACCGCCACGAGCTCTTCCACCCGCTCCTTGCGGAGGGCCACGTCATCACCGGTTAACGCGTGGGTGACGCAGGTGTCCACATGGTCCCTGAGAATGACTTGCTCCAGACTGGACAGCGCCGACTTTGCGGCGCGAACCTGACGGATAACATCGATACAGTACCGGTCTTCCTCAACCATCCGGGATACGGCGTTAACCTGTCCCGCGATTTTGGCAAGCCGTGATTGGACTGATTGCTTTGACTTCTCTTTCATGCGCATACCCTAGGGGGGTATGGGTATACAGGTCAAGAACTTTTTCTGCGGAATACCAACATGCCCAAGGAACACAACATTCGTTCAATGGTCCGCGGTGGCTCCAGTGACCGGCGTGGCCCCGTCCTGCCCGCGCGCGTCGGCGACCATCCGGCTCACATCCGCCAATAGGGCCTTAGCGTCATAAACAACGCCTCGGCTAATGGTTGTGTCAACACCGCCCACACGCCCCAGCTTCCCCGTCTCTCGATCAAGGTAGATATGGCCCGTTCCGTAAAGCCTTTTAAAATTGGCTACGGGATTACCATCCACTAACAGGATGTCCGCACTCTTCCCAGGGGCGATTGAGCCAACAGTGTCAGCCAACCCAAGTAACTCAGCACCATTGCGGGTAGCCGCTTGAATGGCCTCAAGAGGATGGAACCCGGCTTCCTGCAGCAGCTCCAGTTCTCTTATGAAAGCAAAGCCATAAACCTTGTAAATAAAGCCCGCGTCAGACCCCGCCGCAACACGCCCCCCGGCATTCTTGAAATCATTCACAAAACGCATCCACCGCGTGAAATTGTGCCGCCAAGCGACTTCATGACCTGTCGTCCAATCAAAATGGTAGGAACCATGCAAATGCGGATCGGGCTGAAAAAACGTCGCCAGCGCTGGCCACGTGTACTGCTCATGCCACTCCGCGGTTCGCGCGCGCATCACATCGCGATTCGCCTCATAAATTGTAAAGGTGGGCACCAGCGTAAAATCAAGCGAAATCAACTCGTTAATCGTGTTGTACCAAGCGTCGGAATCAGGGGCCGCTGCTTGAAGCCATAGGTTACCGGCTTCTCCAAACCGCCATTGCTCATCGGAGTAATTGTAATCGGCGGGATAGTGTTGGATGGTCTTATCAGTGAACATAGCTTCGGGTAGCCCATACCAATGCTCCATACTGTCCAGGCCCAGGCGAGCACTATCCATGACGTTCATGTCGTACACGCCATTTTGGTCGTGATGGCTCGCCGTGCCCATACCCTGTGCCTGGGCTTCATCGTAAACGGCTGCCAGCGCTTCACGGGTACCACCTCGGACCTTGACCCCCTTGGCACCCTTTTTCTTTACCGCTTTAACCCAATCGCGAGCGGGCTGGTCTTCAGTTACAACCCCACCTAGACCTGTCCCCGATGCGCCCGGGAACATGGCGTATGGGATTATTCTCGGCGCGATGATGGCGCCCTCTTCACTTAGTTTCGCGTGTTTGACTGTCCACTCTAGCCCCATCACTGAGCCGACATCTCGCACCGTGGTAATACCGTGAGCCAACCACAGCTTGAATACATACTCGGGAGGCGTGATTGGACCTGCCAGGCCTTGAAGCGGGTTCCCGATATGGACATGTGAATCCACAAAGCCCGGCAGGGCGGTTTTGCCACGGCCATCCAATCGGATCTCATCTTCAACCGGCGCCGGGGCACGGGACGTAATCGCCACAATGGTGTCTCGCTCAATGATTATGGAGACCGGACCTCGTGGAGGCGCGCCCAGACCATCCACCAACATCACCTGATCGATGACCAGTCGATCAAAAGGCCCCTGGCCCTCACCTTTCCCTCTCTCAGGAGCAATCGGAGGTAATGTAATTCCCAGACTGACGGCTAGGGTGGCACCCTCTTCCCCCGGGTCGATCTCCGCGATTGCAGCGATCGCCAGCAGGGATGAAAAAAAGACAGTAAAGAACGCATTCAATAGCAAAGCCTGCCTCATAGCTCCTTCCTCCCAACAGATAATTCATCCACTAGAGTACTCGTTCTCTGCAAGCGAGCGCCAATCACTGTCAGAGGCAGAAATCTGGCGAAAAATCCTCTATGGTGTCCCGATGACAAGGCTAGCACTCGACACTCGACACGATCCTGCGACTCTGTCCCGAGACCTGATTGAGACAGGTCGGGTTCAAATCCCAGAATTTATGACGCAGGAGGCGGCCAATTATCTCCATGGCTTACTGCACAGTCATAAACATTGGCATCTCACCTATAACGAAGGCAGCGAAAATTACGAGACGGACGAGCAAACCTTCAAGGCCCTGCCGCCCCAACAGCAACAGCGATTTACCGCCAACATTTACCGGCGCGCCCGGAAGGGCTTCCAGTATCTATTTTGGCAGTACTACATCAGTGCTGCGGTGAAGAATGATGAAAATCCGGATCACCCGATGCACGAGGTCAACGACTGGGTAAACAGCGAGGAGTTTCTGGACTTCATGCGTACGCTGACCCAAAGAGATGACATCACTCACTCCGACAGCTACGCGAGTTGGTACAGCCCGGGACACTTTCTTACCAAACACGATGATCGCCACCCGCGACAGCAGCGCGTCGCCGCGTGGGTGCTTAGTATGACTCCGGAATGGGATGAGAATTGGGGTGGTCACCTCGCTTTTTTCGATGAGACTGGCGGCATCACAGAGGCATTCAAACCCGCCTTTAACACCTTTAATATTTTTCTTGTTCCGCAAGACCACTCGGTTCAGTTAATAGCGCCTTACGCGGGTAAGCCACGCACAAGCTACTTGGGGTGGCTGCAGGTCTGAAAAGGATTGCACTGGGCAACAGAGGCTTCACCCCTGCTCATACCATCGTTATTTAAGACCACCTAACAGTTGCGAACCATGATTACCCGCAAACGCCCAGCCAATAGAGCCTTGTAGGCTAGCTACTCGACCGCGGGTATCCGAGCTGCCCCCAGGCCTCATACGCCACAACCGCAACTGCGTTTGAAAGATTCAGGCTCCGGCTGCCTGGCAGCATGGGCAGTCTGACTACATTCTCTCGTGCAAGGCCATCTAATACTGTCGCTGGCAAGCCGCTGGTCTCAGAACCAAAGAGGAGCGAGTCCGTCATATGAAAATCAAACTCCGAGTGCAGGCGCTGACCGCTAGTTTCTACCGCCACGATGCGCCGGCTGGGGAACTCTTGTTGATAGCTCCCCAGACACTCCCAGCTCTGAATACTGGCAAATTCATGGTAATCAAGACCCGCACGCTTCAGGCGTGCATCATCCAGCTCGAATCCAAGAGGCTCAATTACATGCAGAGCAACGCCTGTGTTCGCGCAAAGACGGATAATGTTGCCCGTATTCGGGGGAATTTCCGGTTGATAAAGAACAACATGTAAAGTGTCCGTCATAATATGTACTCGCCAATAATGCTGGTGGGACGCGCTGAGATCATAAACCAAACCAGAGGGACAACCCGGCCATGCTGTTTGTTATCGGTTGCGAGGATAAACCCGACTCATTGGCGCTACGTCTCGCGCATAGAGATGCTCATTTGCGGTACCTTGAAGACTTTTCGGCATATGTAGTAATGGCCGGTCCTTATCTCAATACCGATGACCAACCCATTGGATCCATGCTAATTATGGAATTTACTGATAAAGATGCGGCGGTCGCGTTTAGTAAGAAAGATCCTTATGCCCTGTCTGGTCTATTTCAGAGCGTTTCGATAAGACCTTGGAAGAAAACTTTACCCGCTTGAGAGGCAGCCGCAAAAGCGCAAAGATGGCCCGCCCGGAGAGATTCGAACTCCCGACACCCAGGTTCGAAGCCTGGTGCTCTATCCAGCTGAGCTACGGGCGGAGGGCGTGAAGAATAGGCAGACTCAATTGGTTAGTCAAGGAATGGACTAGCCCGTCACCTGTCAGTGATATGTTAGCCTGTCATTGGCAGCAATGACTAATCTTTAAAAGGGAAAGTCCGTGACGCAATATCGAAAGCAAATAGCCGGTGCCATTGGCAGCGTTCTTGAGTGGTATGACTTCGCGATATTTGGTTTCCTAGCGCCAATCATGAGTCCTCTCTTCTTCCCTGACACTGACCCCTTGGTTGGCTTAATCCAGACCTACGGGGTGTTTGCTGCGGGGTACCTAATGCGGCCTCTGGGGGGCGTTTTGTTTGGCTATGTCGCCGATCGCATTGGGCGAACCCAAGCATTGAAATGGTCCATCGCTGTAATGGCCGTTCCTACCGTGCTGATTGGCCTTCTACCTACCTACGAGCAATGGGGGGTAGCGGCGACTGGAAGCCTGATCTTGCTGAGACTCATACAAGGGGTATCAGTGGGCGGCGAACTGATCGCCTCAATAACCTTTCTCGTAGAGTCGGCACCGCTGAAACGCAGAGCCTTTTATGGCAGCTGGGCCATCTTTGGTGGTATCGGCGGTATCCTGCTCGGATCTGCGGTGGTATCGATAACCGAAGCCCTCGTGATACCTGAACAAATGTCAACTGTGGGTTGGCGAATTCCTTTTCTGCTGGGTGTCGTTATCTTTCTCTTAGGGCGGTGGCTACGGGCCTCTTTGTCAGCTGAATCTGTCGTTGCGCCAGACACCGACACCCTTCCCGTCGTTCGCGTCCTACGTCAGCACATCGGCAGCGTCTTACACCTATTCGCCGCTATGCTTATTTACTCAACTAGCTTCTATATTCTCTTTGTATGGATGCCCACCTATCAGACTCGGATGTTGCAGAATCCTGTAGACCACGCAATGGACGTTAATACCGTTACTATGCTGGCCTTGCTCCTCTTGGTACCCGCCGCAGGCGCCCTTGGAGATCGTTTTGGCTACCGTCGGATCATCATGTCAGGGGTCGCGTTAACCGGCATTCTTGCGTATCCGCTGTTCCTGTGGATAGACACAGGAACCCTCGTGGCGGCGCTGAGTTCCGGCTTGATTTTTGCAATCACAGTGAGCTGGGTGCAGGGCCCCATGCCCGCAGTACTCGCAGAGACATTTCCCAAAGATATTCGCAACACGGGCATCGGGGTTGCGTATAATTTAGTGCTTGGCCTCATGGGCGGAACCGCTCCAATGCTCTGCACGTGGCTAATTGCAACCACAGGCAATGATGCCGCACCCGCTTACTATCTTATCGTGCTCGCCGTGATCAGCCTTATTGCATTGACAACTTTGCCTAGATATCAACATGACTGACCCATCCGCGATAATCCTAAAATGCTGCGCAGCAGTCGCTATTTTTGTTTGCGGTCTCATCGGCGCTCAGGCCGCACGGGCTGTACGAGGAGATACTGCCTCCCCCTGGCTCGGTCTGGGGAATTGCTTTGCGGGGGGGGTCTTCGTCGGTGCCGGGCTTATTCACACCCTATCTGACTCAGCGAGCTTATTTAACGAACTCTATCCAAATCTGGATTTCCCTCTCTGGGCAGTCGTTGCAGCGGTCGCCATTATCGCGCTCATGTGGATTGACAAGAGCCTCGGCCGTAGAAAGCACACAGGCGAGCTAAGCGCTGTTACCCTTTTTATCGTCTTGTCCCTGCATTCAATCTTGGCGGGCATCGCGCTGGGGTTAGAAGCCCATCCCGTGCAAGCTTTAGCGATCCTTATCGCCATTCTGGCTCACAAAGGTAGTGCAGCGTTTGCACTAGGCTTGCGGAGCACCGCCAATCAATACTGGCGGCATATGGCAACCTTCGCCTTGATGACACCAGCTGGTGTGGCACTGGGCATGTTGTTGCTTGCCTCTAGCCTCCAAAATAACGGCGGCCTGTTCGAGGCGGTCTTTGATGCGATCGCTGCCGGTACATTCCTTTATATAGCGTTGGCAGAGATCTTGACAAAAGAACTGAGTGCTACTGATCGCCCTCATCAATCGATGACCGCCGCGCTACTGGGACTTGCGCTTATGGCGCTGCTTGCTATCTATACCTAATGAACAGACCCTGTGGCACTACACCAGTCTTTCTACTGTGAGAACCCGACATGACCAAATCGAGTCGCTATGAACCACCAAAAGTATGGACCTGGGACGCCGAGAGCGGCGGTCGCTTCGCCGGGATTAACCGTCCTGTCTCGGGCGCCACTCATGAGAAAGACCTACCCGTCGGTGAACACGCCCTGCAGCTCTACTCGCTAGGCACGCCTAATGGCGTCAAAGTCACGTTGATGCTTGAGGAGCTCCTCGAGCTTGGCATTCGTGAGGCCGAGTACGATGCCTGGCCCATCAATATTCTATCCAGTGATCAGTTTTCCTCAGGCTTTGTGGCGGTCAATCCAAACTCAAAAATACCGGCCCTTCTCGATCGTGGCGGAGAATCCCCCATACGCATTTTTGAATCGGGCGCTATTTTGGTTCACTTAGCCGAGAAGTTTGGCCACTTTCTCCCCACCGCTGTAGACGCCCGCGCGGAAGCCATGAGCTGGTTATTCTGGCTGCAGGGATCGGCTCCCTTTCTCGGGGGTGGCTTTGGCCACTTTTATGCCTATGCCCCCGAAAAATGGCAGTACCCCATCGACCGCTACGCCATGGAAGTGAAGCGACACCTGGATTTACTCGATAAAACTCTGGCGGAGAGGCCCTACCTTGCCGGCGGTGATTATACGGTCGCAGACATTGCCACCTGGCCCTGGTATGGCGCCCTCGCCAAGGGCCTACTCTATGAGGCTGGCGAATTCCTTGATGTTACGAGCTATCGCCATGTGCAGCGCTGGACCCAAGAAATTGGCGAGCGACCCGCGGCCAAACGAGGGATTCTGGTCAACCGGGCCTGGGGTGACGAAAATAAGCAGCTCCCCGAGCGCCACAGCGCCTCAGATTTCGACAAGATCGACTGGCGATAATCCTTTATAGATTGATTTCGTAGCTAGCAGGATTATTCGATGCTAGACTGCGCAGCCGGAGACGACAGCACCAAACCGGATAAAAAAAGCGTCGTCCAAATTCACTGCGTCGAGGGGGAATTCGATGTCAGACATGAGCGCCGTCGCGAACGCGACTCTCTTTCATGATGAAAACAAGGACTTGCTTGCGCGCATGCTAGAGCGGGCTCTTGAGCAGCCGCTTGTTCCGATGGAACCTGCCGCTGCAAAGCAATACATGGAGCAAGTTGCGCAACGCACCGCTTCCGACAACAGCACCGAACTGACGCTGTTTCAAATGGTTCAAATGAGCAGTAGCGAATCGACCTATGTCATGCGGGTTGCCCTGTTTGAAAACCAGCAGGCGATGGGCCTCGATATCATGGACGCAGAAAACGGCCAGTTTTTTATCCCGGAAGCCTGCCCTGTTTGCCAATTAGCAGCGCCCACCCTGAATTAAAATCCTCATGAACGAGAGAGCCACCTACGCGACGCTTGTGGGCATGGTGGCCTATGCGGCCATCGCGACTGATCTTTATCTGCCCGCGATCCCAGCGATGATCCAAGCCTTCGGCGCAACAGAGGCACAGGGCCAGCTGACGCTATCAATATTTATGCTGGGCATGGCTGCAGGGCAACTTATCTTCGGGCCACTATCGGATTACTACGGCCGAATCCCCGTTATTACCGCAGGCACTGCACTTTTCGTAGCAACCTCCGTAGGCTGCGCTCTGGCAAGCAATATGGAAGTCATGTGGCTAGCTCGACTGGCCCAAGGGCTTGCAGCAGCCAGCGGACCCGTCATCGCTCGAGCCATTGTCCGTGATCGTTATCACGGAGATCGAGCAGCACAAGTGATGTCCATGCTTGGGGCTGCCATGGCCGTGATTCCTCTCATAGCGCCGACGATCGGGTCGTGGGTGCTGGTATGGGTCCACTGGCGTGCAACCTTCGTGGCGCTGGCTCTGTTTGGTATCCTTATTCTTTTTGGACTCAGAACCTTCAGAGAATCCGCCCCCGCTATCGGCGAAGGCAGCATCCGATTGATCCCAGTGCTTCAACTTTTCAGCGTATGTTTGCGCAATCGGCAGTTCATTGGCTTTCAACTCTGTGGAACCGCCACCTACGCTGCGATACTGGCGTACCTCTCGACCGTGGCCTACTTCATGCGCGACGTATTTGCGCTGCCCCCCGCTTATTTTGGCTACGCGTTCGCGGCGTCTGTTTCCGGTTTTATGGCGGGCGCCTTACTTTGCTCACGGTTGGTGATGTATCTCGGCGTCCTACGCGTGATGACCATCGGCATTGTTCTGTGCCTCCTTGCAGCTGCATGCCAGCGGCTCCTCGCGCCCAATGGTCTCGAGAGCACCTGGGGACTGGCGATCAGCTCCTGCCTTATCTTCTTTGGCATAGGTCTGACATCTGCCAACGCGGCCATGGGGGCCGTATCCCTGTTCCCCAAAACCGCCGGGGCAGCCTCGGCGGTTTACGGCTTCGTGCACTCGGTAATCGCCGCGTTTGTCGGATTTTTGGCGGGTATTTTCTACGATGGTACGCTTATACCAACGGCAAATATCATGCTTATCTGCGCTGCCGTCGGTGTGCTGAGTCTCCCGCTTACGCGGGAAAACCCGGCGTCTGAGACTTCCACCTAAAGGGTATTTTCAGACCTGCAGAGCCTATTAATAATGAGTGATCGGCAAGATCGCCGTCTGCTTTTTCGACGAGTTGGAAAACCGAGGTAAGGATGCACGAGCTCAACAAAGACATGGAAGTACTCACTCAGGCGATCATTCGATATGCCGTAGAGCGCGTCCGCATGGACCCGCCCACTCTGGACGCCGCCCGGCCTGAGTCGGAGTTGCAGGCCATGGTGGGCCAAACCATTACCCCGGATGGACTCGGTGGTCTCGAAGCCCTTCGCTTATTCACTGACGTGCTGGCACCTGCCTGTATTTCCGTTGACCACCCCAGACTGCTCGCCTTCGTTCCCGCCGCACCAACCGAGGCCGCCACTCTTTTCGATCTTGTTGTGGGCGCTTCCAGTATTTTTGGTGGAACCTGGCTCGAGGGCGCAGGAGGGGTATATGCGGAAAATCAGGCCCTGCGCTGGATCGCAGATCTTGCCGGATTCCCCGCTGAAGCCGGTGGTGTATTCGTCAGCGGCGGCACCGCAGGTAACCTTTCGGCTTTGACCGCCGCGCGGCATGAATGGCGCCGTTTAAACGAGGACAAGCGCAAGGTTCGTGGACTGGTTATCTCATCCAGAGGCGCCCATGCCTCGATCGCCCAGGCGACCCATGTCATGGATGCTGATCTGATCGAAACCGGCGGGCATCGCTTAACCGGTGATGATGTGTCCGCTGTCATCGCAGATCTCGCGCCCGAAGATCGATCGCGACTCTTTGCCGTGGCATGCACCGCAGGCACAACCAATTTGGGCATCATCGACGATATGGCAGGCATAGCCGACGTTTGCGAACGTGAAAACCTCTGGATGCACGTGGACGGCGCTTATGGAGCAGCAGGCCTGGCCGCGCCCTCGGTGCGACAGGACTTCAATGGTATCGAGCGTGCAGACAGCTTTATCGTGGACCCCCACAAATGGTTGTTCGCGCCCTTCGACTGCTGCGCACTGCTCTATCGGGACCCCGCGACCGCCAGACGGGCTCATCAACAAAAGGGCGATTATCTAGAGGTGCTCTACGACGGCGTCTGGAATCCGTCAGACTACGCCCATCACCTCTCCCGACGAGCTCGCGGGCTGCCTCTCTGGTTCAGCTTGGCCACCCACGGAACCAAGGCTTATACCGAGGCGGTAGAAAAAACCATCGACGTCGCCAAGGAAGCCGCCGCGATGATCGAAAAACATCCCCGACTCGAGATGGTGGTTGAGCAACACTTATCGATCTGCGTCTTTCGCCGTCCGGGTTGGAGCCCCGAGGAATATAGCGCCTGGAGCGAAAAGTTAATGGAGGATGGCCTCGCTTTCATCACCACCACCAAACATGATGGAGAGACCGTATTGCGGTTTTGCATCGTCAATCCGCGTACCACAGTTGATGACATTCAGTTAATTCTTGATACGCTGTAGCAATGACGCAGCGTTTGCCCTATCGCTGGGATCTCTTGTCCCGATACCGATTTATCGAACTCATAGCCCTATGGGAAGGCAGGCTTACCACTCGCCACCTAGTAGAGACATTCGGTATCGGACGCCAACAAGCAAGCAAGGATATCAATGTTTATAACCGGGAAGTGGCGGCCGGAAATCTCCTCTACAACAAATACCTGAAAGGCTACGAGCCCTCACCCACCTTCACTCCAGCGGTAACTAGAGGTCTATCGGAGGAGTATCTGCAACTGCTGGCACACCGCAGTGAGCTGCATCAGACCTTTAGTGACATCGCTCTGCCCACTCATCAAGTTGACGTGCTCTCCCCCCCAATTCGACCGGTCTCTCCAGACACCCTACGGCCTCTCGTGCTAGCTGCGAGAGAGCGACAGAGAATTGAGGTGGACTATGTTTCTCTAAACAATCCCGACCGCGAGGGCCGCATCATCGCGCCCCACACCCTTGTCTGGACGGGTTTACGCTGGCACGTTAGAGGGTGGTGTGAGAAGAACCGGGATTTCAGGGACTTCGTGCTTAGTCGCTTTAGAGGCACGCCTGAGCTGTTGGGAGAATCTGATATCGATCCTGCCACTGACATAGAGTGGCACCGATTTATTGACATAAAGCTGGCTCCCGACCCTCGTTTGAGCTGCGAGCAACAGGAGGTGATTGCCGTGGACTACGGCATGGAAAACGGCGAACTTACAGTGCGCGTCCGGGCTCGACTGGTCAATTACCTGATGCAGCTGCTCAATATCAATGCCGCGGAACCCCTGGATGATCCAAAAGCTCAACAGGTTGTTATTGCCAACAGTCACGAGGTATCACCCTGGCTGCTCTGATTTATGTGACCTGCCTCACACTCCCAGTGATTGGCGCTTTCTGTTTGCTACGAGAGCAACTATCGTATGGCTGTGGAGGTTCTCGGAGAGCTTCCAAGCTCAAGCAGAATTTTAGATAACGCATTGGCTTACCAACCGGGAGATACATCGTGCAAGCAATGGCAAGTGAGGCACTTCAGCAAGAACAGCACGTCAGCGAACGACGTGGCCGGGAAAATGCGCGCCCCGGTGATCTCGACAGATTGCTCAGCTTCGAGCAAAACGTGACGCTTACCTCCAAGGAGCAATTCGGCTGGACCATTGCCTTTGTGCGGCGGCCCCTCTTCCAGCAACTCGAGGTGGTAATTACTAACCCGGACAAAACCGAATATTTAGCCATTCAGGATGACGGCTCCACTCGGCCCTTTTATAACATTCGCACGGACGATTTTCGCTAGACTGTGCATGCGGGGTATGTCCCCGCGCAAAGCGATCCCACGCGATATTCAAGCCTGATCGGAAATCCGCTATCCTGTCTCACTTCTAGCGGAGACGAAGCTACTTGAGCACACTAGGCATTGACGGCTGCAAAGCGGGCTGGCTTGGAATCTGGCATAAACCCACCGGTTATTCCTGGCGTATGGAAGCGTCTATCCGCACCCTCCTCAACGCCAGCGGCTGCCGCCGCGCCTTCATCGATATCCCAATCGGGCTCAGCTCATATGAGCGTCGCGACTGTGATATTGCCGCCAGAGAATTTCTTGGACGAGCTTTCTCGAGTTCCGTTTTCCCAACGCCTGTACGGGGTGTGCTAAGTGCAAACTCCTACGAGCAGGCCAACGCCCGTCACCGTCGAATTTGCGGCCGTGGGCTGAGCAAACAAAGCTTCTTTATTCTTCCTAAAATCCGTGAAGTGGACAGTCTTCTTCGTGGGGACAAGCGGTGGCAAGGGAAACTTCGCGAAGCACATCCTGAAGTGGCTTTTAAAGCAGTCAATTGCGCCGAGCTCCGCTCCAAGAAAAAGACTGCCTCGGGGTTCCAAGAGCGCCTAAACCTGCTCAGCGTTCTTGATCCAACCGTGCCCCAGCTTGTCGATGAGATCCTGTCGCAAACCAAACGCAGCCACGTTCTTCCTGATGATGTGCTGGACGCGATCTGTTTGGCCGTCATGCCTCAAGCTGGCCGCCTCAGAACACTGCCGAAAACACCGGATATTGACAGTGAGGGCCTACCGATGGAGATCTGCTACTACGAGCGGTGACGAACCAATAGCGGGCCAGCTACGTCCCAAGTCTTCACCAAGACCACTCCCGCGAGCAGCCCCATGAATCCTCCCACCAAGGTCGGTAGCATCCACCCAATCATCCGCACCCCAGACGCCCACCCCTCGACTAGCTCTGTCACTGGGTGGCTGGCATGGAGCAAAATACCCCCCCCCACCAAAAACATGGCCAGCGTTCCCACTACGGTCAACGTCTTCATTAATCGCGGCGCGAACCAAAGCAGCCCCCTGCCCAAGCCGCGTATGGCATCAGTCCACACACCTTCACCGGAGCGCCTAAGAAGTAAAAGGCCCGCGTCGTCGATTTTCACGATTGCCCCCACCAGCCCGTACACCCCCACAGTCATCAAACTCGCAATGCCAGAGAGGACCAAAAGCTGAGTCAGCAGTTCCTCGGCTTCCACGACACCAAGAGTAAGTACGATAATTTCTGCAGAGAGAATAAAGTCGGTGCGAATGGCGCCGTTAATTTTCTCTCGCTCGAAGGCCACCAAATCCTCATAGGAACCAGACAGACGGTCAGCCACCTCCTCTAGTTCGGCTTCAGAGTGGGCGTTAGTGCTGTAGTGCAGGATTTTCTCGGCCCCCTCAAAGCATAGATAAAGCCCTCCGCAGACCAGCAGCGGCGTGATCAATGCTGGAACAAACAGCGAAATCAGCATCGCCGCCGGCACGAGAATCAGCTTATTTTTAAATGAACCCTTTGCGACCGCCCAGACTACCGCGAGCTCACGTTCAGGCCTAACACCAAGCACCTTTTCCGCATTAACCGCCAGATCGTCGCCAAGCACCCCGGCGGTTTTTTTGACCGCTACCTTGGTCATGACCGACACGTCATCCAGTACCGTAGCGATATCGTCCAATAGCGCGAGCAGACTTCCCAAGGCCATGAAACCTACCCTTTCCTTCTGCGCTTGGACGCTTGGTTCATGGTCGATTTTGGATAGCGGGGTAACTTGCCGGTAGCCAAATAACGATGGATGGTTTCCTGCGATCGAATCGTAGGGGCGCGCTTCTCTTGCTTGCGCAACCGATTGCGTTGCTCGGCATCAAGAATTCGGGCCTTCACGTTGTCGTACCACTGCTGGTCAAGCACGTCCTGAATGATCTTCTGGGCGTCAACATCGAGAACAGGACACAGTACCTCCACGCGAAAATCAATATTGCGCGTCATCAGATCGGCCGACCCAATATAATATTTTGGCTTTCCGCGGTTATGAAATACATAGGCCCGTGGGTGCTCAAGATAGCGATCAACAATACTAATGGCCTTGATATTTTCTGACAGCCCTTTGACGCCCGGTTTAATCTGACACATACCCCGAACAATCAGCCTGACCTCTACACCCGCCTGACTCGCCTCATACAGTTTCTTGGTGAGCTCTTGATCAACGAGGTTATTACACTTCAGGAAAATAAAACCACGGTAGCCCTCTCTTGCATGTTTGATTTCACGCTCGATCATCGACAACAATCCGGGGCGAGAGCTGTGAGGCGACACCAGCAATTTTTTGTACTCTGGGCGACGGTAGTTATATTTCAGGAATTCAAATACTTGTCCCACATCGCGACCTATCTCCTGATCGAAGGTGAGGAGCGAAAAATCTGTATAGAGTTGCGCGGTCTTTTCGTTAAAGTTGCCTGTGCCAATGTGGCTGTAATACTTAACCTCTTTATTTTCTTGGCGCTCAATTAGAAAAATCTTGCTGTGCACTTTTAGACCGGGAATCCCGAAGATGACCTCGATACCCGCATCCGTAAGGCGCTGCGCCCATGTAATGTTCGCCTGCTCATCGAAGCGGGCTGCCAGCTCCACCACGACCTGAACGGTTTTCCCGTTATTCTTGGCATTGATCAGGGCATCCACAATTTGAGAATTCTTAGCTACGCGGTACAGGCAGATTCGCACCGCCAGCACATCGGGGTCCAAGGCTGCCGTTTTTAGCACGTCAACAATGTACTCGAAGGGATGGTACGGGTAGTAAAGAAAAACGTCTTTTTCGCGAATGTTTGCGAACAAACTCGCGTCATCCTCCAGACGCTCAATCTTGATATGCCGCAAAGGCTTGAATTCAAGATATTTTGGACCCGCATTGGGGAAGTTAATAAAGTCTTTGGAATTGTGATAGCGGCCGCCTGCAATGAGACTATCGTACTTCCCAAAACCAAAACGTTTTCGCAGATAATCCAGCAGCTGCAGAGGCATTTTTTCATCGTAGACAAAGCGTACCGCATCGGCACGCTTTCTCTGTTTAAGACTTGACGCCATTTTTTCAATCAAACTTTCATTGATACTCGCATCCAATTCCAGCTCTGCATCTCGCGAGAATTTAAAGCAGTAGGCAGCACTAGCATTTATCTCAAATACACCCCGAAACACCTGAGGCAAACAGGCTCTTATGATGTTATCAAGGGCGATAAAAACACGGCTCGGCTTCTTTCCGCGCTTAGGCACCTCGATGAATCGCCCAAGCGCTGCTGTCGGCACCTCAAGTAGGGCATATTGCGTTCCCTGACTGGTTTCAAGATCGACGGCAAGATACAACGATTCATCCGCCAGTAGGGGAATCGGCTGGTCATCACGGAGCAGAATGGGCTCCAGCTCTGGGAGCACCTTGTCGTGAAAGAAACTCTCTACAAAAGCCAGCTGATTTGGCTCGAGCTGCCGCTCATTGATAAGAAAAATACCCTTGGTATACAGCTCGCGAAGGATCTTTGAATACGCTGCATCAAACTCCTCTTGCAAGCTAATTACCTGAAATTGGATTGCCGCCAAGAGTTTCTTTGCTTGCTGCCTCTGCTGGCCAGAGGACAGCGAAATCCAGCGCCGGACCTCGGCAACTCGCACCCGAAAAAATTCGTCGAGATTATTGGAGAAAATTCCGAGATAACGCACCCGCTGAATAAGCGGCACCTCGGGATCCTGTGCCTCCTGCAGCACGCGAGCATTAAAGTTCAACCAGCTAAGTTCACGGGGATACATTGCTGGCTCATCCAGCTCTTTGACCAGCGCTGTAATGGGTGATGCCTTCATTACGTCTTATTCAACTCTTTAAATTTCCAAGTAAGTGCTCGCCGCACGCGGTCAGGCTGCTCAAGGCTTTATAGTTAGTGTATCCATGCGAAGCAGGGCAAGAACATCCTCTGCGGTATTTCCCATCAGTTTTGCTTTGACACCGCGGCGTCCCACGGTACCCATCACCACCAGCCTGGCCCGCTTGGCGTTGGCTTCCGACACAATCGTCTTTGCAACCGGCCCACGCTTTAGCTTGAACACACCCAAAGGCAACCCCGAATCTTTCGCCAGCTTCTCTACCACTGGCTGCAGCTCCCATTGCCTATTTTTTGCATAAGTTCTTGGATCAACCAGATCAAGATCCGAGAGAATGGTGGGCACATCGATCACACATAAAACGCTCAACTCGGCCTCCAGCATTTCTGCGTGGTGGCGCGCCGTGAGGAGCACTTCTATGTTGAGATTCTGTTTTTCACGGCTAGATGCATCCAGATCCACAGTTGCCATGATAACTGCATTTTTCTTGAACTTTTTTTCACTGACTAATAACAGCGGTATCGGTGCTTCACGAAGCAATTGCCAATCGGTCGACAGATGTCCAATCGATTCAGACTGATGACGAGTCTTCACAATAGCCGCGTAGTCACCACTCGCCCGCTTGCATATCCACTGCGCGACATCCTCGGACCAGACAACGTTTATTTTTACGCCTTGAGAAGACCCTGCGTATTTTTCAACACGTTTTGTAAGGGTGTCCCGACGTTCAGCAACAATTTGTTTCTTGATAGCGGCCTTGGCTTTTGCATCGAGCTTCAACCGCTTCAGATCGGTATAAACAAAGGCAACAACTTCAGGCTTTAAATCCATTGCCTCAGCAAGTTGCAGACCTCTCGGGGTGGCCAGGCATTTATCTTCAATATCCGCAATGATTAGCAGGTTGCTCATGTTGACTCCTTGTCTCTTACCGTTTCCCTACCCCATTCTACCTGATACCCGACCACGCAATGACGCAGTAACAAAAAAGTCCACCTGTATCGAGGGTGAATCACCGCTCTTGAGCCAAGAACTGCCTCATCAGCGCAGAGCAGGCATCTGGCTTTTCGAGGGGAATCAAGTGGCCACCCTCTAACGTGTGAAGTTCAAGGTGAGGCATTGCCCGCCGCCATCGCTTTTTGAATAGTGGCCGCACAACGTTACTGGCATCCCCCACGATGCCACAGACTGGCTGATGAATTTTTCGCAAAGATCTCATGAGGCTTGGCGCAGAGCGATAAACGCAGGCTTCCCAAGCGCCTGACCAGCGCAGAGAAATCGATCCATCATCGCGCAAGGCATGCCCCGCCCTTACGTAATCCCAGAGTACTTCGTCGCTTATTCCGGTAAAGGGCCGTTTTGATCGATAAAAATCAAAAGCCTCCTGATAAGAAGGGAATTCATCGGGCCTGTTCTGGGCTTTAGTGACCATAGGAAGATCTCGACCGAGGCCTCTCATGAGAACCTGATTGACGAACCACCAACCCCGAGGCACCAGCACAGGATCAATAACCACAAGCTTGCTGCAGAGGTCGGGGCGCGCCAGGGCAGCTTGCATGCTAATTACCGCGCCCATGGAGTGCCCCGCCAACACCACCGGACCTCCCCCCGCAGCATCCAGGGTAGTTATTAAATCGGTAGCGTACTGAGTCCATGGCAGGTATGTTGGCGGATGCTGATCAGACCAAAAGGGACGATGTTCTATCGTGTAGATGTCAAACGTATCTACCAAAGACTCCAGAAGAGTCCTGTAAGCCTCTGGTGGATACCCGTTGGCATGAGAAAAAACTAAGGTCGGCTTGATCTCAGTCGAAGAGGATGAAGCCAACGGCTTTAGCGTTTGCATGACGATAACTCTTAACTAGCTGGACAGCGTATCGGCTGGCACCATAACCTCGACCACTTACGATCAGAGCGTTGCGCAAGGCCGCCACCACGACCACCCCATGCACAGGACAAACTCTGCGATGAATGCCCATTCCAATTTTCTCGCGATTTTACTGCTCTCGCTGGGCCTCTGCACGGCCATCTCCGCCGAGGCGAGTCATGACGAAAAGCCTTCTGGGTCGGCCCTTCATGAATTGAGTACTCATGACACAGCCATTCATGACTTAGCAATTATGGGCGCGCGCATTATTGACCCCGAGACAAGCGTGGACGCTGTCTCTAACGTGGGTATACGCAACGGCGTCATCAAGACGATCACTATCGAGCCTCTACAGGCAGCGGAAGTCATTGATGGCCGTGGGCAGGTGCTATCTCCCGGCTTTATCGATATCCACAGTCATTCCCCTACCCTGCTCGGCCAACATCTAAGCCTACTAGACGGGGTTACCACCCAGTTAGATCTAGAGGCTGGAGCTTGGCCTGTCACCGCTTACGGCGATCATTTTACAGGCGGCGCACAACTTAACTATGGCGCGTCAGTGTCTCACGCCGCTATACGATGGAAAGTCATCAACGGGATTGACCAGCCTTACGTCTTTGTTGGCACCAAACCGGCCCAACTTCCCATCGAAGCATGGACTACGCCTGCCACCTCCATCCAGCTCGACGAAATTCGCAAAGCCCTAGAGAGGGGGCTTCAGGATGGAGGGCTGGGTATCGGGGTCCTTCTGGACTATATGAAAGATGCGATAAGTCCCGAAGAACTTCGCCTTATTTTTGAAACTGCCGGGGCGTTTCAACAACCGGTTACTATCCACGTGCGCCGTGGGATGCCGGGTGATCCTGACGGACTTGATGAAGTGCTCTCCCTGGCGCTTGAGACGAAGGCACCTACACTCATTTGTCACATCACTCACTCAGCCATGGGCGGGCTGAGTGAATGGCTTGCAAAAATTGACGCGGCGAATGTGGCGGGAGCGCAGGTCACCACCGAGACCTTGTCTTGGCCCGCTGGCGGGACAGGCATTAACGCAGATGTTTTCCGTCTGCGGGACTGGCGAGCTATTTTTGATATCGACTACAGCGATGTGCAGTGGGTTGAAACTGGCGAGTGGTTGACCGAGGAAACGTTCAAACGTTACCAACAAGAGCAGCCCTACGGCATGGTGAATCATCACTATGTGAAAGAGGCCTGGATTGAGCAGGCGCTGCAATGGCCGGGCATGATTGTCTCATCCGATGCACTACCTGCCATGAGCCTGTCTCAGAAAACCAATCCCAATATTGCAGGAACCTACAGCCGCTTATTAGGTCACTATGCCCGCGATCGCAACACCCTGAGCCTAATGGAAGCCATAGGCCGAGCAACGATCAATCCCACAAGATGGCTTGAAAAGTCGTCCGAAACCTTTAAGCGTAAGGGCCGTCTGCAAATCGGTGCTGACGCTGATCTGGTTTTGTTCGACCCCGAGAAAATTTTGCCGGGAGCAGCCTACGGTAACCCCTACCAGCCCTCGATAGGAATCGGATGGGTAATTGTCGGGGGTAAAGTTGTCGTCGCAGAAGGACAGCGTGTCGAGGGACATTACCCGGGAAAACGCATTCTGAATCGAGCGGACATCCCCTGAAACAGGGACACTCTGCCTGGGATTTACAATCTCGCAACTAAGTGCCAGCTGCTACAAGCGAGAGAATTCCCTATTCAGATCGTAGCGGCGAGAGGTCACGTAACGCTCCATACTTTCCACCCGGCCGAGCACTTCGTTCAGGCGTTCCTGGGCTTTGCGTAATCGATCCGAGGGCGCGTCGGGATAGTGGAATACCGTGCGCTTTCGATAGGCATGACGATCTTCGTCATATTCCATGGTGACTTCCACATCCACGGTGTCATCCCAACGAGAGGGTCGCGGTGCCATCAAAAACCAAGCGACGACGTAAGCCCAAAATGCCAGCGAGCCGGTAAAAATAAGCATGGCTAGCGCGCCAAGTCGCACCATCCAGGTTGCGACACCCCAGTGATCTGCCAAACCGGCACAAACACCACCAATCCAGCCAGCGGATCGGTTGCGGTAGAGGTCCATCCCCCAGCCGCGCTTTCGATTGCTTGCAAATCCAGGTTTTGAATTCCGTTTCATGACTCTCCCCTTGTGTTTTCCTGCTGTCGCCAGTTGGGATGATCTGCATCGAGAATTGCTTCGAGAGACCCTATGCGCTCATTCAGCTTGTCAACCGTGACAAGCATGGTGTCGATTGATTCACGATCGTCTTCGCTCAAACTTCTGCTGGAACGGTTTACGCTCCGGTAGTGCATGACAATCCAGATGGGTGCAACGATGACCAAAAACAGCACCATCGGCACAAAGAGAAACTCAAACCCGTTCATAATGTGGCTCCCTGCCTACTATCGTCCTGGTTGTCATTCTAAAACGACGCAGGTCCGCTTTCACCCTCAGGCGCCCTGTCATTTTACCGGTCCCTTTTCCTGAGCCATCGACTCACGCAATCGGTCGAGCTCTTCAGACAGCCATTCATCCTGCTGAAGGGCATCGATCTCGGCGGCGAGTCCGCCTTCGCGGCCTAAATCCATGGCTTCAAGCTCGCCTTCAAGGTTGTCCATTCGACGCTCAAACTTGTCGAACTTGTTAAAAGCCTGGTCAAGCTCGCTGCGATTGACCTGGCGCTTTACCGCCATGCGGGATTCCACGGTTTTGGATCGCATCAGCAGGGCCTTTTGTTTGGCCTTGGCGTCAGACAGCTTTTGCTGCAACAGGCTGATCTCCTCGTTGAGTTGGTCGATGTGATCATCCGTCGCGGTCAGTTCTGCCCCCACCGCGTCGAGTTCCTGCTCGATAATGCGCTTCTCCTGCAGCGCGGCACGAGCGAGATCCTCACGGCCCTTGCTGATTGCCAGTTTTGCCTTTTCCTCCCAGCCGGCTGCCTCAAGCGCGATCTGCCCGCGCTTACGCTCCGCCGTCTTTCGATCAGCGAGCACCCTGGCTGAAGAGCTTCGAACCTCCACCAGCGTGTCCTCCATCTCCTGAATAATGAGACGAATCATCTTTTCGGGATCCTCCGCACTGTCGAGCAGCGCGTTGATGTTCGAATTAATGATGTCTGACATGCGTGAAAAGATACCCATGATTTACTCTCCTTCTACTGTAGCGGCGCCGAGTTGGCCACCGTCCTCCATGACACGCCCGAGCCAATAGGCAAGCTCTATCCCGGCGGTGATGACCGCAAAGGTGACTGCACCAGCCGTGGCTCCAGCCAACATACCGATCTCACTGCAAAGAAATAAAACCACCGTATAAACTGCAAACCGTTCGTCGATTGCATCCATTGCCACTTACTCCTTTCAATCCATTGATAGTTGGGCTTCATGCCCTCCGAGGAACCAGCCAGTCCGGCGCCTTCACCTAATGTGTTGCGATCCGCGTGCCAAAATAAAAATAATGATGTAAAACAGAAGCTTAGCTTATTGCACCTGCGGTAAATTAGCTATTTATGGTTTTTTAACCCAGTTTTAATTGGTTTTTTACACCGTTATAAGGTATTTTTCGCGCTATGCGTGATGCTCCCCAGAATATGATTGGGCAATCCCCGGCGCTAACAGCTGCCCTGGACCACCTTTCCCTCCTTGCCACCATCGACCGGCCCGTCCTGATTTTGGGCGAGCGCGGCACTGGCAAGGAACTCGCGGCCGAGCGCCTTCACTACCTATCAACCCGATGGTCAGAAGCTTTTATCAAGGTCAATTGCGGCGCCATTACCGAAACACTGCTTGAAAGCGAGCTTTTTGGCCACGAGGCCGGCGCGTTTACTGGGGCCACTAAACAGCACATAGGACGCTTTGAACGCGCCGACGGAGGCAGTCTTTTTCTGGATGAGCTGGGCACCATGTCCCTGCGCCTTCAGGAGAAATTGCTACGGCTCATTGAATATGGCGAATTCGAACGGGTTGGCGGTCAGAAGACGCTCAAGGTTGATGTCAGGGTGATAGGCGCCACCAATGCGGACCTTCCCGCTATGGCAGACTCGGGTGAGTTTCGCTGGGATCTTTTAGATCGATTGAGCTTTGATGTGGTCAACCTGCCCCCACTAAGAGAACGTCCTGAAGATATTGCTGAACTGGCTAGCCACTTTGCGGTTCGTTTTGTCGCCGAGCTTGGATGGGATGTGTTCCCCGGCTTCACGGAAACGGCACTCTCCATGCTTCAATCTCACCCCTGGCACGGCAACATACGGGAGCTTAAGAACGCCGTTGAACGGTCATTGTTTCGCTGGGGCCAGCAAGATTCAGAAGTGAACGAGCTCATACTGGATGCTTTTGGGGCACAACAAGCGGAGCCTGATGCCGAGGTAGCGAGTCGCATCAAGGAACACCGTCACCCTGCCGACGACAGCAGCAAATGGCCGATAGATCTTCGATCCACACTCAGCTCATTCGAGCGAGATCTTGCCGCTCAAGCGCTGGCCGAAGCGCAATTTAATCAGCGCAAGGCGGCCAGCCTGCTGGGGCTTTCCTACGACCAAATGCGCAGCGTTGTTCGCAAACACAAACTGCAACCCAAAACCAAAAAAACCTAACCCATTGGGGTTGCACTCCACTTACTCGCTAGGCGAAAAGTGTCTCCATTGATACTCTAGCAGACGCTCTGCAACGGCTCGAAAAACCTTGGTTTGGTGGACTGATTGCAGCGGTGATTGACAACATGAGCCAGCCTGCTCTTCACTGGCCCACGAGAAAAGAGGTTCCAAACCATGTCCCTTTCCCTATCGGACACTGCCCTGTTTCGGACTGATTGCTACATCAACGGTCAATGGTGTAGCGCGGATTCGGGGGCTAGGCTCGCCATCAAGAACCCCGCTACTGGCGAGGTCATCGCCGAGGTAGCAAAAGTTGGGGCTGAAGAAACCCGTCGTGCGATTGTCGCGGCAGAGACCGCCATGAGTGATTGGCGACTGGTACCTGCCAAACAACGGGCATCAATATTGCGCAGCTGGTTCAACCTGGTTATGGCGCATCAGGAAGATCTCGCTCGCATCATGACCACCGAGCAGGGTAAGACCCTGGCCGAGTCTCGAGGCGAGGTAGCCTATGGGGCTTCCTACATTGAATGGTTTGCCGAGCAAGCCAAGCGCATCGACGGGGACGTGATTCCCGCCCCCGGCCCAGACAAACGTATTGTTTGCATCAAACAGCCCGTTGGGGTATGTGCTGCGATCACTCCCTGGAACTTTCCAAATGCCATGATCACCAGAAAAGCAGCCCCTGCGCTCGCCGCTGGTTGCAGCATCGTGATCAAGCCGGCGAGTGAAACCCCGCTATCGGCTCTTGCTCTCGCGGAACTCGCCGAGCGCGCAGGCATCCCGGCCGGGGTGCTCAATGTGGTGGTCGGTAGCTCGAGTGAGATTGGTGGTGAGCTCACCAGCAACCCCGTAGTTCGCAAACTATCCTTTACCGGCTCTACCCCGGTCGGCAAATTGCTAGAGGCCCAGTGCGCCGCCACCATGAAGAAAACCTCCATGGAACTCGGTGGCAATGCACCCTTTATTGTCTTCGACGATGCCGATATTGAGGCCGCCGTTCAAGGCGCATTGATTTCCAAATACCGCAACAGCGGGCAAACCTGCGTATGCTCCAATCGGCTGCTTGTTCAAGAAAGCATTGCCGAAGAATTTACAGCACGCCTCGCCACAGCGACCGCGGCGCTGACTCTGGGAAATGGGCTGGATGAGGAGGTGAATCTCGGTCCACTGGTAAACGAGGGAGCCGTCGCCGATGTTGACGCGTTGGTGCAACAAACCATTGCTGCAGGCGCGACGCTGGTATTGGGCGGCGCCCCAAGTGATCTGGGGCCCTGTTTTTATCAGCCCACGATTTTGACCGATGTCACCACCGAAATGCCGGTCTTTCGCAACGAGATCTTCGGGCCCGTCGCACCCATCATTACCTTTAAAGATGAAGCTGAAGCGATTGAGCTCGCCAACGACACCGAATTTGGACTCGCCAGCTATTTCTATACCCGTGACATTGGCCGTGTGTGGCGAGTTGCCGAGGCTCTGGACTATGGCATTGTGGGCATTAACGAGGGGATTATCTCCAACGAAATGGCTCCCTTTGGCGGCGTCAAAGAATCAGGCTCAGGACGCGAAGGCTCCAAGTACGGCATGGACGACTATCTCGAGATTAAGTACATGCTCATGGGCGGCCTCGACCGGTGAGGCAGTCCAAAACCCAAGAGATCCTCTGACAAACTTTAAATGTGGTTTGACTGATCCGCTTACCTCACAGTGCAAGTCGCGCAGTTGACGCAACGATTGAGCGATGCCGCGGCGAGATTCTGTACCCGGCCTGCTGCTAAGTCTGCTGACGCTTACGATAGCTCGGTTGGGATGGAGACGTTTGGCCTAACCCCAGGCGGCGGCTCAGATAAGTTTCTGCGCCGTCGCCATATCAAGCGTGTCTGCCAAAGCGCCTGACAGCTTGTCGATAATCTCGTCAACGTGGTCGTTTTGAATAATCAGCGGCGGGCATAGCGCAATCCGATTACCGCCTAGAGGGCGCACAATAAGCCCGCGCTCCTCCGCTGCTTTCGCACAGAACTGGCCAACTTTCATGCCCTCAAAAGGCTGCTTGCTTCCCTTATCCGCGACTAACTCTAACGCGCCCAATAATCCGATCGCCGATACCTCACCAACCAGCGGATGATCCGCAAACTCCCCCAACCGCTTGCCCATGTAGCTTCCTACCTCTGCAGCATGTTCAAACAGCCGATCACGAGCATAAATATCGAGGACCTTGCTGGCGACAGCACAACCCAGAGGGTGACCACTATAGGTGTAGCCATGCCCAAAGACGCCCATATCGGAGGCAGGGCCCGCGATCGCGTCCGCGATATCACCACTCACTAGTGCGGCAGATAGGGGCACATAAGCGGAGGTAAGTGCTTTCGCGCAGGCCATCATCTTGGGTTTGAGATTATATTTCTCGGCGCCGAAGGCGGCCCCCAGTCGGCCAAATCCGCAAATTACCTCGTCATCCCACAGCATGATGCCGTATTTATCCAGCACGGCCTGAATAGCAGCAAAGTAGCCCTCTGGTGGAACGATGACACCACCGGCACCGTTGACAGGTTCAGCAATCATCGCCGCAATGGTCTCCGGCCCTTCTTCTATGATCAGGGCCTCAAGCTCGCTTGCACGCCGCGCGACAAAGTCCGCTTCGGTTTCACCGTCTTCGGCGCACCGATAATAATGGGGAGCACCCGTCCTAAGGATTCCTAGCGCATCGAAGGGCAACTGGAAATGAGTGTGGTTGGGAGGCAGCCCTGTCAGCGCTGCTGAGGCCACGGTGACCCCGTGGTATCCCTTCTCGCGAGCAATGATCTTGACCCGCTCGGGCTGGCCGGTTGCCACGGCGTAATAACGGATCAGCTTGACCAGAGTGTCGTTTGCATCTGAACCGGAAGCACCCAGGAAAACCCGCGCATCATCCATCGGTGCCATGGCAGCGAGTTTGTCGGCCAGCTCAATAGCCGCCGGGTGGGTCTTGCCCCCAAACATATGACTAAAGCTCAGGTCTCGCATTTGCTGCTGCGCGACTTCAATGATTTCCTGATTGCCATACCCTAACGAGGTGCACCACAGGCCAGCCATCCCCTCTAGGTACTGCTTGCCATGATGGTCATAAATGTAAGGCCCTTCCCCGCGGGCAACGATCATCGTCTCGGTCGCCGAGGGATTGGTGGTGGGATAAATCATCGCAGTCATGGCGGCCCCTTGAGTTAAATAACGTCGGTAAATTAGCGCAGGCGGTAATGTTTACCAATCCCCAGAAAGGGTAGCTACCACTGACTACTGCGCCTTGTTTTTTTCTTTACCACATCGCTTGCAACGGTAGCGAGTTATCAGCTCGCCGCGATGCACCGCAAAGGGGTCACTGTTTACAATCTGCCATTTGTGGTGACCGTTTCGGCACAGGGTGAGATCCCCGGCCTTTCTCTCTGACCTTGCGCGACGCCCCGGGAATTGGATGACCTCTGTCATGCCATCTACCCCGCAAGCCTCGCTCGGGCTACCGCTCGGTTCCAGCCCTCGAGTCGGCGCGTTCGGGCACCTGCAGAGAGTTCAACCTT
>Ga0181574_10001094_pt1 | contig 25286 bp, 23 predicted proteins | sample 101ome_24_FD_145600 | JGI IMG/M metagenome (GOLD analysis project Ga0181574, IMG submission 145600) | Coastal salt marsh microbial communities from the Groves Creek Marsh, Skidaway Island, Georgia - 101410AT metaG (spades assembly) | ecosystem: Environmental > Aquatic > Marine > Intertidal zone... | reverse complement strand
TCTTCGCCCTTGCTCTCTGACGCCTCGGCCTTTTTGGCGGCCGTCTTTTTGGCTACCTTCTTCTTACTGGCCGTTTTCTTGGCAGCAGCCTTTTTGCTGGCCGCCTTTTTGCTGGCCGCCTTTTTGGCCGCCGGCTTGGCCTCCTCTGGCTTTTCAGCCGGGGCCTCTGCCGCAGCTTTGGCCTTGGGCTTGCCGGCCGCTACGATGTCCGTGATCTCCAGCGCCGTGAAATACTGCCGATGGCCCTGGCGTTTCAGATGATGCTTACGGCGCTTGAACTTGATGATTTTAATCTTCTCACCACGTCCGTGCTCAACGACCTTGGCCAGCACCTTGCCGCCCTCGATGTAGGGCGTGCCAACGTTGACCGCTTCGCCTTCGCCAACCATCAGCACCTGGTCAAGCTCAACCGTCGAGCCCTTTTCGGCCTCGAGTTTCTCAACCTTGATGATGTCTCCGGTGGTCGCTCGGTATTGCTTCCCACCGGTTGAAAATACTGCGTACATGGGATATCCGCTCCGTTGAAGAAGGACCCTGCAAAAGGGCGGGAATGTTAGCGGTTTTATGCGGCGCGGTCAAGCTGATAGACCATGGAAAAACGGTGCTTCACCAACAGCGCTCAACACTTTGCCCGGACGTTGTTTTGCGGAGTATAGTAGGTGGTTTGTATTCAGGCTTCGAGGTCATGGAAAACATCCAAATCAGGGGCGCCCGCACTCACAACCTGGCAGATATCGATCTCGATCTGCCACGGGACCGGCTGATTGTCATTACCGGGCTTTCGGGCTCGGGCAAATCCTCGCTGGCCTTTGACACCATTTACGCCGAAGGACAGCGGCGTTACGTGGAATCGCTCTCCGCTTACGCTCGGCAGTTTTTGTCGATGATGGAAAAACCGGACGTAGATCACATCGAAGGCCTGTCCCCCGCCATCTCGATCGAGCAAAAGTCGACCTCCCACAACCCCCGATCAACGGTCGGCACCATCACGGAAATTTACGACTACCTGCGCCTGCTCTTCGCCCGCGTCGGTACGCCGCGATGCCCTGACCATGGCTTGCCGCTGGAAGCTCAGACCATCAGCCAGATGGTGGATCAGGTACTGGCGATACCAGAGGGAAGTAAAGCGATGCTGCTGGCGCCGGTGGTTCGCAACCGAAAGGGCGAGTACGCGCAGTTATTCGAAGAACTGCGCGCGCAAGGGTTCGTCCGTGTTCGGGTGGACGGCGATATCCATGAAATTGACCAGGTACCCACCCTGGAACTGCGCAAGAAACACACCATCGACGTGGTGATCGACCGATTCCGGATCAGGGAAGACCTCAAGCAAAGGCTCGCCGAGTCCATTGAAACCGCGGTCACCCTGTCCGACGGACTGGCCGTAGTCGCCCCGATGAGTGGCGAGGGTGGTTTCAGTGAAAAGCTTTTCAGCGCGCGCTTCTCCTGCGTTCACTGCGATTTCAGCCTGCAGGAACTCGAACCGCGCATGTTTTCCTTCAACAACCCCAATGGCGCCTGCCCAAAATGCGACGGCCTGGGGATGAGCCAGTTTTTTGACCCTGACCGGGTGGTGAGCAACGCCTCGCTCAGCCTGGCAGGCGGCGCGGTGCGCGGATGGGATCGGCGCAATGCCTACTATTTTCAAATCATTCGCGCGCTCTCAAAGCATTACGATTTCGACGTTGACACGCCGTTTGAGGATCTCCCGGATACCGTGCGTGACGTGGTGCTGTACGGCAGCGGTGACGAAGTCATCGAATTTCAATATCTGGGTGACGGGGGCACGCGCAGGCGCCGGCACCCTTTTGCCGGCGTGATCCCGAATCTGGAACGCCGCTATCGCGAGACCGAAGCGAGAATCGTCCGCGAGGAACTGGCGAAATACATTTCAATCAAGCCTTGCCCCGAGTGCGAGGGGCAACGCCTGAACCGATCAGCCAGGCATGTTTTCGTGGCGGATATCAACTTGCCGACCGTCACGGCCTGGTCCATCGAACAATGCCTCGCGTTTTTCAAAGCGCTGGAACTCGAGGGCCGCAAGGGCCAGATTGCGGCCAAGATCGTCAAGGAAGTCCATGACCGGCTCAACTTCCTGGTCAATGTGGGGTTGGACTACCTCACACTGGACCGGCAGGCAGATAGCCTGTCAGGCGGAGAAGCACAGAGAATTCGGCTGGCAAGCCAGATTGGCGCCGGGCTGGTCGGGGTGATGTACATTCTCGATGAGCCCTCCATTGGACTGCACCAGCGCGACAATGCCCGGCTGCTGAAAACCCTGGTTCATCTGCGTGACATCGGCAATACAGTGATCGTGGTCGAACATGACGAGGAAGCCATCCGCGCCGCCGATCACGTCGTGGACATGGGGCCGGGCGCCGGGGTGCATGGCGGCAAGGTTGTATTCGAGGGAACGCCTGCGGAAATGGAGGCCGATCCGACGTCGGTCACCGGCCAGTACCTGTCGGGCAAACGTGAGATTCTCGTGCCAAAAACCAGGCACCCAGTCGACCCCGACCGGATCATGCGGCTCAAGGGCGCCAGCGGCAATAACCTGCAGCGGGTCGACCTGGAAATTCCCGCCGGCCTGCTGGTTTGTGTCACCGGGGTGTCAGGCTCAGGCAAGTCAACGCTCATCAACGATACCTTGCACCGCCTGGCGGCGCAGAAACTGTACGACTCGAGCAAGCAGCCGGCGCCCTTTGAATCGGTTGAGAATCTGGAACTGTTCGACAAAGTCGTCGACATTGACCAGTCTCCGATCGGCCGCACGCCCCGCTCCAACCCCGCCACCTACACCGGGCTTTTCACGCCCATCCGCGAGCTTTTCGCGGGCACCCAGGAATCGAGGGCACGGGGTTACAAACCCGGGCGGTTCAGCTTCAATGTCAAGGGCGGGCGCTGCGAGGCCTGCCAGGGTGACGGGCTGATCCGGGTGGAAATGCATTTCCTGCCGGATATTTACGTGCCTTGTGATGTTTGCCACGGCAAACGGTACAACCGCGAGACGCTCAGCGTGCTGTACAAGGGCAAAAATATCAGCGAGGTGCTCGGCATGACCGTCGAGGACGCGCTCGAGTTTTTCAGCCCCGTGCCGTCAGTGGCCAGAAAGCTGGAAACGCTGGTGGCGGTGGGCCTTTCGTATATCACGCTGGGACAGAGCGCTACCACACTCTCCGGCGGCGAGGCTCAGCGCATCAAGCTGGCCAAGGAACTGTCCAAGCGGGACACGGGGCAGACACTATATATCCTGGATGAGCCGACAACAGGGCTGCACTTCCAGGACATCGAAATGCTGCTGAATGTACTCCACCGCCTGCGTGATCACGGCAACACGGTGGTCGTGATCGAGCATAATCTGGATGTCGTCAAAACGGCGGACTGGATCGTCGATCTCGGCCCGGAGGGGGGTGACAAGGGTGGACGCATTATCGCGGCCGGCACACCGGAGGCGGTTGCCGGCATGCCGCAGTCCTACACGGGGCAATTTTTGTCCCGAATGTTGAAATTGGAAACGACCAAGCGAAAGAGCGCCTGAACCCATCACGGCGCGGGAGACGAAGAATGCTGACGATCATCGATCACGGCCAGGTGCGCGAATTGCGTTTGGACCGCCCCCCTGTCAACGCTCTGAATATCGAGCTCATGGATGGGCTGAAACAGGCCATCGTGGAAGCGGGCGAGCACTTTGACGCCATTGTTATCTCCGGACGGCCCGGCCTGTTTTCGGCGGGTCTCGATGTGCCCGAACTGATCGCACTGGATCGTGAAGGTATCAGCGAGATGTGGAGAAGTCTGTTCACCTTGCTGGAAACCACCGCCTGCTCACCGGTCCCGGTCGCCGCCGCCATTACCGGTCACTGCCCGGCGGGCGGCGCGGTGCTCAGCCTGTTTTGCGACTATCGCGTCATGACCGAGGGCAGCTATCGGATTGGGCTCAACGAAACGCAGGTCGGGCTGGTGGTGCCCGAGCCCATCATGAACGCCCTGGTGCGCCTGACCGGGCCGCACAAGGCAGAACGCATGATTGTGAGCGGCCGCCTCATGAGCCCGGCTGAGGCCGTTGAGTTTGGAATGGTGGACAGCCTCGCCAGCGACGCCGAACAGACCGTGACCGCCGCTGTGGAATGGTGTGAGCAGTTGCTGAAGCTTCCGCGGGAAGCCATGTTGCGCAACCGCATTCTGACGCGCGCTGATTTTAAACGCTGGTTCACCGAGTACGGCGGAGAGGGGCTGGAGGAAATTGTTGACCACTGGTTTGCCCGCGAGACTCAGGAGGTATTGCACGGACTGGTTGAACAACTCAAGAACCGCTCGAGATAGCTCTGTTGCTCATCACTATTGACGCTCGGGGATTTCTCTGCGCCTGACCAACTGCCCCCAATCAAGTCCCCAGATCGGTAGGCTGCAGCAAGGCAATAGCCAAGTGAGAGTTGCTACAAATTAGGTTATGGTTCACAGGGTCGAATTTAAACGTATCTGGTAAACAAGGGGACCGCGCGCCTTCGCAACTCGTCAAGGGAGATTTTGAAATGATCCGATTCAGCCTTTTGTTTTTTGTCATGCTGACGGCCAGCACCATCAGCTTGGCTGATAAACCCAATAAAAGCGGAAAAGCCAAAGAACGGCCCGTTTACGTGATAGGGCCCGGACTGGTCAAAAAAGACCCAGAATGCACCCTTATCTCGCCGGAAAAAGTGTACGAGAGAATGTCGCATATATCGGATACGCAGTTTGTCTGCTACTCGGACGAACTCGAGTATGCGCAACACATTGCCTTTGACGGAAATGGCGCGGTTCAATTCGAGATCGGATTCGAGGACCTGCTTGACGGCAGTGGGCTCTGGTATGGCTATGTCTTCGAATACGATCCCAACGCGGAGGATGCGCTGGACGCGCCGATTTTTCGAGAAGACCTCACCGTGGACGAGGTGCAGGCCTGCCGTGCCGCATTTGAGCCACCCTTCTTATGCGACGGTCCATAGAACGAGCGGCCTGAGCGGTAATCAGGGTATCCGCTGCACCATTCGCGTATTACGCCTCATGAAAGCTTAGTCGCCGGTTGAAATCGGACGGCTTGGATCTCTGATCCACTCGCTCCACGACCCGACATAGACCCGGGCACCGGTGTAACCCGCCTCTTCCATGGCCAAAAAATTAAAACACGCGGTCACTCCAGAGCCGCACATGTGCACCACCGGCACGCCAGCCGGAAGCACCGCCTCGTAGGCCTCGCGCAAATCCGCCGCCGATTTCAGCCGGCCGTCTTCAAGATTGTGCTCACAGGGAAAATTGAGCGCGCCCGGTACGTGACCAGCCACGGAGTCGAGCGGCTCATAATCACCCCGGAATCGGCCCTCGGCGCGGGCATCCAGCAGGGCAATCTCCCCGCTGTGCAGAGCCCGCTCGACATCATGCACCGACATCACGAGGTCATGGCGCGGGAAAACGTCTGGTGGGTCGCAGGAAACAACATCGGATGCGCCCTCTTCCAGCGGCAGAGAAGCTTTCCTCCAGGCAGCCAGACCACCGTCGAGCAAGTGAGCACCGTCCAGCCCGAAATACCTCATGAGCCACCAGAAGCGGGCGGCAATCATGCCCCCGCCGCCATCATAGGCTACGGCCAGCTTGCCTGGCTGCCACCCGGACCGGCCCAGAAATTCGGCAAATGGCTCCGGGGCGGGCAAGGGGTGCCGCCCGGACGCTGACGTCACCGGCCCGGCGAGGTCATTATCGAGGTGCGCGTAAACCGAGCCGGGGATGTGTCCTTCCAGCCATGCCGAGCGCCCGGCATCGGGGTCGGCCAGGTTGAATCGGCAGTCGAAAACCACGCAGCGCTCTTGCGCCACCCATCGGGCCAGGGTTTCAGGAGCCACCCGAACAGAATCGCTCATGCCGATTCCGCAGGCCGATGACGCATCAGCCTGTCCCCAAGATTGAGCAACATCGCCGCTGTGGCCCCCCAGACGGTATGCCCTTGCCATTCCATGAAGTGACCGACATAGCGCGTATCGCCACGACGATACTCGCGCCTCTGATATTTGTCGCGGTTGGCGGCCACACTCAGCGGCACCGAGAATACCTCTGCGACCTCGCATTCATCGAGCAGCCATTGATCCGGTGTTTTAACCAGGCCTACCACGGGCAGAATCCGGTAATTGGAAATGATGTCAAAGCGGTCCAGGAAACCCACCGGCGTGACGTTGCTTTCCGGCAGCCCAATCTCTTCAAACGCCTCACGCAAGGCGGTGTGAACAGCGCTTGCGTCCGCGGGCTCCGCCCTGCCACCAGGAAAACTGACCTGCCCCGCGTGCTGTGGCAATCCGTCCGCTCTGCGCGTCAGGAGCACACGGGGTTCGCGCTCGTCCAGAACCGGCACCAGGACGGCGGCCGTTCTGTCCGGTCGCGCTCCACGCTCCCCATCCGGGCCGTATCCCATGACCTTGAGTGGAGCAACGCCGTGCACCAGCGGAGTGACCGCCGCGCGCAGCTGTTCTTGCCACGCCGAACCGAACGAGAAGGAACTGAACACAAACTCACCGGGCACAGCCTGACCGTGAAGGCCAGGCAAACCGGCGGGTGCAGGGATATGTCCGCCGGGCGACCCGCACCCGGCGGCTCTTTGCATTACTGGATGATTTCAATCAGCTTGAGATCGAACATTAAGGCCTCGTTGGGGCCGACCGGGGGGTTACCCCGTTGACCGAATGCCAGTTCGGGCGGGACGAAGATCTGCCAGGTGGAACCTTGCTTCATCAGGGGAAGCACTTCCTGCCAGCCCTGGAGCACGGCATCCACGGTGAATTCCTCGGGCACGCCGCGGGCAAACGAGCTGTCGAACTCCCGGCCGTCCATTTTGGAGCCGCGATAGTGGACGCGCACGGTGCTGTCGAGTTGCGGCCTTGCGCCGTCGCCCTCTTCGATGACGCGGTACTGAACACCACTGGGCATGACGACGATGCCGGTCTTGCCCTTGTTCTGCTCGAGGAATTCTTCACTCTTGGTCAGGTTTTCCGCGGCCAGCTTCTGGAATGCTTCCAGCTGCTCCGCGCGAACCTTTTCCTGCAGCGCGGTCAACAGCGTCCGCATCTCTTCGGGCGCTACTTGCGGATCGGCGCCCGCGTTGGTGTCACGAATGGCCTGGATCAGCGCCTCGACATCGAAATCGGTGCTGCGGCGCGCAATATCGGAACCCAGGTCCCAACCCACAGCGTAGCTGAGCTTGCCTTTTTCAGTGGTGAGATCCTGAGCCCAGGAAGTGCCTGCCGCCAAAACCAGGAGCAGGGAAATGGCGAACTTGAATCGCATCGCGTTTCCTCCGGTTGATTCGGTGTTCCGGCCACCCGGCCGGATTGGAAAAAGGGGGTCATTCTACAGGAGCAACCCAAGGCGTGTCAGCCCATAAGACTGAAAAATAATGTAGAGGCCCTGGTAGCGCCCTGGACCGGCTTATGTATCTACCACCGGCTCGAAACACAAAACCCGAGCAGTCTGACTTCGCGCACCCCCCCAAGTTCAACCAAGTATTGGCGGAATTGACCACCGGAAAAAGCGAAAAGACCGGAGACTACCGTCGGCAGCGAAATTAACGCATTATTATCAGTAAGATAGAATCACGATACAGAGTGGCATGATCCCTGCATTAATCTTTTCGACAGAAACCATCGCAGGAGATTCGTCGCAATGAGCATTTTTTCGAGACTCAGTGACATTATCAATGCCAATATCAACTCCCTGCTGGAAAAAGCCGAGGAACCAGAAAAGATCATTCGGCTGATGATCCAGGAAATGGAGGATACGCTGGTGGAGATCCGCTCCGCCGCCGCCAAGTGCATTGCCGATCGCAAGGAGCACACCAGGCACATCGAGCACCTGGAGCGAGAACAGGCCGAATGGGCTCGTCGGGCCGAGTTGGCTGTGAGACGGGAACGCGAGGACCTCGCACGGGCCGCATTGTCAGAGAAACAGGCGATGACCGACCGCATTGAGCAACTGCAGGATGAAAAGCAGGCTCTGGACGCGCAACTGGAGAAATTCAATGAAGACATCTCCAAGCTGCAGAGCAAGCTGAACGACGCCAAGAAGCGTCAACGCAGCCTGGTCATCCGGCATAAGACCGCGCACAGCCAACTGGCCGCCCGCAAGCATATTCACGATGACCGCATCGACGAAATGCTGTTCCGGTTCGAGAACGCAGAGCGCAAGATCGACCGGGTCGAGTCAGAAGGCGAAGCCATGGACATGGGGCGCCGCAAAACGCTGGCCGAGGAAATCGAGGGCCTGGAGGGCGATGACCGGATCGAATCGGAACTGGAAGAGCTCAAGTCCAAAGTGACTGATGAGCCAAAGGAGAAAGACGATGTCTGACGTCATTCCCGTTCTGTTACTGACCGTTTGTTTCCCACTGTGGATCGTATTTCACTACATCACCAAGTGGAAAACCTCCAAGGGCCTGACGCCCGAGGACGAGAAGATGCTCAGCGAAGTCTGGGAGTCCAGCGCTCGGATGGAAGAACGCATTCAGACCCTGGAGCGCATCCTGGACATCGAAGCGCCCAGTTGGAGACAACGCCATGAGTGATCTTTACGAGCGCAGCAATCCCCACCGCCTCTACCGGGACCGGGAGAACGCGATGATTGCGGGCGTGTGCGCCGGCATCGCGGAATATTTCGGTTTCAACCGCAAGGGCGTAAGGGCAGTGACCGCGGCGGGCGCGATCTTTTTCATGCCGTTCACCGTGATCAGCTACGTGATTCTCGCCATCGTCCTGCCGGTGCGGCCGGCGGAGCCCAAACTGGATGAAAAAGAGAAAGATTTCTGGCGCGGTGTCAGCAATGCGCCCGCCGATGTTTTCAGCAGTGTCAAACATCGCTTCCGCGAACTCGATCTTCGCTTGCAGCGCATGGAGGCCTTCGTCACTTCGCGCGAGTTCGAAATCGACCGGGAGTTGGGCCGGACCGGCCCTTCGGACAGGTAAACATCAGGGCGGAGCCCGGTTTTAACGATCGCGCCTGATACGCCGCCCGCAATTAGTTGTAACCAAAATACAAGAAATACCGTCAACCTTTTAGAAGATGCAGTGCGTTTACAGGGTGAAGGCACTTAGCGAAGGCAAAGTGACAGCAGAATGAGAAGTGGAGCGAAAAAAATGAACCGAGTCCATGTACATAACGCGCAGACAGTGGCCGCGCAGGTCCCCCTGTTCTCTTCCAGCTGGATCGCCCTCTTTATCACGCTGAGGGACAATTTCGCCCGCGGCGACCTATTGAGCCTAAGCCCCGTCGAATCTCCCAAAACCGGTACTGAGCTGCAGTCGCGCTGACGTTGCAGACCCTCTACCGGTCACCAAAAGAGGCGCCGAATCCGGCGCCTTTTACTTTGTGCGATTTCTTACATTCCCCGGCACGGGTTTGATTGACTAAAATAGAGCCCTTTCCCGCCCGAGGTTCCAAGCATGAGCAACACACCTATCCACATGGAGACTGTGAACCAGGTCTGCCACATCACCATCGATCGCCAGGACAAGCTCAACGCGCTCAATCGCGCCATGATCGGTGCGCTGGACCAGGCATTTGAACGGGCAGCCAACGAAGCGTCCATTCGCGTGGTCGTTTTGACCGGCGCCGGGCCCAAGGCATTTATCGCCGGAGCGGACATCGCCGAACTCCAGGGCCTTGACGCGGCGGGCGCCGCGGCGGCGTCGCGCCAGGGCCAGGCCCTCACGCTGAGGATTCAGCATCTGGGCAAACCGGTCATCGCGGCGGTCAATGGTTTCGCCCTGGGCGGCGGTTGCGAGATGGCGCTCGCCTGCACGCTGCGTATCGCCTCCAGCAACGCCATGCTGGGGCTGCCCGAGATCAAGCTGGGCGTCTTGCCGGGATACGGTGGCACGCAAAGACTGTCGCGGCTGATACCTCGGGGACTGGCCATGGAAATGGCGCTGACCGGCGACCCCATCAATGCCGAACGCGCCCTGCAGCTGGGCTTGGTCAACCGCGTGGTTGCACCGGAAGAACTGGGCGCCACGGTCAAAGCACTGGCGGACAAGCTGGCTGCCTCGGCGCCAACAGCCATGCGCTGCATCATGGACGCGATCAACCGCGGCGCCGATAGCGACCTCGAAGCCGGTCTCGATCTGGAAAGTGGCTATTTCGGCGAGGTTTTCGGCACCGAGGACATGCGAGAGGGCACGTCGGCCTTCCTGGAAAAACGCGCCCCGCGTTTCACCGGGCGCTGAGCTTCAGCCACCCCCGGTGACGGCTTTGACCGCCTGGCCGAGTGCCGGCCGTAATGACTCCGGCGGAGCCAGGAAATCGGTACAGGCCAGGTTACCGGTCTGGTCGGCAAAGCGGTATCCGGTTTCTTCCAGGAACGCCGCAAAAGCCGCGTCATCGGACTCGGGCACCAAGAAGCCCGCCAGCACCCAGGCATGCGCCGAGCCATGGTTGCGGTAGTGAAAGAGGCTGATCGACCAGCGCCCCGCCAGCACGGTCAGGAATTCCAGCAAGGCACCCGGGCGCTCGGGAAAGTCAAATTGCACGATGCGCTCACGCTCCGTGCTGGGCAGTAGCCCGCCCACCATGTGTCGTAAATGCAGCTTGGCCACCTCGTTGCCGGACAGATCGGTGACGCGGTAGTCCCGCTTGTGCAGCCGACTGGTCAGTTGCTCCAGCGCCTCCTCCAGCTTGACCCCTACAAACACGCGCGCGTCTTTGCTGCCGTTAAACCGATAGTTGAACTCCGTCACCGATGAATGCCCCAGGGCGCCGCAGAACTCCAGGAAGCTGCCCGGCCGCTCCGGAATGGTCACGGATAACAGCGCCTCTGCGCCATCACCCAGCGCGCAGCGCTCCGCCACGTGGCCCAGCCGGTCAAAGTTAATATTGGCGCCGCACAGCATCGCCACCCAGTCCCCGCGTGGGCGATGCTCCTGTGCGTATTTCAAAGCCGCCGCCACACCCAGCGCGCCGGCCGGCTCCACCACGGCGCGCGACTCTTCAAAAATGGAACGCATCGCGGCGCAGACCTGGTCGGTAGATACCGTGACGATGTCATCCAGCAGTTCCCGGCAGACATCGAACGTCAGCTGGCCCACCTTCCGCACCGCAACGCCGTCAGCGAAGATGCCGGTACTGCCGATATCCACCGGCGCGCCCGCCGCCAGGGCGGCTTTCATGCTGGCCGCATCCTCAGGCTCTACGCCAATGATCCTGACGCCGGGGTAGATGGCCTTCACCGTGGAAGCAATGCCCGCCGCGAGGCCACCACCCCCGATGGGCGTGAAGATGACATCAGGCGGTTCGGGCAGCTGTTGGGTAATTTCGATACCTACCGTACCCTGCCCCGCGATGACGTCGAGATTATCGAAGGGATGGACAAAGAACGCACCGCTGCGATCAGCCTCTTCCAATGCCGCCGCGCAGGCCGCGTCGTAATCATCGCCGGCCAGTTGAATGTGGGCGCCGAGCTTGGCCACCGCCCTGACCTTGATTTCCGGCGTGGTCCGCGGCATGAAGATGGTGGCCGCGACACCCAGCTTGCGTGCGGCCAGCGCGACACCCTGCGCGTGATTGCCGGCCGAAGCCGCGATCACGCCGCTGGAGCGCTGCTCCTCCGACAGCAGGTGAATGCAGTTGTAGGCGCCGCGTAATTTGAAGGAGAAGGTGGGCTGGAGGTCTTCCCGTTTCAACCACAGCCTGCCGCCGATGCGCTCGGAGAGCGTCGGCGCCGCCACCAGTGGCGTTCGTTCAGCCACGTCATAAACCTGGGCGCGCAGGGCCCGCTGAAGGAAGTCCTGGAGCCCGGGCACAGCCATGATCAGACGAAAGCCACCCGTTTGGTGTGGATGGCGCGCAGACGCTCGATCACTGCGTCCCCGGCCTCTGATGTCCGGAGGTTGCCGCCGATGTCGAGGGTGCACTGACCCACCGAAATACAGTCCCACAAGGCCAGCTCTATCTGGCGGGAAGCCTCGCGCATCCCGAGGCTGTATTCGAACATCATGCCGACCGAGGCAAGCATGCCGAAGGGGTTGGCGATCTCGCGCCCCGCAATCTCAGGCGCGGAACCGTGGATGGGCTCGTACAGGCCTTTTAGGCCGTCCCCAAGCGAGGCGGAAGGCAGCATACCCATCGAACCCACCAGCACGGAGGCTTCATCGGTCAGAATGTCGCCAAACATGTTCTCAGTGACAATGACATTAAACTGGGCCGGATTGGCGACGATGTGCATGGCCGCAGCGTCCACCAGCATGAAATCATAATGCACATCGGGGAACCGCTTCTGCATGACTTCAGCAGTGACTTTACGCCACAACCTGGAGGTTGCCATGACGTTGGCTTTGTCGATCATGGTCAGCTTGCCGTAGCGGTTACGCGCCATTTCAGCCGCCATGGCGACCACCCGCTCAATTTCTTCTCGAGAATAGGAACATTCATCTGAGGCGAAATCATCGCCGTCCACTTTTTCGCCGAAGTAACTTCCGCCCGTCAATTCCCGCACCACCATCATATCCACGTTCTGGATATGTTCCTCTTTGAGCGGGCTGATATTGGCCAGGGAGGGATGCAATCGCACGGGGCGCAGATTGGCGTAAAGCTTCAGCGCCCTCCTCAGGTCGAGCAGCCCCTGCTCGGGCCGCTTCTCTGCCCGCGGGTCGGACCATTTTGGCCCGCCAACGGCACCCAGCACCACGGCATCGCAAGCCTCGCACAAGGCTAGGGTTTCCTCCGGCAGGGGCTCACCTGTGGCATCGATGGCGGCGCCTCCAATCAGCCCCGACTCCATCTCGATGTCCACTCCATAAAGCTCCGCCAGCGCCTTGATCAGCTTTTCAGCTTCAGCGGTGACCTCGACCCCGATCCCGTCTCCGGGAAGCATCAGGATTTTTGAACTCATAGCCGTTCCTCGTGCTGCTTGATGGCTGTCTCATAGGACAGCAAAAAATCCAGTCGGTCCATACCGCGCAACAGGCAATGACGAGCAAAGCCATCCATCGGGAACGAAAACGTCTCATCCCCGCCTGCGCCGGGCACCGACAGCGTGCATGCCTCGAGGTCAACGCTGATTTCCTGTCCATCCAGTTCGAGCAGACGGGCATGCAATGACTGCGGCACCACGATGGACAGTAAACCGATATTGAGCGCGTTGTTTCGGAAGATGTCGGCAATCTCCGAACTGATAACGACCCGGAAGCCGAAATCCATCAGCGCGTAGGGCGCGTGCTCACGCGAGGAGCCGCAGCCGAAATTTCTGCCGGCGACCAGAATCGAGCTGTTCTCCGCACGCGGCTCATTCATGGGACAGTCTTGACTCGGCGCACCGTTCCCGTCCAGCCGCCAGTCAGCAAACACGTGCTCACCCAGCCCCTCAAACCGGGTCGCGGTGAGAAAGCGGGCGGGAATGATCTGGTCCGTGTCGATATTTTCCTCGGGCAGCGCCAGTATGGCGCCGGTCAAACGGGTGAATGCTTCCATCAGGCGCCCCCTGCAATGTCACCGATGTGGCGCGGGTCAACCAGCTTGCCCGCGATGGCACAAGCGGCGGCGGTTGAGGGGCTGGCCAGCATGGTACGGGCACCCGTACCCTGGCGTCCCTCGAAATTGCGATTCGAAGTGCTCACCGCCGTTTTGCCGGGCGGAACCGTATCGCCATTCATGGCCAGGCACATGGAGCAACCGGGTTCGCGCCACTCGGCCCCGGCCTCGATGAATACGCGGTGCAGCCCTTCCGACTCCGCCTGGTTTTTGACCGCCACCGACCCCGGCACCACCAGGGCACGGACCGAGGGGGCCACTTTCCTGCCGGCCATGATGGCGGCCGCGGCGCGCAAATCGGCGATTCGGCCATTGGTGCAGCTGCCGATGAAAACCACGTCGATGGGATGGCCGCTGAGCGGATGTCCGGCCTCCAGGCCCATGTACTGCAGCGCGCGCTCGATGCCAGCCGTGTCAGCGGCGGGCAGAACGCCGTTCAGTGTGGAGGACATACCCGGGTCGGTTCCCCAGGTGATGGTGGGCTGAATGCTCGTGGCATCGATGCTGACCTCACGGTCAAAGACCGCGCCGGGATCAGATCGGAAGGTCAGCCAGCGCTCGGCGGCCGCTGCAAAAGCTGGTCCGTCCGGGGACCGCTCGCGACCGCGGAGGTACTCAACCGTCACCTCGTCCGCCGCGATCATCCCAGCCCGGGCGCCTGCCTCGATCGTCATGTTGCATAGCGTCATGCGCCCTTCCATATCCAGCGACCGTACCGCCTCACCCGCGTATTCGATCACGTGACCGGTACCGCCATCCACGCCGATGGTTCTGATGGTGTGCAGCGCCATATCCTTGGCGCTGACGCCTGGGCCCAGGGCACCATCAAAATGAATGCGCATGGTCCTGGGTTTGCGCTGCAGCAGGCACTGCGTGGCCAGTACGTATCCCACCTCGGTCGTGCCAATACCAAATGCCAGTGCCCCGAACGCGCCGTGCGTGCTGGTGTGGCTGTCGCCGCAAACCACCGTCATGCCCGGCTGGGTGGCGCCAATCTCTGGCCCCATCACGTGCACGATACCGCGATGGCGGCTGCCCCATCCCTGCAATTCAATACCGAACGCCTCACAGTTACGCTCCAGCGTTTCAACCTGGAGTTGAGCCTGCTCGGTGACATAATGCAGCCGGCCTGAGGCATCGGGCGGAGAGGTCGGTGTCGAGTGGTCCAGCGTTGCCAGGGTCCGTGAGGGTTGGCGTACGGGGATGCCACGCGCCCTGAGTACGTCAAAGCCCTGTGGACTGGTCACCTCGTGCACCAGGTGCAAGTCGATGTACAGGATGGCCGGTGCGTCGCCCTCTTCGGCCCGCACCTCGTGTGCCCGCCACAATTTTTCAAACAGCGTTTGCGGTGCCTCAGGCGACGGCACTGGCGACCCCTCCCTTCCTGGAATCATCACCCCGCAACGGTTCAAGCCAGCCGTGACGGTCCTCGGTCCGTCCGTCGAACAGCCCGAAGAACAGGTCCTGGATGGCCTTGGTCATGGGGCCTCTGTGTCCCCGCCCAACGGGGAGGTCGTCTATCGAAGCGATAGGGGTAATCTCGGCCGCGGTTCCGGTGAAGAACAATTCGTCCGCGAAGTAGAGCGTTTCCCGCGTCATGGGCTGTTCGCGCACGGTAATGCCCTCATCGAGCGCCAGCTTGATGACTGAATCCCGCGTGATGCCGGCGAGAATGGAAGCCGACTGCGGCGGCGTCATCAGCTCACCGTTTCTGACCACGAACAGATTCTCACCCGCGCCTTCGCTCAACGTGCCGTCGGTCGTCAGCCCGATACCCTCGTCATACCCCAGTCGGTGGGCCTCCATGCTGATGAGCTGGCTGGAAAGATAATTACCGCCCGCCTTGGCCCCCGCCGGGACGGTGTTGGGCGCCAGCCGCTGCCAACTGGAAACGCACACCCGCGCGCCTTTCTCGCGAGCTTCCTCGCCGAGATACGCGCCCCACTCGATCGCGGCAATCGCCACGTCCACCGGCAGCGGGTCGCGCGGGGCTACCCCCAGCGAACCATAACCACGGTAAGCCAGCGGCCGGAGATAGGCACTATCGAGCCCGTTGCGCAACGTCAGTTCGCAACACGCGCGATGAAGCTCATCGACGGTCCAGGGTATTTCCATGCGATAGACGCGGGCTGAATCGTGCATCCGCTGTAAATGCTCACGCATGCGAAAAGCCTTGGGCTGGCCAAGACAGTCATAAACGCGCACGCCCTCGAACACGCTGGAGCCGTAATGCAAGGCGTGCGTCAGCACATGGGTGGTGGCCTCGAACCACGGTTTGAACTCGCCGTTATGCCAGATCAGCTCTGTCGGTTTCATCGATCTGTCCCTCAGGCCGCGTTGGACCGCGCCGGTTCGGCATCGCCGCGGTCAGCCTGGCGACTTGCGCGATTGATAATTTCAAGCAGCGCTTCGGCGCAGGCGGCGACAATGTCCGTGGACAGTCCGTGCCCGCTGTACTCCTTGCCGTTCACGCGAGCACGCATGTTGGATTCGCCCTGGGCGTCCTCACCCAGCGAGATGCTCCTCATGGCCAGGTTGAGCACCTCGATTTCCATGCCCGTGATGCCCTCCAACGCGTGAACAATGGCGTCAACAGGCCCGTCACCCTCACCCGTTTCCGTCGCCGTGGTCCCGTCCTCATTGGCCAGCGTGACCGACGCCGTGGGGTCTTCCTGGCCGTTGACCCGGCTGACCACGCTCAGCCATTGCAATGACCAGGGCCCGATGGTGCCGGCCTGGTTACCCGTGATGATGGCTTCGAGGTCAGAATCAAAGACGCGTTTTTTACGGTCGGCCAGTTCTTTGAAGCGCCGCATGACCTCGTCCAACTCGCCCGCCTCCAGCGTGAAGCCCATCTCGCGGGCCCGGTCGCTGACGGCATGCTTGCCACTGTGTTTGCCCAGGACCAGCTGGGAATCGCGCACCCCCACATCCTCCGGCTTCATGATCTCGTAGGTTTCCGGCGATGCCAGCATGCCGTGCTGGTGAATACCCGCTTCATGCGCGAAGGCGTTCTCACCCACGATGGCCTTGTTGCGCGGCACGAAATTGCCGGTCACGGCCGCGAGCAGATGACTGGCCATGTGCAGCTTGCGTGAATCAACGTCCGTTTTGCAGTCGAAGTGCCCCGAGCGCGTGCGCAAGGCCATGACCACCTCTTCCAGCGCGCAGTTGCCGGCTCGCTCCCCGATGCCGTTCAACGCGCATTCGATCTGCCCCGCGCCGGCCTCAACGGCCGCCAGGCTGTTGGCCACGGCCAGGCCCAGGTCGTTGTGGCAATGAGTACTGATCACCACATCGTCAATGCCGGGGACGTTCTGTTTCAGCCAGCCGAACAGATCGAACATCTCGCGCGGCGTGGAATAACCCACCGTGTCCGGAATGTTGACCGTGCCCGCGCCGGCTTCGATCGCCGCCTGCAGCACTTCAGCCAGATATTGCCGTTCTGTCCGGATGGCGTCTTCCGCGCTGAACTCGACATCCTCGCAGAAGCTTCGGGCCAGGGTCACTCCGTCAACGGCGTTTTTCAGCACTTCAGCCCGGCTCATGGCCAGCTTTTCCTTGCGATGGATGGGGCTGGTGGCAATGAAGGTGTGGATCCGCGCTTTTCCTGCAGGCTCCAGCGCCGCCGCGGCGCGCTCGATGTCCTTGGGTACCGTACGGCAGAGCGCGGCGATGGTTGGGCCCTCGATTTGACGGGCCACCTCGGCAACGGACTCGAAATCGCCCGGTGAGGCAGCCGGAAAACCTGCTTCAATGATATCCACCTGCAACTCCGCCAGCGCCCGTGCCACCCGAAGCTTCTGACCAAGGCTCATACTGAAACCAGGGCTTTGCTCGCCATCGCGCAGGGTGGTGTCGAAAATCTTGATATCTCGCATGATCCGCTTTCCTCTTTTCAGTTGCCCAGGCGGTTGCTGGACCAGTTGGCCGCCGGCTTCTTCACATCCACCCACAGCACATCATGCAAGCGCGCCAACTGGCGCTCAAGCAATTCGATGGCACGGTCGGAAGTCACTTTAACCGTCAAACTGCGGCCGTCGCCCCCCGGCTCCATCAGGGTCATGGACTCAATCCGGAATCCTCGCCGCTCGATCAGGCCCAGGGTGCGCAGGACGGCCCCCTCGCTGGATTTGAGCTGTATCTGCAGGTTGTGTTGCATCACCATGCCCCCGCTTTCTTCGTGCCCATCATCTTGTGGTTGGCTGCCCCCGGAGGCACCAGCGGCCACACATTTTCCATGGGATCGATCTTGACGTGCAGGATCGCCGGGCCCTTGTGCTCCAGGAGCCACTCGATACTTGCCGCAACTTCTCCCGGCTGGCTGATGGTGAGGGCGTCGAGACCGAAGGCGCGCGCAACACCGGCAAAATCCGGGTTGTCGGACAGGTCCACTTCGCTGTAGTTACCCTCGAAGAAAAGCTCCTGCCACTGGCGCACCAGGCCCAGGGTGGAGTTGTCCAGCAGCAGGATCTTGACGCTGATGCCATAGCGGCGCAGCGTCGCCATTTCCTGGATGTTCATCATGATCGAGCCATCGCCGCTGACGCAGACCACGGTCTGGTCCGGGTGGGCCACCTTCGCGCCGATGGCCGCCGGCAGACCATAGCCCATGGCGCCCAGACCACCAGAAGTCAGGTGCTGCAGCGGATCATCGAATTTGCAATGCTGGGCCACCCACATCTGGTGCTGGCCGACATCACAGGCAAAAACGATACCGTCCCGGGCGCGGCTCAAGTCCCTCAGCAGCGCTGGCGCATAAATACCCTGGCCCGGCGCGTCATAACGCCAGGCGAACTCTTTTCTCCAGGCGTCGCACTGCTGGACCCAGCTGGCGCTCGCGCCCGCTTTCTCCGGGCAGAGCTGGTCCAGCACCGGGCCCAGCTCTCCCACGATCGCGACATCCGGGCGCCGCAGTTTTGAGACCTCGGCTGGGTCAATGTCGATATGAATCACGCGGGCCGTCGGGGCGAAATGAGACAGCTTTCCGGTTGCGCGGTCGTCAAACCGTCCGCCCACGTAAACCAGCACATCGCACTGTTGAACCGCGTGGTTGGCCGCCTCGTTGCCATGCATGCCCAACATACCGAGAAATGCGGGGTCGTCGGTCTGAACAGCACCCAGCCCCTTGAGGGTGGTGGTCACCGGCAGTCCGCTCCGGGCTACGAAATTCCTGAATTCCTCCACCGAGTTGCCAATGACCACGCCGCCGCCGCCGATCACCAGCGGCCGCCGCGCCTTGGCCAGCATGGCGTTGGCCTTTTCGATCTCACTCAAATCAGCCATTGGCGGCTGCCATTGCTCATGGGGTTCAGCCGCCTGCGGTTGATGCATGGCTACCGAGACGTCCTTGGGAAAATCGATCAGCACCGGACCGGGCCGGCCACTCTCCGCGAGGTGAAAAGCCTCGTCTACCGTGGCGGCAATCTCACTGACATCCCGGATGATGTAGCTGTGTTTCACCACGGGCAGGGTGATCCCGAAAATATCGACCTCCTGGAAGGCGTCAGTCCCCTGCAGCGCGTTGGGCACCTGGCCCGTGATGATCACCATCGGAACGGAATCCAGGTACGCATTGGCGATGCCTGTCACCAGGTTGGTGGCCCCGGGCCCGCTGGTGGCCATGCACACGCCCGCCTTGCGGGTTACCCGGCCGTACGCGTCGGCCGCGAATGCCGCGCCCTGCTCGTGCCGGCACAGGTAGTGCTTGAGGCCGGAATCAACCAGCGCGTCGTACAGCGGCATGATGGCGCCGCCCGGATAGCCGAAAACATGTTCAACACCATTGCGCAACAGCGCTTCGATCATCAGCTGCGATCCGCTGCGCAATTCGACGGTGGATTCCTGGGCCAGGCTCATGGCGATACTCCTCAGGCGGCTTGTTGCGCCTTTGATTTGCTTTGCAACCAGCTCATGCGATCTCGCAAACGGCTGCCGACCTGCTCGATCCTGTGATCGCGCCGCGCCTTCAGCATGGCCTGGTAATTTTCCGAACCGCTGGCGTACTCATCCATCCAGTTTTTGGCGAAGGTGCCGTCCTGGATGTCTTTGAGCACTTCCTGCATACGCTGTTTTACGGAGTCATCCAGTATGCGCGGGCCGGACACCAGGTCGCCGTATGACGCCGTGTCGGAAATGAACTCGTACATTTTGTCGAGGCCACCCTCATACAGCAGATCCACGATCAGCTTCAGTTCGTGCAGGCATTCAAAATAGGCGGCTTCAGGCTGATAACCGGCCTCCACCAGGGTGTCGAAACCATGCATGACCAGTTGCGCGGTGCCGCCGCACAGCACGGCCTGTTCGCCGAACAGGTCTGTTTCGGTTTCCTCCGCAAAGGTGGTGTCCAGTACGCCGGCGTGGGTGCCGCCCAGCGCGTGCGCGTAGCTCAGCGCCTTGTCCGCGGCCTCACCCGTTGCATCCTGGTAAACAGCGCGCAGGCACGGTACGCCCCGACCCTCCTGGAATTGCCTGCGTACCAGGTCGCCCGGCGACTTGGGCGCCACCATGATCACGTCGCTGTCGGCAGACGGCTCGATCGCGCCAAAGTGAATATTGAATCCGTGGGCAAACAGCAGCGCGTCGCCCGGCTGGAGCACATCCTTGATCTGTTCGAACACGGCGGGCTGCGCCATGTCGGGCACCAGCATGGCGACCAGTTGGGCCGCCTCCGCGGCTTCCCTGAAATCCCGCACATCAAATCCGTCCGCCGCTGCGGCCTGTGCCGTGGGCCCACCCGGGCGGGCGCCGATCAGCACGTTGTAGCCGGAATCCCGCAGGTTGTTGGCATGCGCGCGGCCCTGGCTGCCGTAGCCCAGCACGGCCAGGGTTTGCCCCTCGAGCGCGTCACGCTGTACATCGCTGGTGGTATGAAGTTTCATCGTTCTGATTCCTCGATTTTCTGTAAACCTTTGCTGTTGAGTTGCGCGGCACCGTCTCTCTCATCGCCCTGTGGCTGTCCCGCAACTTGTTTCTGATGCAACTATCCCATCCCAGATACGAAAAACCCCGCTTCCTCTCGGTTGCGGGGTTTCTGGTCGCTTGCGTGTTTGTCTTACTTCGTCAACCCTGCCCCGCTGTATGCAATAAGCAGAAGGATTCCGAGTACAAGTACCAGTACGTTGAGCTCATTCGCCAGCACCGCGCGAGCGGCCGCGCGGGCCCGCCGGGCCGCGGCTTTACTGATCGGAATGGGCAACAACTGCATCAACATAGCCGTGTTATCACATTGATGCACAAGGGATGTCAACCTTTTTTTTCGAATCAGACCAGCCCGCTCGTGCCGGATCCGACAGCAAGCCGTCGCTCCGGCCGGCATGGATGGCCGCTGAAAGTCGCCGCAAGCCGCGCCGGCAGCTGCCTTTTGAGGACCGCCAACAGGGTGATCGCAAGCGCCCAATAAGCTACAATAAGGCGCTATTCATCTACCTTCTCTGCGACCGCTGTTTCGGGTCGCGGTGATCGCTCAAATTGACCCTGGGCCACCTTGGTTCCGGGGTGCGTCTGTCCATAACAATAGCAACGGGAAGCTGTAATGAACGCCGAAGACACCAGAATAACCCATGGCATGCAGCCGGGGCCGCAGGCGGACCAGCCTGTCGCGGCCGGGAACACCACGTCGGAGGACGTCTCCACCAATTTATTCGAAACCATCACCCGCTCGGGGCACGAAGAAATCATTTTCTGCAACAACACCGATGTCGGCCTGAAGGCCATTATTGCCATCCACGACACGACACTCGGCCCGGCGCTGGGCGGGCTTCGCATGTGGCCCTACGAGACCGAGCAGGAGGCCATCAACGATGTCTTGCGGCTCTCCAGGGGCATGACGTACAAAGCGGCCGTCTCGGGGCTCAACCTGGGCGGCGGTAAAGCCGTGATCATCGGCGACCCGCAAAAAGACAAGTCTGAAGCCCTGTTCCGCGCGCTCGGTAAATTCATCGACTCGCTGCACGGACGTTACATCACTGCCGAAGACGTGGGCATCGACGTCAACGACATGGAATTCATATTCCAGGAAACCAACAACGTGGTAGGTGTGCATCAGGTGCATGGGGGTTCGGGTGACCCATCGCCGTTCACCGCTCACGGCACCGTGCAGGGGATCAGGGCGGCCTTGCAGCACAAGTTCGGCGACGAGGAAATCGGAAAATACAGCTACGCCGTCCAGGGCGCCGGCCATGTGGGCCATTACCTGATCAAAATGTTGCGCGAGGAAGGCGCCAAGGTGTTCGCCACCGATATCAATGAAGCTGCCGTCGAGGACGCGCGTAGCATGGGCGCCGAGATTGTCGGGCTGGACGATATCTACGATGTGGACGCCGATGTTTTCAGCCCCTGCGCGCTGGGGGCCGTGATCAACGAGAACACGCTGCCGCGGTTGAAATTCAAGATCGTGGCGGGGGCCGCGAACAACCAGCTGGCCACCGATGCCTGCGGTGACGACCTGGAAGCGCGCGGCATCCTCTACGCGCCCGACTATGCCGTCAATGCCGGCGGACTGATGAACGTTTCGATCGAATTCGAAGGCTACAGCAAGGAACGCGCGGTCCGCATGACCAGGACGATCTACTACAACGTCGGCCAGATCTTCAAAATCGCCAAGCGTGACGGCATATCCAGCTGGAAGGCCTCCGACCGCATGGCCGAAGAACGGATCGCGATCCTTGGCAAACTGAAAATGCCGTTCATGGGCAAGCCGCATCGCTTCCCCGGTCGCGAACGTAACTCCGGTTGAGCCCGGCAAACGTCATGATGCCATCCTGGCCGCTGACCGAGGAATTTGAACTGCTGCGCAGTACCGTTGAGCGCTTCGCTGAACAGGAGATCGCACCGCAAGCGCACGCGATCGACCAGGAGAACCAGTTCCCCCAGGCGCTCTGGCCAAAGCTGGGAGAACTGGGCCTGCTGGGCATGACCGTGCCTGCCGAATTTGGAGGTTCCGAACTCGGCTACCACGCGCATCTGCTGGCCATGGAGGAAATATCCCGTGCATCGGGATCGGTGGGGCTTTCCTACGGGGCCAATACCAACCTTTGCGTGGATAACCTCTACCGCAACGGCAGTGCGGCCCAGCGCGAGAAATACCTACCCGGCCTTTGCAGCGGAGAGTTGGTAGGCGCGCTGGCGATGTCGGAATCGGGAGCAGGTTCTGACATCGTGGGCTCCATGGCCTGTCGGGCGGAATGGAACGGTGAACGCTGGATTGCCAACGGCGCCAAGATGTGGATCACCAACGGGCCGGAAGCCGCGGTCATCATCACCTACATGAAGACCACGGACCCGGGCACGGGCAAAGAGGCCATCACGGCATTCCTGGTCGAGAAAGGCATGCCCGGATTCAGCACCTCGCCCAAGCTGGACAAGCTGGGCATGCGGGGTTCCAACACGTGCGAACTGGTCTTCGAGGATTGCGAGATACCCGCGGAGCAAGTGCTGGGCCATCCGCACCAGGGCGTCGGTATCATGATGAGCGGGCTGGACAGCGAGCGCCTGGTGCTGTCGGGCGGCCCCATCGGGCTGATGCAGGCGGCTATGGATCTTGTGCTGCCCTACGCTCGCGAGCGGCGCCAGTTTGGCCGGGCCATCGGAGAACTCGGCGTGATACAGGCGAAGATGGCGGACATGTACACCGCCCTGCAATCCTCGCGGGCCTTTGCCTACCACGTGGCAGCGTCTTTCGACAGCGGTCAGCGTTCAAGAATGGATCCGGCTTCCTGCCTGCTGCATGCATCGCGCAATGCCGTCCAGGTTGCGCTCGAAGCGATCCAGACACTGGGCGGCAACGGGTACATCAACGATTATCCGGCCGGCCGCATCCTGCGTGACGCCAAGCTATACGAAATCGGCGCGGGGACCAACGAGATCAGGCGCATGCTGATCGGGCGGGAGCTGTTTCGCAGCGGCAGCTGATGTCGCCCTGCCCTCAGCGCGTATTTTTATGAAATCAGGATCCGGTCATCAAGGCGGGTCGAAGGGAGTTGGAATGTTGAATAGAGATATCGTTATCCTGGGTGCAAAGCGAACCCCGATCGGGTCTTTCCAGGGTCAGTTCAGCCCGCTGAGCTGCGCCCAGCTGGGCGCCGCGGCCATCAAGGGCGCCGTCGATCAGGCCGGCATCGAATCGAGTGACATCGATGAAGTGCTGATGGGATGCGTCCTGCCCGCGGGCCAGGGCCAGGCACCCGCCCGGCAGGCCGCCATCGGCGCCGGGATTCCCCTGTCGGCGGGCGCCAGCACCGTCAACAAGATGTGCGGGTCGGGCATGAAGACCCTGATGCAGGCCTGCGATGCCATCGCGGCCGGCAGCGCGAACGCCATGGTGGCGGGCGGCATGGAGTCAATGACCAACGCGCCCTACCTGCTGCCCAAGGCGCGCGGCGGAATGCGCATGGGCCACGGTGAGGTGCTCGATCACATGTTCCTCGACGGCCTTCAAGACCCGTGGGAAAACCACATGATGGGTGAGTTCGCGGAACGATGTGCGGAAAAGTATGCTTTCAGCCGCGAGGAACAGGATGACTTCACCATATCCTCAACCCGGCGGGCCACTGGCGCCATTGAATCCGGAGAATTCGCGGCCGAGATTGTACCGGTGACGGTGAAAACCCGGCGCGGAGAGCATGTTGTGGAGCAGGACGAGGAGCCGGGTCGCATGAACCTGGAAAAAATCCCCGCCCTGCGCCCGGCATTCAGAAAAGAGGGCACCGTCACCGCGGCCACTTCCTCCAAAATATCGGACGGCGCGGCGGCCGCCGTTCTGGCCAGCGCGGAGCGGGCCGTCGAGCTTGGACTTACACCGCTGGCCAGGGTGCTGGCCTACGCGACTCATTCGCAGGAGCCGGGCTGGTTTACCACCGCCCCGGTGGGTGCCATTGCCAAGGTGCTGGATGCGTGCGGATGGAACGCGGCCGATGTCGACCTCTACGAGATCAACGAAGCCTTTGCCGTGGTGACCATGGCCGCCATGAAAGAACACGGACTCGATCATGCCAAGGTCAACGTCAACGGTGGCGCCTGCGCGCTGGGCCATCCCATTGGCGCGTCCGGCGCCCGCATCGTGGTGACCCTGATCAACGCCCTGCGCCAGCGCGGCCTGACCCGAGGCGTTGCCGCGCTGTGCATCGGCGGCGGCGAGGCCACCGCCCTCGCCATCGAACTGGCCTGACGACGCGATGGCGACCTTAGGAACGCAGATCGACACCGGCGGGGCTGAATTCGCTGCCAACGCCGATGCCATGCGCGAGCTGATCGATGACCTGCGCACACAATTGGATGAGGTGAAACTGGGCGGCGGAGACGATGCTCGCATCAAGCACCTGAAGAGGGACAAGATGCTGCCACGCGATCGCATCGCCACGCTGATTGACCGCGACAGCGAGTTCCTCGAACTGTCACCCCTGGCCGCGCACGGCATGTACGAGGGGCAAGCACCCTGCAGCGGCATCGTGACCGGCATTGGCCGGGTCATGGGCCGCGACGTGATGCTGGTGGTCAACGACGCCACCGTCAAGGGCGGCACCTACTTTCCCATCACGGTGAAGAAGCACCTCAGGGCGCAGGAAATCGCCCTGGAGAACCGCTTGCCCTGCATTTACCTGGTGGATTCCGGCGGCGCCTTCCTGCCGCTGCAGGACGAGGTATTTCCCGACCGGGATCACTTCGGCCGCATTTTCTACAACCAGGCCCGGCTGTCTGCCGCCAATATTCCCCAGATCGCGGTCGTGATGGGTTCGTGCACCGCCGGCGGCGCC
>Ga0181574_10001091_pt1 | contig 25301 bp, 25 predicted proteins | sample 101ome_24_FD_145600 | JGI IMG/M metagenome (GOLD analysis project Ga0181574, IMG submission 145600) | Coastal salt marsh microbial communities from the Groves Creek Marsh, Skidaway Island, Georgia - 101410AT metaG (spades assembly) | ecosystem: Environmental > Aquatic > Marine > Intertidal zone... | reverse complement strand
TACAACGGCATCTGAGAGGTCTTTAGACCCTTTCCTAGGGTGGTCTACCTTCTTATCTGAAACGATCTTTAGTTCGCTCATTTCCTCTAGCAGCAACTGAATGTGTGGCATGACAACTCTCTGCTCATAAAGTAGCATGGCAAAGTCTTCGTAATGTTTCTTTGCAACAGACAAGGTATCTGTCTTGATGCCCTGAGCCTTTAATTCATTCTGGATATCGAAAGACTGCCAGCGGTCAAAGGTGACCATGCCAATCTTGAATCCTTCTCTTCTGAATGACTGAATCCATTTCTTAACCTCAGACAGATCTACAGGACCCTCTCTCTTAGGCTCCCACCACACGACAGCATCGACAATAACAAAGGGAACTGTCTGTGTGTATTCATTGAATGACTGCATCGTTACCCAGCGGTCAACGTGAGAGATTGCAACGGCACACTTGTCGTGCTTCTGTGCAAGGTCAGCGTGTAAGTAATAAACTGAGTCCTCTTTTGGTTGCCACGATGGTTCGATTCTTTTGAAATTATCAATGGGATTTACCTTGATCATTGCCTCTTCTAGTTTTTCTACTTGCTTAAAGAATGCGTCGCTAGAGTATGAAGGCATACATGCAAATCTCTGCATGGCATCTGCATAGTCAGTCATAAAAGAAATCTTAAAGTTCTCAATGCTTCTTGTTGGGTTTGCTTCCCAAGTAGGTCTCCTAATTGCAAACACACCTGGGTATTTATATCCAAGGATGTGATCCTCTTCCCATTCAATCTTAAACTCATTCTCTGGCATGTCTGCTGGTAGGTCTGGGTTGACAACAAAGGTGTATTCCTTTTGCTCAATCTCTTTCTCTGCAATAACATCGTTGTACCTGCGAGTGATAAAGTCGTTGGGATGACGAGGGAAGGACAGTAGAATTACCTTGCCGTAGTCTGGGAAGCGAGAGTCTACAGATGCGCGGAAGGCCTTGTAGATAGCGTCTGGTGTCTTAGAACTTTCTGAGTTTGCCGTCTCAGAGAAGCCTGAGATCTCATCAAGAATGGCAAGGATAAGGTTTAGTCCCTCATGACTCTCTCGCTCTGAGTGACCTGAGTAAACAGTAATAGTCTTATCAAACTCAACGTTGTCCATCTTCGCCTCAAACCTACCTGCAAACCAAGGTGACCTTTCGATCTTTGTTCTAAAGTTTTTGAAGAACACGTTCTTTGCCTGCTGTGCGTTGATAGCAATGTTAATAATGTCAATAGAGTCGCCTGGTGGCTTGCCAAAGTATGCTGCTGGATCTTTTAAGCAAAGAAGTTTATACACTAGGTAGGCACAACCAATGGTTGATGTATGGTCCTTGCCGCTGCCCTTCCCAAGTTGCAGGATGATTTCTGACTTTGTGTACTTCTTGTAATGCATCCTTCCCTTCTCGTCTCCAAGGTATCTACAAACATCTTCCTCCTTGTAGATCTGACTCATAGCCTCTACTAAGTCACGCTGAATGTCTGACAGGGGTGGCTGATTGAGATAGTTCTCATCATGCAGGAATGTGTCTAGGTCTACTGGAGTTTCTTCAAAGGGATTGTCACTAAGAAGATCTACCAAATCTCCAAAATCAAGACTCATTGAAAGTCACGGCCTGATGTGGGTTGATCTCAGTAAGTCTGCGAGCCACCTCAGGCTTACAACTATTGCACTTACCAGAGACTTCTTTAATAATCTTAGTTAGGATTTCTTGTCGTCTTTCCATTTCTAAAAGTTCTTCTGCAATTTCCTTGTTCTCAAGAAGCCCCGCCTTTTGTAGCATGTCAAGACGTTTTGATTCAATGTCTAGAATAAGTTTGATTGCGGTAGTCTTACTGTTTAGACTACCCTGATTCTCTGCGTCCTCAATGACCTCGTATGCCTTGCTGATTAGATGATTGTAATGCTTGTCAGCACCCGCCAAAGCCTCTCTAGCCCTTGCTCTAATAGCCTCATTGTTTGCTGCTGCGTATCTCCACTCATCTAGTAGGCCAACAACTCTGTTTCGTGTAATGCCAAGAGATTTTGCAATTGCACTTGGATCATTCCCTTTGATGTATTCGGAGGCAACCTTGTTTACCATGTCGATATGCTCAACTAGTTCTTGCCCTGTTTCCATTAGATCTCCTGTCCTAAGGGAAAATTATACCATAAAATGAGTGAGGGGGAGTGGTTGTTGCCGCGATTATGTGGTTCCACTCCCCACCCAAACATCTAGCAGGAAGTGCCTGGAACGGTTGCGTTCCAATGTTTCTTTCCTGCCCACTTACCTTCAAAGTTTAGGGCTGTGAAGAATGCCCTGTCCTGAAAGTACCTGTTCCATTTAGTAATGTGAACATCAAACAGATCCCTTAGGTATGGATCAAGACCGTCGTCTGTTTTCTTAGACTCCTTGATCATCATCCAAACTAAGCCGTCCCTCCAATTATTATCAAGGAACTGGTAGGCTCCGCTTGCACTTGAAGAACGATTCTTAGCCTTGTAACGGAAGTTGCTTTCTCTGTCCATCACACATTTGCGCCAAGATTCCTGCCCCTTATAGTAGTACTTACCACGATAGAGACTCTTCTCGTAACCTTTCAAGTCCTTGGCTTGCTTTGTAACAGCCGCCTGAAATTCAGGGTGGACCTGATTGGATCTTACTATTCTTTTGTCAAGAGGTGTGCTAGTTGCTTGTGGCTCTAGCGTCACCTCAACAACTACCTCTTGGGTAGGTGTCGCTATGTTACTTCCTTCGTTTGACTTAGCATCTGCTTTAGTCGGGGAGCAACTGACCAACAGTAGTGCAGTCACTATGGCTAAAGTTATTTTCGTCATACTCTGTTACCTCCATAGCGGCAACTTATCAATTATATCATTATTTCGTCTTATTTTGCCTTTTTCTTGCGACGCTTCTTGGGAAGCGGCTTGATTCTTTCTGGGTAGAAAGACCTCTGACCGCAACCTACGCCCTTCTCAAGTGCAACGAGGTCTATCCATTCATTGCCATTGTCAAGGCGTTTTGTGTGCTGCATGAAGCGAAACTTAGTTCCCCATACGCCCTTTACCTTAACAATCTCACCCGACTCAATGCGACGCTTCTCGTCCACATCGTAGTAGGGAACACGTTGGTATAGGTGATCAAAGTCACTAACAACTTTCTTTCTGCGTGCCATGATAGTTAACCTTTCTTAGTCCCAAACATCCTTACAAGAATATTATACCAGGGTCTAAATCTATTGTCAAGACTTTGAAATTCTGTATAGGATCAGGTATCCGATCAAGTCATCAAGATCATTGTCACCGACATAGGCCTGGTCATTCTTAATCCTATTTAACTTATCGTCAATACGATTAGCGATTCCCTCTTGTGACCCTGCCTTGGCAAAGATAGAGATTGGCTCTAGTGCTGAGTTGCCGTAAGCAATGTTCTTGTCAAGAAGAAGTAGTTTGATCTCATCACAAGCCTTATCAATTTCATGACCGCTGGGTGCGCGGTGGATCAGCATGTCCCAATCAACCATGTCTGAGTCGAATGCATCCCAATCCTTTTCCCAATCATTCCAAATGTCATCAATGTCTGTCTTGCTATGCTCTTCTTCAACTGGAAATTCTACTACGTTGTCTTCTTCCATTATTATCTCCTTAGTCCAAATTTCTTAAGTTGTCTGTATATAATTTGAATGCTTACTCCGCACTCCTTAGCAATATCATCAACGGACTTCTTCTCCATGACGTATCGCTTCTTTAGGTAGGCAGCAGAGTGATGTAGTTTACTGGTCATTATACTCTACCCTAGCCCAATTATCAATGCAGTAAATTCCTATGCCCATTGAATCGGCAATGTCATTGTCGCCAATGTCAACGTCAAACTTTTTGCAAACAGTCCTGATAGTCTTTTGCTTTCTAGCATCTCTTTCTGCCTTCTTGTACCACGAGGTTGTCCTCTTTGGATTATCAGTTCTAATCTTCTTTTTCTCTGCGGCTGTTAGCAACTTGGTTCCAATGTATGATTGCCATGTAAGTGGCGGTACTGAAAAGATTTTATCAATACCCGCCAACGCAGCAGCGGAAACAATAGCACCCTGACTCATTGATAGCCCAGAGGCGACAGCAGGACTCTTAACAAAGATGGGACGCTCAATAACCATGACACCTGGATTGCTTGTCTGCATTAAAGCGTTTACCTTCTTCCCTGCATCTATTGTCTTTTCATAAATATTGTTGCCCTCAAACTTCATCTTACCAAACTTTGACAACTCCCTGTCTTCAAACAATGAGAAGGCAAAACTGTTAAGGCTTGCGTCAACAGTCATAAACTTTTTCGGAGAACTAGTTGTTCTGACCGTGTTACTAGCCAAAGTCAATCATCCCTTTCATTTGCCTCAATGCTTTATCTGCTGCATCTTGCTTAGCAGCACAGGAGACGCAATAGTTTGTGTTGTTATAGATGGACAACAATGTTCCGCATTGCCCCTTACATCTTCTATCTTTACCTATTCTATTCTTTACACGAGTAGCAAGGTATCTTTCGCTAACCTTTTCCTTAGTAGATTCCTCACGGCATTCTTTGCTGCAATAAATCTGATAGGAAACGTTAGGCTCAAAGTCTTTACCACACCAATCGCATAACTTTATCATAGGTAATTTAGTCTCTCAATCTTGATATCACCCTTAGGGCTTGCGGCACAGGTCTTAGCAAGAACACAGTTCTTACAGATCTTTGAGTTTGATCGGTATGCCTTCTGAGGAAGAATGCCTTCCTTGAATGAGCGATACACCTGCCTCATCCAATTGAATGCGTAGTCAACCCACTCAACGTACTCTGGCTGTGCCTCAACAGTAATTGAGTGCAACTCATGAGAGTTCTTGTTCTCATAAAGCAACACGCCAAAACGCTTGCCAAGTACCTTCATGTAGATAACCAACTGCATGAGATGGTATGAAGGTGGCTTAGCATTCTTGCGATACGAGAATGACTCATCTCGCATGGTCTTGATTTCAACTACTGGCTGCTCTTCTTCAATCTGCACAATAGCATCTGCGAATCCAAAGATGGGTGGGTCTTCTGAAACAATGCGCTTCTCTTTCTCCACCATAATGCCTGCGTTCTCAATTGCAGTCTGGATACGCTCGTGACCATCAATACCGCTTCGCATGTTGGCAGCATCATATGCAGTAGCGTTGTCTTCAAAGTCTGCGCCGCTAAATGCAAGATACCAATAGCGAGGACATGCACCCTCACCATACACCAACTTAGAAGGACTAAAGGACTTCTTTGTTAGAAACTTAGTCTCTCTGTCAGCGGTGTAGCCGCGATCAATATCAGACATAAACTTCTTCAAGTTCAATGACTGATCTGGAACATTTAGAACTTGTTGCAATAAATTTTTAGCCATGATAACTACTCCCTAATTTGGCACTATACTTGAGTGAGTCCACAAGACGCTGTACAGCATCGTTGGCAGAGTAGTATAGGTTTTTCTTCTCTCTTTGATCCTTTTTAACATTTGTATAATAACTTGCAAGCATCTTGAACTTAGCCGCGTATGCCTCCAACTGTACCACTAGACTCACCGCTTTCTGTGGTGGTACGTCAGGGTTGGCAATCAACTTGACGATTACCTCAAGAGTCTTAGTGATCTCTGGGTCATCCATAATGTCAGAGATCTCTGTAAACTCATACACTTCATTGATTAGATCAATCGTGCTTGCGCTCATTGTTTTGCCTTTCTCTTATTCGTAACATTATACACCATCGTTTCTTTCTTCTACAAGCATCTCAAGGTCGGCAAGTTCATGGATAGCCAACCTAACTTTATTAGCCCCCTCGCCAAGAACTAAAACAATAAGTGGCGACTTAGACTTGTCTGCCTTTAGTGCATCTGTGACTACCTTGGCCCAAACATCTTTGCTTAGACTAAAACTCTTTGAGAATTCTTTGTAGTCTACAACATAGTCTTCCCATGACGCATCGCCCTTCTTGGTTCCTCTGCCTGAGTTTTTGTGTAGCCTTGCACCCATACGCTTTGCCTCGCTGGCCTCTGACATTAGTATCCTCTCACATAAAGGTTTACAATAGAGATATGACCACATTCACATCGCCAGGTAAAGTCATAACTGGAATAGTAAAAGCGTGCAGACGAAACTTCAGCCTCGCATTCAGAACATTTGAACGTTCCTTCGTAAGTGCTGAACTGGGGCTTTTTACCCATTTAGGGCCTCCCTCAGATAGTCCTGCAAGTCAAGATCTTCCCTGACTGCTGCCACTAAATTATCTCTGCCTTGATGACGATCATCCTTTAGCGTATACCACGCGCCAGATCGCTCAATGATTCCTTGCATCTCTGCTGTGTCAACTAGGTCTGCGATGGAGTCAATGCCAATGTGGTCACCATCAAAGTAGAAGTCGTACTCACCACTCTGGAATGCTGGGCTTGTCTTGCTAAACTGCAAATCCCAACGCACCTTTCTTCCTACCTTAGTCTCAATGATCTTGTCTCCAACATACTTCTTGCCCTTGATAGCCTGATTGTCTGACTCAGAACTAAACACCTTTAGGATGGTTGAAGAGTAGAACTTTGTAGCGTTACCGCCCTGTGGCGCAGGTTGTGTGTACATCGCTGAGATAGCGTTGCGAGCCTGAGAGATAATTAGCAGAAGCGTAGGCTTGGTTCTGTTGTTAGCGTAGTTCAGCATCTTCCATGCGTTAGAGAAGTCTCTTGACTCTGCACCAATCTGCTTTGTGTTCTCTAGTTGCTTTAGTTCATCTCCACCCTTCTCAAAGTAGACGGCTGGAAGCAATGCAGAGATGGAGTCAATCACAATGATATCCACGCCTGCTGCCATAAGATCTGTGCCAACGTCAACCATGTCGTTGATTGTGCGAGCCTGAGAAACAATTAGGTTGTCTGTGTCTACGCCCAGGCTCTCTGCCCATTCCTTTGAGTAGGACATTTCTGCGTCGATCCACGCACACACCTTGCCCTCTTCCTGAGCGAGACCAATCGTTTGAAGGCACAGGGAGGACTTAGCGGAACTTTTATTTCCCCATATCAATACCTGCCTACCATATGGGAAACCGCCTCCTAGGGACGAATTAAGGGCTTCTGAGGGGGTCTTGGCATACTCAATAGGAGCAACTTCTGAACCCATAGAGATAGCCTTGCGTAGATTAGGGTTTAGTTGGGATAGTACTTCTTGTACTGTCATGCCAGAGTCCCATGCATATGGTCGCGTCCTCTATTAATTTCTATTTTATTATTGAGAGCATCGGACAACTTGGTCTTCGTATAACCAGTCTCGTTTAAGAATGCCCAGAAGTCAAGAACACGGATAAGAATATCTGCTAGTTCTTCTACAACTAGATCGCTTCCCTTGTCTTTGCGGATTGCCTCTAGTACCTCTGTGACCTCGCTATGAACCATAGCAAGTTGCTTTAAATAAAATACAACATGATCTGCCTCATCCATGTTTTCGTAAGGCTCATAAAAGCCCTTGGCCTTAGCATTAGCGTGAAGCGTATGTGCTAGGTCGTCAATGTCTGCCAGTCTCTTCATTAAACTACTACCTCCTGAAATGTCATATCTCCTTCTTTCGTTTGTGAAAAACTTAACTCTGCAACTTCACCAGGCCTGATTCTGGTGTATGCCATAGCGAACTTTGTGGGGAACACAACGACAGAGAACATCTGCTTGTCGCTGTTAGCAACAACCATTGATGCCATTTTCTTACCTGCCTTAGTTACGCGAGGCTTAAATGATACCACAAAATGCTGGTCCTCATTAAATGGAATGTCACGATAGTTTAGGAACCTCTTTAGTGGCGACTCATTTTCTAGGAAATCTTTTACTGTAAGAGCCTCAACCACTCTGTTGTCTGCAACAAGAAGAACGTATGTCTTGCCAGACTCTACGGATGGTTCTTCTGTGTCAAAGATGCCAGCAGTACCTGTTGAATCTAGCAACTCAACTCTGCTCCACCCCTTGCCTCGCTTGATTGACCTGATAAGACCAATCATAACGTAGACACCTTTCTCTTCATAGTCCTCAGCGTTTGTTGCTGCGGCCCTAATGTATGGTGGAACATCTTCCTTAAACTCTGGAAGGTTTAGGTACTCGTAAAGGTTGTCCTTGATCTTCTTTGGGTCGGCTGGATTGTCCTTGAAGGCAACTGCACCAATAGCGTCTAGAGATGCCAACGCCCTGCTGTTTACACCGTTGCCCTTAGTGAAAGTAAACTCTTCCACTTCCTTGTAGGACTTGAATGGGCGAGCCTCAATGTATCTATTAGCAATCTTATCACTAATAAACTTAATGCTTGACAAGCCAAATCGGATTGCATTGCCCTCAATCTGGAAGTCTGTACCACTATCGTTGATGTGTGGCAAGCGCATCTTGATTCCCATACGCTTTGCTTCAATCAGATACTCTGTGCGAGCATCCTTGTCTTTCTCATTCTTGAGAACACAATACATGAACTCAACTGGATAGTAGTACTTTAGCCATGCTGTCCAATAAGATAGTTTAGAATATGCAACAGCGTGAGACTTATTGAATGAGTATCCTGAGTGTGCCTCAAAGTCATTCCACATCTTCTCAGCAGTAGGTCCACCAATAATCTGACCAGCATTATTTACAAATTGATCTCTGAACTGATCAAACTCTTTAGCGTCCTTCTTCTTACCAATAATCTTACGAACCTTGTCTGCCTCTACCATAGTCATACCGCCAAGCGTTACGCAGGCCTGCATGACTTGCTCCTGATAGAGAATACATCCATAAGTTTCTTCTGTGAAGTCCTTCATCAATGGGCTTGAGTAAACAATATCCTGCTTGCCCTTCTTGCGAGCGATGTAGTCTTTACCGATTGTGTTCATAGCACCTGGGCGAACCAAGGCGTTAGAAGCAACAAGTTCGTTGAAGTTGTTTACTCCCATGCGAACTAGCAGATTTGTGTATGGTGCTGCTTCACATTGGAACACTCCCTTTGTGTGACCATTGGACAGAGATCCATAGACAAGAGGATCATTCATTGGTATCTCTGATAGATTAACATCTATCTTCTGACGCTTCTTGATTGTTGCAAGACAGTCATTGATTACCGTCAAAGTCTTTAGGCCTAGTGCGTCAATCTTGATTAGACCAATGTCAGCAGCCTCTTCCATATCAACTGCCACCACAGGAAGCCTCGTGTCAGAGCCTGTAGATGCTCGCGTCTCCATGGGTGCAACAGTTGCTAGAGGAACCTTAGAGGTTACTACGCCTGCTGCGTGCATACCTGTACCACGAATGCGACCACGCAACTCGTCTGCATACAACTCAACCTCTGGATACTTATCTCTAAACCAAGCAAGTTGCCTAGACATTTGGTATTCTTCAAAGGTGTCAATAGACTTTAGTGCCTTGTTTACGTCAGGCAGGGGAACGTTAAGAACTCTAGAAACATCTCGCACAACTCCCTTGTCCTTGAACTTTAGGAAGGTTGCAATAGATGCAACGTGACGATACTGCTTCTCTAGATAGTCCTTGACCTCTTCACGACGGCTATCTTGAATGTCTGAGTCAATGTCAGGGAAGTCATTTCTATCTGGGTTAATGAATCTAAAGAACAGAAGTCCATGCTCCAAGGGATCAATGTCTGTAATCTCTAGTGCATAGCATACGAGAGATCCTGCTGCGCTACCACGGCCTGGGCCAATCATGATGCCCTGCTTCTTTGCCCAATTGAGCATGTTACGGACAACGATAAAGTAGGAAGCAAAGTCCTTGTCCTTGATAACATTCAACTCTTCATTGAGTCTGTCCATGTATTCTGGTGTGTCTAGCCCCTTATCCTTCAAGAACTTCTCTGCCTGATCGCGGATCTCCTTGTCAGGATTGCGATACTCTGCTGGAAGAAGATTAAGATTACGACTGATTGTGTAGTCCTCAATCTTGTCAGCAATCTCTAGACTGTTCGCAAACATATCTTCTCTGAAGCCACCATTGCCATTCATTGACTCAATCATCTCGTCTGGAGACAGAAGGTGAATGTCAAACTTATTAAAACTCATCATGCGGTCATGACCATAAAGATAGTCAAGACGCTCCATCATGTCCTCTTTCTCAGTAGACTTGCTATAGGTAACACCCTTCTCCAACTTGGCATGGGTGTTGAGAATAAGCATCATCTCCTGAATAACCTTTTGATCTAGTGTTGAGTGGTGGCAGTCAGGCGTTACAACAATCTTGTAGCCTCCTGCATCTGCAAGAGAAACAAGTTCTTCATTAATACCAGGCTGATTGTGTGGCATTACCTCAACGTAGAAGTCATCGCCAAAGCGGTCACCAAACCATTTTAGGTGCTTCTTGGCAACAGCGAACTCATTTTCCTCAATTGCCTTGTTAATCAAGCCTGACATACAGGCAGAGGTAATGACAAGACCATCTTTGTATTGCTCTAAAAGATTAAAATCAATTCGTGGCTTCTTGTAGAAACCATCATTCCACGCTATCTCATTCAGCCTACTAAGGTTCTCCAAGCCCTCATCATTCTTTGCAAGGATGACGATGTGGTTGTAGATCATATCAAGCGGAGTGGTTCTCTCGCTCTTGTCTCTCTTGTCAGAGATATCAGATGTGATATAACCTTCCATTCCAAGGATGGGCTTTACAGAGTGTTCCTTTGCAACACGATAGAACTCACGATGACCAGACAGGGTGCCATGATCTGTGATTGCAACGGCTGGCATACCTAGAGATGCCGCCCTTTCGATATACTCTAGTGGAGTAGCAACTCCATCCATGGGGCTAAAGTGTGTGTGAACGTGAAGCGGTGCGTACATTTATATCCTTTCTTGGTGGGGCGAGTTGCCCCGCCCCACCGTCGTTGTGTGTCTTACCATTCAATGTTTGTTGCAGATGCGCCAACCTCAACGCCCGTATCATGACCAAGATAGAAAGCCTCCTGGTCTGCATAGGTAACCTCTAGAACTGCACGCTCTAGTGGGTAAGGGGTAACAGGTGTCCAATCAAATGGCTCTGCATCAGGTGCAGTAGGAAGAAGAACGTAGGTAGTGTCAGTACCTGTGCCTTGACGCTTCAACTTCCAACTAAGGTTGGAAACGCTTCCCGTCTCAATGACATACTCACGGATTGAATTGAACGCAGACTGCTTGCCTACGCCCTGTGACCATACGGCGACGTATGGCTCATCAATAGAGTCATCAACAAGGAGGTTGATGTAGAAGCGCAGTCGCGCCTTCCAGCCTGACTTGGGGTCTTTGGAGTACATCTCGCAACCAAAGCAACGACCCTCTTCCTCCATAGTGCAAACTGCCTTGCGGCGGTAGTCCTTGGGGTTTGTATGCTCAGATACTACGATAGCAAGATCGCGCTCTGGGCTGTAGTTGGGGGAATCCTCATCCAACTCATTGACAAAGCGAACCTTTACGCTCTGCCCATCTTCTAACTTCAACCAACGAACCTTTGGCCCGTCTGCTGCCGCTGCTCGCGGCTTATCAATGACCTGTTCCATGGCCTTTAGTCCTTTTACGATACCCATATTTCACCTCTCTATAATATTGACAATAATGGATCTGATATCTTATTGTTTAGTTTTGTTATATCTTCATCTGTCATGTCTCCAATGTCCTTGAAGCGTGACGGAATATTAACAAGTGTAGCACGGCCTCCCAGATGTTTCAAAACCTTATTTTGCATCTCTTTACCTGCCTCATCGTTATCTCCCACAACTATAGCATTGTTGAAGTACTTTGTCAACAAGCCTAGTTGAGCCTTTGATATGTTTGCCCCTAGTGTTGCTATCGCTGGAATACCGTTCTGGTCTAGCCTAATAGCATCAAAAGAAGACTCTACAACATAAACCTCTTCATGCCTTTTTGCATTGCATAGATTGAAAAAGGTCTTGCTCTTGGGAAGTCCAGTAGAATTCTTGAATACCTTGCCCTCAATAGACCTGCCAACAAACCCTAGAGTTATTGATCCAGAGGGATCTTTTACTGGAATGATAACCATGTCCTGCTTACTACTATACCCCAACATAAACTTTTCTACACTAGCCTTGGTGATGTTTCTGCTCTTGTAGTAGTTGATTGCTCGCTCTGATTCTAACGCTTGCTTGTGTAGCATTGCAATCTGGCCTTCATCGTAGGCAACGAACTCTGGCTCATCATTAATAATATTATCAAGAGATGCTGAGATATCTTCGTCAGACTTTAGAGAGTCAATGGTTCTTAGTGCCTGGAAATAGGTCAGGCCAGACTTTGTAAGCAACGCTTCTAACGGTTGTGTTTCGCCACAAGAGAAGCAGTAGAACCTGCCTGTGGTCTTAGAAACCTCACCTGCTGGTGTCCGATAATTGTTGTGGTAGGGGCAGAAGACGAGGTAGTCAGCGTCTAACTCGTTAGCAATATCTACTCCTGCGAGAGTAAGGATTTCTCTAACTTGCTCTCCTGTATATATATCGGCCTTGTACCTAGCAGTCCCTCTATCCATTGTGCCTTCCTTTTTCCAACGTATACTCCATATAATGATAACTCAAATTCATATCCATTTCCAGTATATTCTAATGTAAATTCTGCGTCAATATCCATTCTTCTACAAAAGCCTTTGTTCCTCATCTTGGATCTGAGAATCATCTCGTACTGATCTCTGAGGCGTGGAACATAAGAGTCATCATAGATTGACCCGTCTATGCTGAACCTCTTGATAGGCTTATGTATGAAGTTTTCCATGCACTAATTATACCGTATCTTTTATTACATTTGTACGTCCTCAAAGTCTCTGTACAGGAATCTTCCTGAGTCAAAGTCAGCCTGCACAAGGAACTCTCCAAGGAATCCGTTACGGTTCTTTCTGAAGCAGAACTCAATAACATCGCTGTTGGCTGCCCTGCCCAACGCTAGTAGCCAGTCAGCATCGTAAGCGATCTGTCGTGACCACGATGTTTGACCTAGTGTTGGGACGCTATTCATATCTGTAACGTCGTCAGGGGTGGCAGACGAGATAGCAACCACGGGGATCTGCTCAGAGATAGCAAGCAACTTCAACTCACGGCTCAAGTTCTTCATCTTAACTACCTCGTTGTCAGTCCTAACGTTAGAACTCATGAGGTTTAGGTAGTCAACAAAGACAATGGACGGCCCATACTGATCAATCTTGCCTCGCAAGATAGATGGGGTTACCTCGCCTATACCATCATTAGAAATGATATTGAACTGAGGCTTGTCCTCAAAGGTTTTCTCTGCCCAATCCTTAAACTGATCAGGCTCTACCTCACCAGCAGACAACTTCCTGTGACTCCATCTGCCCTCGCCCATGATTGTGTATACCCTGTTTCGTACCTCTTCTTCTGTCATTTCTAGAGACACAACCAACGGAGACTTGCCCATCTTCCAGGCCTGAACAGCAAGGTAAAGGCTCATCCATGACTTACCAATGGCAGGATAGGCCAGCAGAACACCTAACTGTCCTGGGGTAATACCAGCAGGTAGGTAGTTGTCAAAGCCCTCTAGGCCTGTAAAGATACCGTGAATACCCAACTCCTGCATCTCTTTGACATGCTCATAATGCGCCAACGCACTATCAATATCTGTAGCGTCAACGTCACGGACATTTGAGGTCATGCGCTTTAGGTTTGCAGTTTCAGTAATAAGATAATCAAGTGCCTCGTTAGACTTGTCAGCCTGAACATCGTTGGCAGCATTTCGCAAAGCAATCTTTAGATTGTCCTTGAGGCATTGCGCCTTTAGTTCTTCTAGGTGATGCTTAGTGCTGCCTGTATCTACAACGTAATCAAAGTCTGGAAAGTTTTGCTTAACAATATTGACAGGAGGAACTGACTGATTTTTCTCAGCGTACTCCCTAATAAAACCCCAAACATCTGAATGAGTCCTGATTACTGAATCTGCGCCACCCTGAAACATGATGTGAACTTGCTTATCATTTAGTAGTGCAGATAGTGTTGTAGATTCTAAATTAGCCATTATTCAACCACTCCTTCGCCAACGCTCGTCTCTCTTCTCTTTGCTTCTTATCTAACTCTTGTGCTTTCATAGACGCTATGATTCTATCACAGTTAAAGGAAAAGAACTTCCACGATGGAGAGTCACTAACCTTAAAGTAATAATCAAGCGCAGCACTAATCTCTTGTATCTCATATGACTCTAGAAGAGCATCAGCAGCCCATTGCTCCTTGTTGAAGTTTAGACCAGGATCGCCATAGCCACGATCAATAGACAGTTTCTTGTACTTGCCAAGCATTCCAAACCTGTCCTTGCGGTCTGCCATTATTCATCGTCCTCTTCGTGGTTAATGATTAGCGTAACGTTCCAGTTCTGACTGTCAAAGTCATAGGTAACGCTACTTCCAATGGGGTATGGGTTCTTGTATTGTGAAATCAAGCCACCCATCTTGTTTAGTGCAGCAGTTGCTGATGGTGCAAAGGAACATAGAACTGTTGGTTCCTCAGCGCGAGCAACATATGCCTTGCCGTCTGTCTCATTGAATAGTGCCCAGACCTCATCCATGACCAAGTTCCTCCTTGGCCTCATTCAACTTCTCAATTAGTTCGGTCTCAACCAACTTGTAGACGCGATTGGATGCATCCTTAGTGGTCTCTCCCTCACGAACATAGTCGTCAACCTTGAAGTCAAGTCGCAGGTTCTGGAAATTACCCGTGTTGAGCGTGTAGCCCAGGGTCCAACTTACATTTGTCTGATCCGACATTAGTACCTCCTAAATGGTTTCATTGAATATCGGTATGAACCGACCATCGTCGGCCTTTGTGTATAACAGCATACCATCTCCCATGCGATAGCGCAACTCCTCAAGAGTAGGACAACTATTGTTTGTTATGAGTCCGTCCCTTCTAGGTGGGCCATGGTGAGTCTCTGATAGAACCTCCCTCATCGCATAGATGTGGTCTTCACTATAGTAAGATCTGATCTGCCAGCCCGTCTCCCCGCCTGGTGCTGACCCAATTGCCTTGGGAAACTTGCCTTGCTTTACAAGTCTTGGCAATGATTTTGAATGAATGTTTAATAGTTTTGCTGCTTCTCTTACGGTGTAAGCCTTCTTACGCTTCTTTTTAAACTCAGAATACAGCATAGAACCCTTCATATCTTTATTAATATTCCACCAATAGACCATGTTTGCTGATCTATGGATGTGCTTTACTCGTACCAGATCACCGTTGATAAACCAGATCTTGTTCTTCCAGGTCTTGGCTAGAATGGGACGATCATGGTATGCGCCCTCTTCTTCTCTATTAGGGCGAGGCATGTCGGCCTTCTATCTTCTTGGGTAAAGTTGTGGTAGATCTCCCTACTGCCACAGGTAAGGCAAAATATTTCGATGTGATTATCTGATGTATAAGCACGATCTACAAACATCCTTCCTGTTGAACACCTCTGGCATTTTAACATGCCTACAATTGTACCAGACTATTGAGAAATGCCTACACCTATTGCAGTCATCTGAACGTACATCCCCTGATGTGTGCCACCCTTGGGGAAGTAGATCTGACCGTTGACTAGTGATGGAGTAATGTTTGTCATACTTACGACTGCCCCTGATGCAAAGTTTTGACCGCCAGTATTCTGTAGGGTCATTGTGACAACTGGAGTCTGCAAGAATGGGCTATCAAAAGATACAGTAAAAGTTGAAACGCTATCAGAAGCCACAGTCGCTGATGGGATAAGGTAATACTTTGCTGCTATGCGAACGTTTGCAGTCTTAAGATTGTTTACCCCGCCCTCAGGAGTGAGAACTGATGAAAAAGTATTGGTATTGCTATCAGCAATTTCTCCTGCTAATGAGTTTACCGTATCTACAATGTCGTAGATAAAGGGAACGTCAATAGGTTGTCCCCTTGCTGGTAGTGGTAGTCTGCTTGATGCCATATCTATATTATACCAGATCAGGAGGTTGGGGGCAACTCAGTAGAGTCGTAACTGTAGAAGGGTGACCACTCAGAAAACCTGTTCCTGTCCTCACTAACAATTCTAAATCTAATAGTGTAAACGCCGTCAGTAGTTGTTGGCAAGTCCTCTGCTGGAATGATTACTCTTCTCATTGAATCCCCAAGGTTACTCTAAACTCTACATAGTTTGAGGTATTTGCTACCTTGTCCACGGGCTGCCCGTCTGCTGTGTTTGCCACGGCATATCCTGTAAGGACGTATAGCGGATTTGGTGTGGAGATATTGTCAAAACGAATAGCATCATAAAGCAAATACTGATCTGATGATGGGGTTAGGTCTGCTGAATTCTGGTATACAGAACTCCAAATTCTGACAACTCTTACCTGTGACCAAGAGAAGTTGGGGCTGTAAACCAACTCGTCAAGCCTTCTCTTTACAACGATGTATGCGCTATCAGCAAAATCAGCATCTGTTAACTCTACCTCCATGCGTGCAAAGTTAGTCTCTGGTGTGTTCTCATCTGCCGTCCACTCAACAAGAACCCTAACCTTCTCAGCAGTAGCGGTCGCACCAGAACTGGACTGAGGGGACAGGCATAGAGCAAAACTAATTTCGTCTGCTAGGTTGTTGGCTGATAGATCAACAAACTGATTGAGGTGAATGTGGCTGCTGTCTGGTGTCACAGTCCAATCATCATTGATTGTGGCAGCATCCCCTCGTGCAACAATAGTGTTGTCTAGGTATCGTGCGCCCTCTTGTCTTTCCTCTCTTTGCTCATTAGCAAAAATGGCGTTGTCACTAACCAAGGAAAAGATGGGGTCTGTAATGTTGATGTTTCCTGTACCATCGCCAAGGTCAATGGGCTCAAAGTATTGGAGACCAGAGTCGGGATCGCCAAACTCAATTACGCTATCTGCGTTGTGTACCGCCCAAGGCTCTTCAATGTCAAAGGCATAAAGCATTCTGCTATCTGACTGTGCATTTGCATTGCTGCCAGCAGACCATAGGCCAATCTCAGTAATCTGCAAACGATCTGATTGTGGCATCTCAGCAACGTATGCCATTTTGGTTACTACGTTTCCCTCGTCATCTATATCATTAACAAAACCATTAGAGATAACGGGTATGCGAACCATCTCAAAATCTAGTGCCTTCTTCTCGCTAAAGTCCCCTTGTGAACCAGGCTTTGGGCCACATCCAAGTGCGATATGTGTGCCGTATGCTGGTGCTTGTCCTAGCAAATACTTTGCAATAATTTCTTTTCCTGCGTTAGTAATCATAGTAAGTCCTGTACCTCTCCTGACGATGCTATCTCAACTTCTACATATTCTTCTTCTGATAGATTCTGTAGTGTAATAACTAGGTTGCCATTCTCATCCATAGTAAACATTAATTCTTCATCAATGATCTTGTCTGCAAGCGAAATTGCATACCTTGGCTGTCCCTCAAGAATTGTTCTGTTTGATGTTAGAACTCTGTTGGGATCATAGATTTCATCTAGCAATGACAATTTCTTAACAAGGCTGTAGGAAACATCCTTACCATCTACCGTGTCGTGGCGTGCTACATTAGAGAACTCAATGCCGCCTACTGCTGTGTAGATTAGGTCGGTCATAATCTCTGCTGGAACTGTAGTGTTGTCGTATTGAACAACATCTGGGTCGGCTTGCCTGATGGTTCTCTGGTCAGCAATCAAGCCTGAACCACCATCAAATACGAGATAGCCTGGTAGCAACGGTACGGGGTTTACCATATCACACCTCTGCCAAGTATACTGTCATAGAATTTTCTCCTAAAGAATGACTATACTCAATATTATACACTACAAAACTCTTGTCTGCACTTGTAAGCGTGTCCACACCGTCTATCTGATAGTCAACAGAAAGCATGTCTCCAAGTTGAATTGTGGGGGTTGGGAATATTGATGCACCAATAACTCTCTTAGGCTTCATGACCCTATCAGTTATCCACCCCATCATCTCACTAGCGGTGTCTTCGTCCTGAATATACAGGCTGTTAATGTCAAACTGAGTGATTCCATTCTTCATTCTGCTAATCTTTAGTTTGTCCTGGATCTTCTGGTAGTCTCTTGCGCTGTAGGTTACTGGATCTAGTCCTACATAACTCTTAGAGAAGTCAGACATTTCTTTGTAGTAGTCGTCTACAGTAAGTTTATTTGATGTGCTTTGTGTAAAGGTAACTCCCAGAATTCTTAGATAGTTACCAGAACTTGAGTCAAGAGTAATAATCTTATCTGTCGCATTAAACACCATGAACTTCGCTCCGTATGCGTTTGCTCTAAATCCTGAGACAGCATAAGTTTTTAGATTGCTAAATGTGGGCGCAAGTTGTGCGGTTAGTGCTGGATAGGCTCTATCAAACTTAACATCAAAGTAAGCCATTTCCCTCATGATTGTGCCAAACTCATCGTAATACATGATGTATTCTGGATCAGAGTCTGCACTAATACCAGAAAGGAATGAGCCTTGTATCATACCGCTTACAGAATACTTTCTCAATGCCTCGTTTACAGAATCTTCTGTGGTTCCAAATACCTTGGGAATGTCTACAGGCATGTAGTCTGATCCATTCTTGCCGTAGTTCATGTTGACCGCATAAACATTCTCAAACATGCACTTGCTGTTTCCTCTAACAAACAATGCCATATTATTCTTGACGGGTAGTGGACTTGTGTCACGAACAACTGCCAACTGCTTACCATTTAGATACAGATAAAACTCTAAGCCCTCTTGCTGTGGGTTGCCAAAGGTTTCTGCTATTGGCTTGTATTCAATATCAATATCGTATACTGTTGGGTTTTCGTCTCCTACCACACGATACTCTCCTGCAAACATTCCTGTGTCTGTAATAATTGGTGCTAGGCCTGTCCATAGTTTGATTGGGTATGCCTTGCCGTCTGATGACCCTACAACCTTGTAGAAGACTACGTTGTGAACAGTAACGCCTGTTGGAATGTATGCCTCAACAATACCTCCTGAATCTGGAGATGCAGTACCCACTCCTGAGACTCCATAAGAAATAGTCCTACCATTGATTGATGTAATTACCTGATTGCCGTTCATGTTGTTGATGTTAAATCCTGCAACCGCAATGGTATCTCCTACCTCAAACTCATGATCAACATTTGTAGTTAGATAAGCAACGTCATTGATTACGTTAGCATTTTGCTTATCAATATTGTAGCCAACAATTTGCTTGTCTCCAAGGTTGATGGGGGCATTCTTGTTTAGAGCAATCAGTTCCATAAAGTATCCCTCGTTGGTCTGGTTGTTGACCATAATACCCATACCACCTGATCCACCCTGAATTGCAATGTCGTCTTCTGAGTTAGAGGTGGGGATGTAGTAATAAGGTGAAGCACCTAGGGCATCTTGATTTGACGCAGAAGATCCTGCAATCTCACCAATGATCCTCATTCTTGTTCCGTAGTGAACATACTTTCTGTCAAACTCTTTCATTGTGTAAGAGATAAACTTAGAATATGGCTTAGTTCCGTCTTTCCTTGCGTTGCCCTCATAGGTAAGCGCAGAGGACTGAACAGTACCACCCTGGGTTGTAACCCAATCATTGTCTTCATCGCTCCAATATACCTGGGACAAGGTATTCTTAATAAAGCCTTCCTTGGTTGCGCTTCTGCCTACTGCATATGCCTCAAGGGTATTGCCACCCTCTGATCCCTGCTGCAAAGTGTCTGGGTACTGAATGACCTGCTGCGTATTGAATAGGTAGTCTACCTGATGCTCAACCCCGTAAAGGTTCTGATCTGAAGTCCACTCACTTGCAATGCCAGCATTGTGGTAAACAACATCTGTGCCAAACTGCCCTCTGCCATGCTTCTCACATTCACCTGGGATTGCCTGACCCTCAGCATTAAACTTAGGCTCTGCATAGATTCTAATGTTTCCTGTTGGATACATCTTTCCGTTGAATGGTAGTTCTAGAATGTACTTCTGATACTCTTGTGTGCTTGTAATCCAAACAGGATCTTCTTGACCAGAGACATTGTATTCTACTGCATCGTACCTGATAATCTCTCCCGCTGCATAGAAGTATCCATTGTATCTTGCAATAAAGTACACTCCCGATCCAACGTCAATTACATTGTCTATAATTCTTCCATTGAGATCAACTGTTGGAACTGTTGCTGAAAGGTCAGAGTCAAGAGCCATGGCTGCCAGGGCATAGGATGACTGATTCTGTACCTGCTCATTGATAGACTTCGTGTTTTCAGATCCAGATACCTCCCACAACAACGTTGGAGCGTACACCCATGTCTTTGATGCATCGTTGAACTGTGCCTGCTGCAAGGTGGCGTAGTTTCTCTGTAGGCTTCTCTTTGTGTAGTTGATTACACCATCGTTGAGAACCTTCTTGTCTGCTGATGATATCTCAATAATGTTAGGCAACTTAAATCCAAGCGTCTCGCTCTGTAGGGCAAACGTTGGATCATAGAATTCTTCATCTTCTGCTGGCAGCAATCTTTCTTTAAGAACAATAACTAAATTATTATACTCATCAAAATACATTGCAGACTGAGTTGCCTTAGCAAGTTCGTTTAGAATCTCCGCTACGCTTTGATCTGGTGGAACAAAGAAGTAGGGAATGATTGGGTCTGGCTGACCAGGCTTTCTCCTAAATGTAAAGTTTGTAAAGCCTATAGAGTCAAGCAAAACCATGACTGCATTACTTAGTGAAATATTTCTCAAGAAGGTCTCAGGAGCCTTCTGAGCCTCTAGAATTCCGTAGGCATCTCTGAGTTCAATACTGACATTTTGTGCCCCATTGATTGATTCTGGCAGTTTATCTGTGTACATGGTCTTGAGTGGCACCCAATAGTTATACTCCCCAATGTTTCTAAGCACATCATAGAAGTCAAATTTGATTGCCTTGTCTAATGCATTGGCAACAATACTACCCGTTCCCGCGTCTGGGTCAAACACATTTTGCTCTGAGAATTCTAGTTGATAATTAGCCAATTCCATAGAGCCAGTAGAACTTAGCAGGCCACCGATTGGTAGCGGTGTGTTTCCAAGATCAGCCATTGTCTTAGTTAGATTAAATGAGATAGCAAACTTGGTCATATCTACAGCAAGCCTAGGAGACATTTCAATAAGATCAAAGGTGCAGTTTCCCTTATTCATTGAGTCAACGACAATCCTAATGCCTCTAATAAAGTCAAATTCACGATATGCCCTCGCACCATCGCCAGCAATGTATGACCTTGTGTCATCAAGATCCTTGACAAATCCTGTTGAGTTTGTTACTGAGTATGGCTCAACATCCCAATTGTATTGTGGGGTAAACGTTTCCCATCCATCAATGTAGTAGATGTGGTAGGTTCCAATGTCATCTTGGTTCTCTTTTACTAAGTAGGCATATCCTGATGGTGCTGCGTCTGGAAGCATGTCAACAGAATAAACCTCTCCTGCATCTACAAATATGTCTCTGTAAATCTCTGGAATCTGCAAGGCAAAGGATAGTTCTACATATCCGTCCTCACCAATAATTGGATCGCCATTTGCTCTAGTAGAGTTGGCGGTAAAACTGTATGCCTCTCTCCATCCACCGTTTCTATCTAAAACTTCTACCCTCCAAAACGATGGGATAGTCATGTTCTCACGACCGTAGAACGGATCATCTATTACATTGCCTGTATAAACATCAACAATGTCATTTAACTCAACGTCGCCAACATTGGTTTGCATCTTGACAACTAGCCTGTTTGCTGCTACGCCTTCCTTGTATACAACAAATGGTGCAACATCGTCAATGAAATACTGACCACCCTCTGATGGTTCTTGATCTGAAACACCATACTCTGTACCGCCCTCTGTTCTGTAAGAAGTCCAATACTTAAATGGATCGTCTCTGTGTGATGCGTAGTATCTTGGACGCTTTGCAAGGTATGGACGATTCTCAATTATCTCGTAACTTCTATCGCTTGTTGGTTCGCCGTCAAGGAACTGAGGAGAGTTTGTTTCTTGGTTAGCAAGCAAAAGAATCTTGTTAATTCCTGAGCGTGGCCTGAATGGTTTAAAACAATCTTCTAAAGAGTATAATAGTCCTAGTAGTCTTTTTGGCTCCACAAAAATCTCTGGGTCTCCGTCATCGGTCACCCCTCCGTCAATCGTAACGTCAGAGTCTGTTGCGCCGTTAATAAAAATATCTTCCTGAACCTCGTCCATGGGCCAGTAGGTGGGTAGCGTTGATCTCAGAATGTCATCAGGATCTCGTGGTCTAAAACGATGATTGCCAATTCTCTCAATGTTCTCTGGGTCATTCATGTTCCATTCAGCGTAAACTTGACGACGCAATTCGATAGTGTGTTGAGTCTCTAGAGCATCCTTTACTTCTTCATTTTCAAACATTAGACCTCATCCAAACCAATGTTTACGTTCCAGAAATCGTAAATGCCCCTCTTCACAACAGTATAATCAAAGGAGGCAAAGTATACATGAACAATCTGACTGTACTGTGCCAACCTAAAAAATTGCAATGGGTCACCAGCAAAGTTATCGAACCTGTCATAGCATAGGAATAGCCAGAAGGGTCCAGGGTGGCTCTGATACCAGTTAAACATATCTAACCCGCCTGCACCACCATCAGTTGTATACATCTCTCCTGGGTTTCCCTCTTGATCACCAAACACCTGCCCCTTGCCTGTCTCAGTATACTGGTAGAAGTTTGACGCTCTGCGTGATGGGATCATAGACCATCCAGTACTAATTGTCAACTTGTCTACTGTGTGATAAGACCTCATTGTTCCGTTAATCATTCTGTTTCTGTTCTCAATTCTGTTCAAACCAAAAGAGATTTCAGACCTATTGTCATCAGTCAGGATAATAAAGTTCTCATCCTCTACGCCGTAGATATCGCCATTGAGCAAGTTTTCGCTATCAGAAAAGATCATCGCCTGTGGACGATCATACTTCTTTCTACCTTGCATGTACTGTGTACTAACCACGATAACTCCTTACGTTTGATGAGTCAATTTGCTTGATCTTCTTAACAACAACTGTTGCAATCTCATCTGCACTTGCGTTCGCGTTGTTAACAGGAACATTGACGTTGTAGGTATTATTATACACGTTAGACGTACTTGATGCACCGACTGCCACAGCCTTGTTTGCTGCGTCTGGGCTATTGAATGCTGGGGCAGCACCCTGATTAATCTTCATAAGATTGTTTACACCATACTTGTCAACCATTGGCTTGCGGATTACAAACTCGCCAGGTGTTGCACGAATGATTCTGCTATCGCCACCGCCTGATCCTGCCACCTTGCCCCCAACCTTGTAGCCTGGGATCTTTCCTCCTGCTGCGAATGTGGGAGGTACGATTGCGTAAGCACTCTCTAGTGCCTTCTGGTAGTCCTTGTCTGCCTGCCTAATCTCAGCATTGATATCCTTAATCTTAGCCCTGCGGCCCTTAGTCATCTTCTTGCTCTTGATTCTAGCCTTGCGCTGACGCAATCTACGCAACTTGCTATCGCGTGCCTCTCTGGCTGCGTCAACTGCCTCACCAACTTGCTTCCACATGCCTGCTAGTTCTGCTGCGTTTTCAGCGGCTACACCTGTCTGGTCTGCCATTTGCTGTGCCCAGTTTGCTGATGCCTCTGCTAGTTGGTTAATGCTATCCCACTCGCTCTTTGATAGGCCAAGGTAGGTTGTCTGCAACTTCTCCATCTCAATCTGATTAGATAGATTCTCAAGTGCGTACCTCTTTGCCTCAATCTCATTCTGTAGTGGCTCAATTCTGGTCTGCTGAATGACAAGGATCTCTGCCTCCTTGGCAGCGATCTCAGCAAGGACTTGCTTCTCCTGCTGCTCAATCTGGAAGATTTGCTCCTTGAGAGGTAGAATCTGATTCTGTTCTCTGTTGTAAATCTCATCCTCAATGTCACGAATGAGCAATGATGTTTGATAAGATTGTTCCTTAAGTTGGTATTGACGCTCTTCAATCTGTGCCCTGTTCATGCCCTGCTCATTAGTTAGTGCTGCGATTGCTGCATCAACATTGTTGCCCCCTGAGTTTTGGTCAGCGGCTGCTGCTGCGGCTGTTGCCTGCATCTCTGCCTGTGCTGCTGCGGCTGCGGCAATATCACCTCTTGACAAGGCATCGGAAACATTTAGTTGCTGCCTCTGTAGATCAAGGATGTGCTGATTTACCTTAGCAACTTGCTCTAGAGCCTCTTGACGCTCTGCATAAGCATCTCTAATCTTTTGCTCTGCTCTTGACATAATATCAAGATCACGAGACAATGCGTCAGACTCACGATTACGCAACTCATCTTCACGACGCAACTCTTCAATTCTACGACGATCAAGTTCATTGAGTCTTTCTAGTTGTGAGATGTTCTCATTTAGTGAGTCCTTGCGCTTCTGTAGAGCATCTAGACCAGTACCTTCGCGCTGCTCAATAAGTCTAATCTGTTCCTCAATTGCATCAATTTCTTTCTCTGCCAAGAGGATTGCTTGCTCTCTTTGGAGGATTTCTGCTTCCATCATATCTGTAGAAACGCCATACTTGTTCTTAAACCCATCTCTTAGTTTCTTTTCAATCTCAGCGTATGCCTTGTCAAAGTATGCGGTAACCTCGTCTGCCTGCTTCCTTGCTGCATCTTCTGGTGAGGCGGTTTCCTTGTATGCCTGACGCAATAGTTTTTGCATTCTCTCCCATTGCTTAGCATTCTTCTTGCCTGCCGCAAATACAATGTCTGCTGCTAGTTCTGAATTACTTGCAATTTCCTTAGCCATTTCTGGACTAAACCCTGCTAGAGATAGTTCTGCATATGCTCTGTTCTGAGTCTTCTTGTTTGATACCTGAGTTCGCAAGTCTTCAATCTGCTGACCAAGGGACTGGTTCTTAAACATCTTGATAATCTTTTCTTGTTGCTTCTTGCTCTTGCCCAAGAACTCCTGAATCTGTGCTAATCCAGCCTCCCCTTCGCCAAACATCGCAATCATTTCGCTTGTAGCACCCATCTGCCTAACCCTTTGTAGCGCACCACCAAAGAACTTCTTCCTAGCCTTCTTGTACTTCTCTGCCTCCTTGTCTGCTGCAATGTACATAATCTTATTGGCCTTCATGTCATCAATAACCTTTGTGAGCCAGGAACGCTCTGCCTTTCCACCGCTACCGCCTGAATTGTCAAGGTCGTCTAGTTGCTTATTAAGATCCTCTTGCGCTTCTGCTGCTGCCTGTGCGTCGGCCTCTCGCTCCAATAGGTTGACGGTAACATCACTAAGATTACCCATGCTGCCTCTGTATGAGGAAGTGTCGCCAAGTGCGTTTAGCGTTCCCTGCCTACCTGCATCAGTAAGATTACCTGATGAGTCAAATGAAGAAGAGTATTGAGCAATAAATGATCTTCTTGT
>Ga0181574_10001084_pt1 | contig 25406 bp, 28 predicted proteins | sample 101ome_24_FD_145600 | JGI IMG/M metagenome (GOLD analysis project Ga0181574, IMG submission 145600) | Coastal salt marsh microbial communities from the Groves Creek Marsh, Skidaway Island, Georgia - 101410AT metaG (spades assembly) | ecosystem: Environmental > Aquatic > Marine > Intertidal zone... | reverse complement strand
CCAGTAGATTTTGGCCATCGGTAATTTCATGGCCGACCAAAAGCACCAGATTTTCATCCACTTGCAAAAGCCGCGCCCGCACCGGTAAACCGTTTTCAGAAAAATGCACCCAGCCTTCAGCATCGGTGCGCTCGGGTGTCGGAAAGGATTGCAAATTACCGGCAAGAAAATTGCCAAGCCCGTCTGACAGGCGCACATAGCTGCCCTGCCCCGCTTGCACGGCGCTGACGGCCTGCGCCAAAGCACGCATCCCATCGCGCTGATGAATAAAGCTGAGTGCCGCCGCTTCGCGCCAAATCAGATTGTCTTGCGCCCCGCGCATGGTGTCGGCCAGACGCTCGTATAACAGCCCCATGACCAGCGCCATGGCGATCAGCAAAATGCTGGTATAGGCGAGCGCGGCGCGAAAGCCGGCGAGGCGCAATAAATTTGTCATGCCTCAACCTGCAAAACAAAGCCTTGCCCGCGTTTGGTGTGCAAAAGCGGCGGGGTGAAATCTTTATCAAGCTTGGCGCGCAGCCGCGAAATATGCACATCGACAACATTGGTTTGTGTGTCGAGGCCGTAATTCCATACATTTTGCAGCAGCATGTGGCGTGTCACCACTTGCCCTTGATGGCTGGCCAGATAAGCCAGCAAGTCAAATTCGCGATTGTTCAAATCCAGCAGCGTGTCGCCGCGCCGCGCTTCGCGGGCCAGCAAATCGAGCTGCAAATCGGCCAGTTGCAACTGCGTTTGCGCCGCCTCGCCGCGCCGCGCCAGCGCCGTCACCCGCGCCTGTAATTCGGCAAAAGCATAGGGCTTGGTCAGATAATCATCGCCACCGGCTTCAAATCCGGCGACCCTGTCATCAACCTCGCCCAGCGCCGAGAGAAACAAAACCGGTGTGGTATCGCCCGCTTGGCGCAGGTTTTCGACAAGCTGCGTGCCGCTTAATTCGGGCAACATGCGGTCAACCACCAGCACATCAAAGCCGCCTTTTTGCGCCAATGCCAAGCCATCCGCCCCATTGGCGGCATGCTCAATCACCATCCCCTCGGCGCGAAAGCGGTCGCACAGCAAAGCGGCCGCTTTGGCGTCATCTTCTATCAGCAAAAGGCGCAAGGACTGTCCCATGCGCCGAGACTAGCTTTTATTGCAGAGGGGTTGAAGTGTTTTGACGCGCTGATTTACCGACCAGACGCCATGCCATTACCACGCCGAAAAGCAGGATTAGGAGCGGCATGGCCCACAGCGCCAAAGTATGCGGCGCGACAGGTGGGCGAAACAGCGCGAACTCGCCATAACGTTCGACCACGGCAGCGCGAATGGCGGCATCGCTATCGCCGGCTAGCAGGCGCGCGCGCACAAATTGTCGTAAATCTTTCGCCAAGGGGGCATCGCTATCGTCAATCGATTGATTTTGACAGACCATGCACCGCAATTCTTGACTGAGGGCACGGGCGCGCGTTTCAAGCGCCGCATCGGCCAATGCTTCGCCGGGGTCAAGCGCCTGCGCCGGGGTCAGCATGAGGACGAATAATATGAGCAGACGCGCCATCACATTTGTCGCCGCAGCCGTGTCGCCAAAGCAAAACTGCCACCCAATGCCATCAGCACCGCGCCGAGCCAAATTAAGGCGACATAGGGGTGATACCAAATGCGCAACACGCGCTTATCGCCGCTCGCTTCGCCGACCACGGCATAAAGATGACCGATCAAATCAGTGGTGATGGCTGCTTCCGTCGTTTGCGATCTTTCGGCCTCATAAAAACGCCGTTCAGGATAAAGATGCGCGCCCTGATGCGGGCCGCTCATATAAGTCAGTCGCGCTTGCTCGGCCGTGTAATTGGGCCCGTCCACTTCGCGCAAGCCGTCATAGCGCAGCGCGACACCGGCAATCTCAATCTGCTGACCCGGGCTTGCCGCAACCACCGCTTCTTCGCGCCATTGTGTGGCCGCCAAAATGCCGAGCAGCATCACGGCCAAACCGCCATGCGCCAAAGGCGCAGTGAAAGCGCTTGCCGGCAGCGACCAGAATTTATGCAGTCGTGCACGATAAGGGGCGAGACGCTGCGCCATATCAATCGCCGCGCCAAAAAACAGCCAAAGGGCGGCAGCAAACAGCGCCACCACCATCAGCGAGGCCGCGCCGCGTGTCAGCATAATGCCGCATGTCACCAGAGCCGCCGCACCGGCGGCAAGCGCCAGCTTATTTTGCAGCGGGCGCATGCTGCCCTCGCGCCAATTCGCCAATGGGCCGAGCGGCAGCAATAAGGCGAAAGGAACGGTCAGCGGCGCGAAAACCGCATTAAAATAAGGCGCACCGACAGAAATCTTGCCCATACCGAGCGCGTCGAGAATGAGTGGGTAAATCGTGCCGATAAACACCGTCACTGTTGCCGTCGCCAAAAATATATTATTGACCAAGAGTAGCCCCTCGCGACTGACCGGCTGAAACGGGCGGTCGGCGGCCAGATGCGGCAAGCGCAAGCCATAAAGCAAAAAACCGGCCAAAGTGAAAAGACCGAGAATGGCAAGGATAAAAAGTCCGCGCTCCGGATCATTGGCGAAAGCATGCACTGAGGTCAGCACGCCGGAGCGCACGAGAAATGTGCCCGACAGCGACAGCGCAAAGGTGATGATGGCCAAGAGCAAGGTCCAGCGTTTTAACGTGTCGCGTTTTTCAGCCACCAAAGCAGAATGCAGCAAGGCCGTGCCCGCCAACCACGGCATGAGCGAAGCGTTTTCCACCGGATCCCAAAACCAAAACCCGCCCCAACCCAGTTCGTAATAGGCCCAATAAGAACCCAGCGCGATGCCCAAGGTTAAAAACACCCAAGCGGCCAAAATCCAAGGGCGCATGCGGCGCGCCCAATCTTGCCCGTCTTCTTTGCCGGTCAATGCCGCCAACGCAAAAGCATAAGCCATGGAAAAGCCGACATATCCGGCATAGAGCAAGGGCGGATGTGCAGCCAAAGCGGGGTCTTGCAAAATCGGGGTCAGCCCCTGCCCGCTAAACGGCGCCGGCAATGCCGCGCAAACGGGTTTGAGGTGAAGAGGAGAAACGCCAAAAACGCCACGCCCAGCCAACCCTGCACCATTAATACGCGCGCTGAAAATCCGTCTTGGGTTTTTGAAAATGCGGCATAAGCCGCGCCATAAGCGGCTACAATCAGCACCCATAACAGCATGGAGCCTTCATGATTGCCCCACACACCGGCAATTTTATAGATAAGCGGCTTGGCGACATGACTATTGGCGAACACCACGGCGAGCGAAAAATCGGAGCGCACAAAGCCGTAAGTCAGCGCCAGAAATGCCAGCAGCACGAGGATAAATTGCGCCAGCGCGGCGCGGCGTGCCAGTGGCAGTGCCAACGCCGTATCGCGCTGCATCAGATAAAGCGGCGCGAGGGCTTGCACCAGCGCCACGGCCAGTGCCAGCACCAAAACAAAATGGCCGAACTCGGCAATCATGGCGCGCCCTTTGCCGGATGCCGGGCATTATATTTGCCGGATTTCTCTAAAGCTTCGGCTACCTCGGGCGGCATATAGGTTTCATCATGCTTGGCCAGCACCGTATCGGCGCGGAATATGCCGGTCGCATCAAAGCGCCCTTCGGCAACGACACCCTGCCCCTCGCGAAACAAATCGGGCAGCATGCCTTCATAGGAAACAGCAATATCATGCGCCAAATCCGTGACCTGAAAATCGGCGCGCAAACCGTCGCGCGTGACCGAGCCTTTGCGCACCAAACCGCCAATCCGAATGGCCTCGCCAATGGCAGCCGGTTTGGCCGCCAATTCGCTGGGCGAACGGAAAAACACGATATTGTCTTCGAGCGCGGTCAGGGCAATAAAGGCAGCCAGCGCCAAAAAAGCCAAGCCACCGCCAATCGCCGCCAATCTGATTTGCTTGCGTGTCATAAAGCGTCCTCTTTGGCCGCACTATACGCAAAGCCCCGCCCTGATGACCAATTTTTTCGGCGCGGCAAATCGTGCCGATGTCAGCGCGCCAATCGGCGGTCGAGCATTTTGGCCAGAGGCATATTATCCGGCAGCTTTTCGCGCATTTGCCGCCATAGGGTGCGTGCTTGTGCCGCCTCACCCAATTGGTCATACGCCTCGGCGCGCCAGAACCGCGCCGCGAAGTTTTCAGGCTCAAGCGCCAATGCGGTGTCCAGCAAATCAACCGCCGCTTCGCTGACGACTCCGCCATCTTGTTCAATCAAGGCTTGCGCCAGACCGACCATCGCCTCGCTATTGTCGCTTTCGAGGGCCAACAAGCGCTGCCAGCTATCAGCCGCTTTTGGATAATCCTCAATGGTCATGCGCAGCCGCGCCATCAGCAGCCAGCCGGACGCATCATTAGGCGCATCGCGCAGACGTTGCTCCAATTTGGCCATCACCGCACCGGGCGGCAGTTCTTCAAGCGCACCCTCAAGGCGCGGTGCCAACGGTGCATCGGCACTGTCAGGATTGCCAATGGTCAGATAAACCAGAAGCGCGAAAAGCGGCAGAAAGGCGAGCGTCACCATAGCGGCTTTTTTTTGGCCGCTGCCATGTAGCGGCTGGCTGACGCCATAGCCGACGGCGCAAGCCACCAAAGCGACCAAAAGCCAAAATATCACTGTCGCGAACAGGACTTAAAAACCCAAATAAGTGACGACTTCGTCCATCGGGGCGCGTGGGCTTTCCAAGCCGTTAACCGATGCGTCAGGGTCGGCATAGCCGAGCGCCAAGCCGCAAAAGAATATATGGCTGTCGGGAATACCCAAATATTCCTTCACCGTCGGGGCCCAAATCGCCCAAGCCTCTTGCGGGCAAGTGTGCAGACCGCGCTCGCGCGCCAGCAACATCATGGTCTGAATGAGCATGCCCATATCCGACCATTGGCCTTCTTGCATTTGCTTATCGAGGGAAAAGAACATGCCGACAGGGGCATTGAAGAAAGTGAAATTGCTGGCCAGCCAAGCCAGCCGCGCCGCTTTGTCTTCTCGCGCCACACCCATAATCTCATACATGCGTTCGCCAATATCGAAGCGGCGGCCATTATAAGGCTCGCTCAATTCGGGTGGGTAAATGTGATATTCCGAGCCCTCGCCCATCGGCTTTTCTTGCCCTTTTTCGGCAATCAGATTGACCAGCTTGTCGCGCGCGTCGCCTTGCAATACATGCACATTCCACGGCTGCAAATTGCCGCCCGACGGCGCTCGAACGGCCGTTTCGACAATATATTTCACATCGGCTTCAGCCACCGGCTTGTCTAAAAAAGCACGGCAAGAAAATCGCGTATTAATGGCGTCGCTGACGCTCGGTGAGTTTTCGGTAAGTCTGCTCATATCGGCCTCCCTTGAGGCGGCAGAATAGCGGCGCTCAGAAAAGAAGACCAGAGCTATAATGTCACGACAAGGAGGGCGGGGGCAGATCAATAAAATGAACGGCAATTGCAATACGCCCATCGGTAAATGTGCCGCCCATTGGCGACAGCACAATATCCTCCTCTTGCCAATAAGTGCCGGGTGGGTCGGCCGGGCCGGTGACGATTGTATCTTTTTCCAAACCAAGATTGGAACCGAAACGATTAGTTCCTGAAGACAATACGGGCGCGCCGTTCCAGCGCTTCCGATGTCTCTTCGCCATTATCGGGCAGCGCCCCCTGCATGGCCTCCATATCGGCCAACAGATTTTGCTGCACGCTATCTAAACGGCTTTCTGTTTCGTCGCTTTCCATTTGATTTTCGGTGACGGTGTCTCATGCACTTTTTCTCACCATGACTGAAACCTATCAGAACAGCGTCACGCTTGTCAATATTTTTTTGTTATTTTTCAATGGTTTACTCAACTTTTGCGTGTATATCGCAGAAGATTGGCAAGAGAATCAAAGGTTTGCTCAGGGGACAAAAAGCAAATTAATTCTCGAGTGGCCATGTTACGACGCGGTCTTCGCTGTCACCGTCAAACGCCATTTCTGCAATCACCCGCCCTTTGACCGACATGCCGGCCGCGACCACACTATCGGCACTGCCCGATACCAGCGGATGCCATGACGGCAAATCCTTGCCTTCATGCAATAGGCGATAGGCGCAGCTCGGCGGCATAAAATCAATTTTATCGAGATTGTCTTTGGTCAACTTCACACAATCGGGCACCAGCTTGGTACGTTCCTCATAATGGGTGCAGCGGCAGCTTTGTTGATCCAACAAATTACAGACAATATCGGTAAAGACGATTTCACCGCTATCTTCGTCTTGCAATTTCACCAAACAGCATTTGGCACAGCCATCGCACACGGCCTCCCATTGCGCCGCGCTCATATCGGCCAGCTTTACGGTTTGCCAAAAAGGCTTTTCAGTCATTTTCATCTCCCATAGCCGCGTCGCTCAAGTTGACGCGCCCCAGACTGTCTGCCAGTTTGTCACAAATGAGATGGGGAATACAGTCGCTGAAAATAGCCGCAATTAAATTGCTGATGCGCGCGCTTGCATTGGCCGTTTTGCCATTGCAGGTTTTCGCACTGGAAGCGGTAACATTCGCCACCGATTGGAAAGCGCAAGCCGAGCAAGGCGGCTTTTATCAAGCCAAGGCGTTGGGGCTTTATGAAAAAGCCGGTCTTGATGTGACCATTCGCGGCGGCGGGCCGGGCGTCAATATTCCGCAATTATTGGGCGCTGGGGCGATTGAGTTCGGCATGGGGTCAAACAGTTTCATACCGCTCAATATGGTGCGCGCCGGTGTCCCCGCCAAAGCCGTCATGGCGGCGTTTCAAAAAGACCCGCAAGTCCTCATCACCCATAAGCGCGATGACATTGCCACGCTGGCCGATATTAAAGGCAAGCCGGTGATGATAGCCGATGCCTCAATCAATGCTTTTTGGGTTTGGCTGCGCGCCAAATATGATTTCTCGGATCGGCAAATACGTAAATATACTTTCAATCTGGCACCGTTTCTGGTCAATCAGCAGGCCATTCAGCAGGGCTATGTGACCTCTGAGCCCTACACGATTTCAACGCGCGGCGGTTTTGAGCCGCACGTTTTTCTGCTCTCCGATTTCGGCTATCCGAGCTATGCCGCCATGGTACTGGCGCAAAATCGGTTGATTGATGAGCGGCCGGAACTGGTGCAAGCTTTTGTCAATGCATCGATTGAGGGCTGGCGCAGCTATATTTACGGCGACCCGAGCCCGGGCAATAAGCTTATTCTCGCGGCCAATCCTGATATGCGCCAAGACATTATCGACCAAGCGATTGAGCAAATACGCCGCCGCGGCATGCTGGCCTCGCCCGAGACGGAAAAAAACGGGCTGGGCGCGATGAGCACAGCGCGGTGGCAAAGCTTTTTCATGACCATGTCGGAAAACGGCGTCTATCCTAAGGCGCTGAACTGGCAAGATGCCTTCACAACCGATTTCACAACCGCCCCGGCTGCGCCATGAACGAATTGGCTCTTAATGCGGCAAGCTTGCGATATGATAATGGCTTCACCGCGCTCAACAATGTGACGGCGCAGTTTGACAGCGGCAGCTTTACCGCTTTGGTCGGCCCGTCGGGCTGCGGCAAGTCCAGCCTCTTGCGCCTGCTGGCCGGATTGGAGCAACCCTTTATCGGCAGTGTCGCCGGCTTGGCGCAACGCCATATCGGCTTTGTTTTTCAAGAACCGACTTTGCTGGCATGGCGCAGCGTGGCCGACAATATCACCCTGCCCTTGCAGATAGAGGGGCATAGTCCAAACGAGATTGCAACGCGCCTTGATGAGGCCTTGGCCTTGGTCGGACTTGCTGATTTTGCCGATGCCCTGCCGCGGCAATTATCGGGCGGCATGAAAATGCGCGTCTCGCTGGCGCGTGCTTTGGCCAAGCGCCCGCCCGTGCTGCTTATGGATGAACCCTTTGCCGCTCTTGATGAGCTGACACGGTTTCGATTGGATGATGATTTGCGCGCCATTTGGCAGCAACAAAAATGCACCATTATATTTGTTACCCATAGCGTCACCGAAGCGGCCTATTTGGCCGAGCGCGCTTTAATCATGCAAAGCGGTGAAATTCGGCAAGAAATTGCCATTGACCAAAGCGGCCGCGATGGCGGCTTTCGCAGCGCCCCCGCTTTCACCGCGGCCTGCGCCGCGCTGAGTGCCGCGCTCGGCCATGATATCGGAGGCGAGATTTAGACCATGCGTTATCTGGTTCCCTTATTGCTTGGCCTTGCTTTACTTGCCTTTTGGGAAATATGGGTCAGTGCCGCCAATGTGCCGGTATTTATTTTGCCGGCACCGTCGGCCATTGGCACCGCATTGGTTGATAATTTTGCGGCGCTGATGGCTGCGTTATGGATTACTGTCAAAGTCACCCTGCTGGCTTTTTTCTGGGCCGTGGTGAGTGCTGTTGGACTGGCCATTATTTTTACTCGGGCTCGACTGATTGAAATGGCCCTTTATCCCTATGTGATTACGCTGCAAGTCACGCCGGTGGTCGCCATTGCGCCGCTTATTCTGATTTGGGTCGGTTTTGATAATGCGTCGCGCGCTTTGGTGATTATTGCCTGGATTGTTGCTTTCTTCCCCATGCTGACCAATACGGTGCAAGGATTGCGCAGCATTGACCCGCAATTGCATGATTTGATGACCCTGTCGGGTGCATCATGGCGGCAAAGATTGGTTTATTTGGAACTGCCCGCCGCGCTACCGGCCATGCTGACAGGGGCCAAAATTTCCGGCGGCTTGGCTTTAATCGGCGCGGTGGTGGCCGAATTTGTTGCCGGCTCCGGTGCCAGCACCGGTTTGGCTTGGCGCATTATTGAAGCCGGCAACCGGCTTGAGATTGCCACCATGTTTGCCAGTCTCGCCCTGTTATCGGCGCTCGGCATTTTCCTGTTTTATTTGCTGAGCTTTTGCGAATGGCTGCTCTTGCATCGCTGGCATGAGAGTTTCCGGCGCTGACAAATAACATATGCCGACCTCGCATTGTCCTTGCAATGGGCGGTCCAGCGCATCGCGCCACAGCGAAATCGGCACCGGCAGAAAAAGTGCCACGCTCAATAATATTAACATCCATAACCGCATCTTCTTGCCCTTGCGGCAAAACTGACGCAAAAAAGTAAAGAAATCGCGAATGAGAAACCCTAATTCACATTTTATTATGTATTTATAAATATTTTACATTCTGTTGACGTGTTTAGCGAAATTGGGCAATATCCGCGCGTCTTATTCAAGGAGCAATCATGGCTCAACACGCCGCCAAAAGAGCCCGTTTTCAGGCCGTCACCGCCAATCGCTTGAGCGATGGCGAAGTGGTTTATTTCAGCCCCGATAATCGCTGGGTCGAAGCTTTTGCTATGGCCGAAGTGGCTGATGGCGCAGAAGCCGCCGAAACGCTTTTGGCGCGCGCCATGCCGGCTGATTTTGAAGCGCATGTGCTCGAGCCTTATCTTTTTGAAGTGCTGGAGGATGGGCAGGCTTACAAACCGGCCAGCGTGCGCGAGACCATTCGCGCCGCCGGACCGACCGTGCGGCTTGACCTCGGCAAACAAGCAGAAGCAAAAGCGGAGTGAGCCGATGTATCGTTATGACGAATTTGATCACAAGCTTGTCGCTGACCGCGTCAATCAGTTTCGCGGCCAAGTCGAGCGCCGCGTCTCCGGCGCGCTGAGCGAAGACCAATTCAAACCGCTGCGCTTGATGAACGGGGTGTATCTGCAATTACACGCCTATATGCTGCGCGTCGCCATTCCTTATGGCACGCTGCGCAGCGAACAAATGCGCATGCTGGCGCATATTGCCCGCAAATATGATCGCGGTTATGGCCATTTCACGACCCGGCAAAACATTCAATATAATTGGCCGGCGCTGGATGAAATTCCTGACCTTTTGGACGAATTGGCGTGTGTTGAAATGCACGCCATTCAAACCTCGGGTAATTGCATTCGCAATGTTACCTCCGACCAATATGCCGGTGCCATTGAAGGCGAAGCCGAAGACCCGCGCATTGTCTCGGAAATCATCCGCCAATGGTCAACCTTCCATCCCGAATTCACCTATCTGCCGCGCAAGTTTAAAATCGCCGTGACGGCGCATAAAAATGACCGCGCCGCCATCAAACTGCACGATATCGGCATTGTGGTGAAACAAAATGACGCCGGTGAAATTGGCTATGAAGTGCATGTCGGCGGTGGTCAGGGCCGCACGCCATTTGTTGCCAAGAAGATGACCGACTTTGTACCAAAGGCAAAGCTGCTCGCCTATTTGGAAGCGGTGATGCGGGTGTATAATATGTTGGGGCGGCGCGATAATTCTTACAAAGCGCGCATTAAAATTCTCGTCCACGAGACCGGCGAAGAAGAAATGCGCCGCATGGTAGAAGAAGAGTTCGCCAAGATTGACGCCTCTGAAATGCTCACCGTGCCGCAAGAAGAGATTGACCGCATCAGCGCCTATTTCGCACCGCCCGCTTTCGAAACCTTGCCTGCCGACAGCCAAGCCTTTTCGCAAGCGCAAGCCGATGATGCAGATTTTGCCCGCTTTGTGCGCGCCAATGTGGTAGCGCATAAACAAGACGGCTATGCCATCGTCAATATTTCATTGAAACCGATTGGCGGTGTGCCCGGTGATGCGACCGACGCGCAAATGGATGTGATTGCCGATTTGGCCGAGCGCTTCAGCCATGATGAAGTGCGCGTGACGCACGAACAAAACCTCGTTCTGCCGCATGTCAAATTGGACGATGTAAAAACCGTCTATGACGCACTCGCCGCGCATGAATTGGCGACCGCCAATCTCGGCCTCATATCAGACCAGATAGCCTGCCCGGGGCTTGATTATTGCAATCTCGCCAATGCCCGCTCCATTCCGCTGGCGCAAGAAATCTCCGAGCGCTTTTCTGACCTCGACCGGCAATATGATATTGGTGAGTTGAAGATTAAAATCTCCGGCTGCATCAATGCTTGCGGTCACCATCATGTCGGCCATATCGGCATTTTGGGGGTCGATAAAAAAGGCACGGAGTTTTACCAAATCTCGCTGGGCGGCGCGGCAGACGAAAACGCTGCCATCGGCCAAATCACCGGCCGAGCATTCACCGAAGAAGATATTGTCGACGCGATCGAAACCGTGATCACCACCTATACGGATTTGCGCGCTGACGGCGAACGCTTTATCGACACTTATAACCGCGTCGGCATGGCGCCGTTTAAGGAGCGCCTTTATGACTGATTATCACCTTGTCATTGACGGCGCGACGGCGGAAGAAAGCTGGATCTATCTGGATGATGACGCAGCGCTCAGCGATGCGCCATCCATCATCTCACTGACCCGCCTGAAAGACCAAGCCTACGCACTGGCCGAGCGCAGCGCGCCGCTTGGCGTTATTTTACGCGCCGACGGGCTCGGCAAAACCGATCTCGGTGAAGATGTGCGCGAACTGGCACCCTTTATCGACAGGCTGGCGCTGATTGCCATTCATTTTCCCGCCTATCGCAATGGCCGCGGCTATTCCGCCGCCCGTGTGTTGCGCGAAGAGTTTAATTTCACCGGTCAATTACGCGCCACCGGCGATGTGCTTTACGACCAATGGGCGATGATGAATCGCTGCGGCATCAACGCATTTGAATTGGCGGCGGATATCGACCTCGCCACTTTCCAAACCGCTTTGGGTGAATTATCGGGGGCTTACCAACCGGCTGCTGACCAAAATCGCGGTGCGCTTTGGGCGCGCGGGAAGTAATTATTCAACCCCGCCCTGCTCGACATAAATCGAACGACTGGGGAAAGCAAAGCCGGCACCGGCTTCTTCAACAATTTGTTTAATGGCAAGCGCCAAATCTTCTTTGGCCGACAACCAATCATACCATCGCGTGGTTTCGGTAAAACAATAGACCAGCATATCAATCGAGCTGTCATTAAAGCCATCAATATGGACGATATTCGGCACTTCGTGGATTTCCGTGACAAAGCGCGGGTCGCTGTCGAGCCAGCTCAAAATACCGGCGCGAATGGTTTTCAGCTGTTCCGATGTGGTGCGATATTCCAGCCCGATAATCCATTTAATGCGCCGCCGCGTCATATTGGAATAATTGACCAGCGCATGGTCGGCGAACATGTTGTTCGGCACGACTACCGGCACTTGATCAAAACGCCGCACGCGGGTCGAGCGGAAGCCGATTTGCTCGATATTGCCTTCCACCACGCCTTCGACTTCAATCCAATCGCCCAGCGCGAAACGTCGCTCAATCAAAATGGAAACACCGCCGAGCAGGTTTTTGAACAAATCTTGTGCGCCCAGCGCCACGGCGACGCCGAACAGACCGAAGCCGGCAATAATCGGGCCGATTTGAATGCCCCAAATTTGCAAAATCGTGGCCACGCCGGTCAGCACAATGCCCCAGCGCAAAAGCGTCAGCAGCCAGCCGACAATTTCCGGCGAGAGAATATCCTCAATGCGCTTCAAGGCCATGCTGGCCGGTGTGCTGGCCGCGTAAAAGGACCAGAAAATGCCGATGGCAATCAGCGACCGCATCACCTTATCGGCCAATTCTTCAGCCAAGCCGTTTAACGGCAAAACTTCCAGCGCGAAAAACACGCCCAAAATAAGAAAGAAAAATTTAATCGGCCGTTCCAGTGCCTCGCGCAGCAAATCATCAATTTCGGTTTGGGTGCGTTGGGTCAAACGTTCCAACCCGCCTAATACGAAGCGGGTAAACAGGCCACGCAACACGGCAAAGGTCAGAAAAACTCCAAGTGCCGTCAATAATTCAGCCGGACTGACACCAAATGTGCTGTCAGCCCAAACCTCGCCTACCAAAGCAATAAATTCGTTCATCAATCCCACACGCCTTCTATGCGCCCTTCCAGAAAATGTCGCCCACGCGCATCTTCAATGTCCACCACCCAAATATCAGGGTCTCGTTGCATTTCTCGTTCAATTAGCGCATCGCTCTCAGCCTCATCGCTGTCCACGGGCAAAACCACACGAAAACTCTGCGCGCCGTCCATATCGGTAAACATATTCAGCACCCCTGCCGTGCCGTCAAGCCGATTGACGCGCACATAAATGCCGCCCGCATCCTTATCGCCGCGCCTCAAAACATAGGCCGCTCCCATTGCCGCTTGCACGCGGCGTACCAGCGATTGCACATAAAGCTCGGATTTCAGGCGCAGACTCATGAAAAACAAACTACCATGATTGCCAATATCGGCAATCGCGCCTATTTTCCGCTAGTGATAGGAGACACTGATGTCGCTGGAAACGTTAATTGATGATTTCGCCCTGTTTGACGATTGGGAAGAACGTTATCGCTATATTATCGAGCTCGGCAACGGCCTAAAGCCGCTGAGCGAAGCCGAGCATAATGACACCAATAAGGTGCAAGGCTGCGTCAGTCAGGTTTGGCTGGTCAATGATCGCGACGGCGAGCGCCTCTCTTTTCGAGGCGATAGCGATGCCCATATTGTGCGCGGCCTAGTCGCCATTTTGCTGGACCTTTATGACGGTAAATCGGCAAAAGAAATTGCCGCCTATGATGCTGAAAGTGCGTTTCGGCAATTGGGCTTAGGTGAACATTTGACGCCGCAACGTTCGAACGGCTTTTACGCTATGGTTCAGCGCATCCGAAATGATGCAGCGGCCGTCCTTGGCGATTAGATTGATCGTATCGATAATAGTGCAGCCTGCATGACATCGCGCAGCTCGTTTTCATGGCCGGAGTGCATTATAAAACTGTCATGGACCGGCAGAACGGCTAACCCTATATCAGCCAAATGCCGCAAAACCCTTTGCTCTGAGGGCTAAACGGCTTATTTAACGAGAAGCCGTGTTTCGCGGTCAGGGAGTTTATATGTCAGCCAGCCAAGACCCATCTTCTCAGCAAGCCATTGCGCGCTGGGGCATCAATCCGATGGCGCCTTATCTCGGCGGCATCGCCACTTGGTTTCTTGCCAATGGTCTCCAATTTGTCATGGTGCCAACATTGGTCATCATCACATTGGGCGGCACGGCAGGTGATTTGGCTGCCGCGCAAGTAGCGCTGGCTTTGCCGCAAGTGTTCCTGATGATGTTTGCCGGTTCGCTGGCTGATAAAAGCGACAGCCGAATGATTTTGCTTTGGGTCAATTTATTGGCTGCTATACCGCCCATTGTCTTGGGGTGGCTAACTTTTTCCGGCCAATTGGCATATTGGCATATTATTATTTTCGGTTTGGCCATGAGCGCTAGCTTTGCCTTTATGGTGCCAACCCGCGACGCGCTTTTATCACGCGTCGCTTCCGGCAATATCCAAAATGCCGTCATGCTGGCCTTGATTGCGCAATTCGCTGCCCAACTCATGGGTTATGTTTTGGCCGGTGCCGCCGCGCCTTTGGCCGGGCCGTGGGCGCTTTTGGCCATGCAGACCATCGCCCTGCTTATCGGCTTTTTATTGACCCTCGCCCTGCCCGATTTCCCGCCCATGCCTGCGCAAGACGAAGGCGCGAGCGGATGGCAAGCGGGTTTTTCAATCGTTTGGAAATCAACGGTTATGCGTCCGGTCATTTTATCTTCTGTCGGCACGGGCATTTTCTTTATCGGCATATTTATGGTCACTTTGCCGCTCATCGTCACCGACATATTTGGCGGCGGGCAGCTGGAAATTTCCATTCTCAATTTCACCTTTTGGGGCGGCACGATCATTTCAACCGTCGGTATGATGGCGCGCCGACCTGTCGAACGGCGCGGACGCGCCATGATGGGGGCGCTGATTGTCGGCTGCTTTGCCCTCATGCTGGTGCCGTTGGCACCCAGCTTCGCTGCCGTTTGTGCCATTGCCGGTGCTTGGGGTTTGGCCGCCGGCGTGAATATGACAATGGCGCGCACCATTGTTCAGGTCGAAGCCCCGCCGGAAGCGCGTGGGCGCGTTTTGGCATTTTACAGTTTGGGCTTTATGGGCTCCGCGCCTGTTGGCGCAACTTTGAGCGGCATTGTGACCGAGCTTATCGGCCCGCTGGCGACCACATTTATATGCGCTGCCAGCATGCTGGTGTTGGTCAGCGTGCTGATTGCCACCACGCCGGTCTGGCGCATTATGCGCCATGAAGACGAGCCTCAATAGTTTTACGAAAACTTCGGTTCATCCCACCAGGGGTAAAACCCCGGCATGTCGGCGCTTGGCTTATCGGCAAAGTCGGGGTCGCGTTTTTCCAAAAACGACACCACACCCTCTTTGGCATCTGATTGGCGCCCACGCCCGAAAATCGCTTTGCTGTCGACCTTATGCGCTTCCATCGGATGGTCGGCACCCATCATGCGCCACAGCATTTGCCGCGTCATGGATACGGAAACAGGTGAACTCATTTTGGTCATTTGCAAAGCCACTTCTTTGGCGCGTGTCATCAGTTCGACTTGCGGCACAATCTCACTGACCAAGCCGCCGCGCAGCGCTTCTTCAGCGCCGAATACCTCGCCCGAATAACACCATTGCAAGGCTTGCGAAATACCGACAATGCGCGGCAAAAACCAGCTTGAACAGGCTTCCGGCACAATACCGCGTCGCGCAAACACAAAACCGAAACGCGCATTATCGGAAGCAATGCGCACATCCATCGGCAATTGCATGGTCACGCCGACACCCACGGCCGCGCCATTAATCGCGCCGATAACCGGCTTGATGCTGTCAAAAATACGCAAGGTCACCATGCCGCCGCCATCGCGAATATTTTCGCTCGACCAATTCACATCGCCTTCATCTGAAACGACCTGATTTTTCTTACCGCCATCGCTGCGCTCGGCATAATTGAAAGTCTTATCGCCTTGCGACAAATCGGCACCAGCGCAAAAGGCACGCTCGCCATCGCCGGTCAAGATAATGGCGCGCACCGCATCATCATTATCGGCTTTATCAAACGCATCGATGATTTCATGCATCATGCGGGCGGTAAAGGCGTTCATCGCCTCAGGTCGACACAAGGTCAGCACCATAATGCCGTTTTCATCTATTTCGGTTTTGATTTGCTCATAATCGCTCATTTGGCGTTCTCCCTAAAGCTCACTCTTGCCGAAAACTCCCATATCTCTATAGTTCTTGGCAATAGGACATTTTGGGAGGTTAAAAATGCATCCTTACATACACGCACAAAATATGCCGGATCAACCAGCCTATATTATGGCCTCTACGGATGAGGTGGTGACTTACAAACAGCTCAATGACCGTTCCAACCAAATAGCGCAATTGGCGCGCGCGCGCGGTCTGCAAATTGGCGACGGCATTGCCATTTTTATGGAAAACAATGCGCATTTTCTGGAAATTTGCTGGGCAGCCCAGCGCGCGGGCCTGTATTTCACCGCCGTATCGTCGCGCCTCACCGCCGGTGAGGTTGAATATATTGTCAAAGATTGCGGCGCAAAAATTCTTTTCACCTCCGATTATATGAAAGACGAAGCAGCAAAGCTGGTGCCCTTGCTGCCCGATATGGCCGGCATGTTTATGGTCGGCGAAGCATCTGACGGTTATGAAGCATATTTGCCGGCCCGCGATGCCATGCCGGCGGAGCCGGTCGCAGATGAAACGCAAGGCATGGATATGCTTTATTCATCAGGCACGACGGGCCGTCCAAAGGGCATTCGTCGCCCGCTAACCGGTAATAATATTGAAGATGCCGATGCGCTGTTGGGACTTGTTACCTTGCTTTACGGTTTTGACGATAAAGCCATTTATCTGTCACCCGCACCGCTCTATCATGCCGCCCCGCTGCGCTATAATATGGCCGCACAAGCGGTCGGCACGACCTGCATCATCATGGAAAATTTCGACCCGGAAGAAGCTTTGGCGCTGATTGAAAAGCATAAATGCACCAAAAGCCAATGGGTGCCGACCATGTTTGTTCGCATGCTGAAACTGCCGGAAGACGTGCGCACCAAATATGATGTGTCATCCATGCAAACCGCCATTCATGCCGCTGCCCCCTGCCCGATACCGATTAAAGAGCAAATGATCGATTGGTGGGGGCCGGTGATTTATGAATATTACGCCGGTTCAGAAGGCAATGGCTTCACTCAGCTTAATTCCGAGGAATGGCTGGCGCATAAAGGCTCGGTCGGCACGGCGCTGACCGGCGTTCTGCATATTTGCGATGAAGAAGGCAATGAATTGCCGGTCGGTGAATCGGGCACGATTTTCTTCGAGCAGCCCGATGTCGATGCCCCGACATTTGAATATTATAATGATGAAAAGAAAACGGCTGAAAGCCGTCACCCGTCGCAGAAAAACTGGTCGACTTTGGGTGATGTCGGCAGGTTGGATGAAGAGGGCTATCTCTATCTGACCGACCGAAAAGCTTTCATGATTATTTCCGGCGGGGTCAATATTTACCCGCAGGAAACCGAAAACCTGCTCATCACCCATCCGAAAGTCGCTGATGTCGCCGTTATCGGTGTGCCGAATGAAGATTTCGGCGAAGAGGTTAAAGCCGTGGTGCAACCGGCAAAGTGGGAAGATTCGGGGCCCGAATTGGAAGCCGAGTTGATTGCCTTTTGCAAAGACAATCTGTCCGCCATCAAATGCCCGCGCTCGGTTGATTTCGACAAGGAATTGCCGCGTCACCCGACCGGCAAATTATACAAACGCCTTGTGCGCGACCGTTATTGGGGTAATAAAGACTCCAAGATTGTTTGAACAATCAACGCATATTGAAGGAGATGAGAATGCGCATTTTTGAAAATCTTGACGAATATTCTGCCGCCGTCGGCGAAGAGCTGGGGGTCAGCGATTGGTATGAAGTCGACCAAGAGCGGGTCAATATGTTTGCCGATGCAACGGGCGACCATCAGTGGATTCACTTGGATGCCGAGCGCACGCAAAAAGAATTGGGTATGGGCACGATTGCTCACGGTTTTTTGACCCTTTCTTTGCTGCCCGTTTTGATGGGTCAGATTTCCGGCGTCAAAAGCGTCACCCGTGGCATTAATTACGGCTCCAACAAAACCCGCTTCACTGGCATGGTGCCGGTCGGTGCCAAAGTGCGCGCCCGCTCAACCCTGAAAGCGGTTGAAGAGAAAGCCGGTGGCAAACTGTTCACCGCTGAAGTGGTGATGGAAATGGAAGGCTCTGAACAGCCGGTAATGGTTTCGGAAAACCTGACCCTATTGTTCGAATAGGTTTCTCATGGGCCGGAGAAAAGACGATACGGTATGGCCGCTGCAACGCAGCGAGGCCGAATGGCGCGAACAGCTCAGCGATGAGCAGTTTTATGTCACGCGGCAAGCCGGCACGGAGCGCGCTTTTTCCGGCCCTTATTGGGACTCGAAATCGGAAGGCACATATCATTGTGTGTGCTGCGATGCGCCGCTTTTCAAAAGCGGCACCAAATATGACAGCGGCACGGGCTGGCCCAGCTTTTGGGAGCCGGTGTCGGAAGACGCCGTGGCCGACCGCCCCGACAATACGTTGTTTATGAAGCGCACGGAGAGCGTTTGCGCCAATTGCGGCGCGCATTTGGGCCATGTGTTTCCCGACGGCCCGCCGCCGACCGGCTTGCGCTATTGCATGAACGGTACGGCTTTGACCTTAAAAGACGCAAATGGCGAGACGGTCAGCGACTAATGTTGAAAGCTCCGTCCGGCGCGCCGCAAGCGGCCGAAAAACCGTTTAGCGACACATATCACAATATCACCCGCTCCGACCCCTATGCGTGGTTGCGCGATGACAATTGGCAAAAGGTGATGAAAGACCCCCAAGCGCTGGACGCTGACATTCGCGCCCATTTGGAGGCCGAAAACGCCTATACCGACAAGGTCATGGCCCCGACGCTAGACTTGCAGAAGCAATTATTCGCTGAAATGCGTGGCCGCATTCAAGAAGATGAAAGCAGCGTGCCGATCAATAAAGGGGCGCTGTCTTTTGCCACGCGCTATGTCAAAGGCGGCGAACACCCGTTGATTTGCTGCGGCGCACGCAATGCGGAAGCGGAAACCATGCGCGTCATTGTCGACGGCAATAAGGAAGCTGAAGGCACAGATTTCTTCAAAATCATCAATCATGCGGCCTGCCCACACGGCAAACTTTTGGCATGGGGATTCGACGATAAGGGTTCGGAATATTTCACCGTGCGCTTTCGCAGTCTTGAAAGCGTGCCAAATCGCGAAGGCGAATTAGGCGACACGCTGGTCGATACCGGCGGCAGCTTTGGCTGGTCGGCTTGCGGGCGATATCTCTTCTACGTCGCGATTGATGAAAACCACCGCCCGCATAAAATCATGCGTCACGCATTGGGCAGCGCTCAAAAGGATGATGTGTGCGTTTACGAAGAAGCCGATAGCGGCTTTTTTATCGGCCTTTCCGAGACACGCTCGGGGCGCTATCTCATTATTTCAGCGCATGACCATGAAACGGCGGAAGCTTGGCTGATTGATGCGCATGCGCCCGAAACCGCACCGATCTGTGTCGCACCGCGCGAGACCGGCATTGAATATGAAATTGACGATGACGCGGCGCGCGACCGGCTGATTATCGTCACCAATTGGGCCACGGATGGCAAAGCCGATGACTTCCAAATCGTCTTCGCCCCCGTGCCAAGCGCAAGCGGTAACAAAAAAGACTGGCAAGTGCTGCGCCCGCATAAGGCCGGGCAATTAGTGCTAGACGCCCTGCCCTTTGCCGAGCATATGGCCGTGCTGTTGCGCGAAAACGCTTTGCCGCGCATTGAGTTAATATCACTGGTCGATGACAAAGTGACGGATATCGCCTTTGACGAGGAAGCCTATGATGTGAGCTTCGGTGCAATGGCAGAATATGACAGCGTGCAATTGCGCTTCACCTATGCCTCCATGACCACGCCGACGCAGACTTTCGATTTCGATATGAATAGCGGCAAGCGGGTTTTGCGCAAAACACAAACCGTGCCGAGCGGGCATGAAGCGGGCGATTATATTACCCGCCGCATTACCGCCACCGGCCATGACGGGGCGCAAATCCCCGTTTCACTTCTTTATCACAAAGACACAAAGCTCGACGGCAGTGCGCCGGTTTTGCTCTATGGCTATGGCTCTTACGGCATCACCATTCCGGCCGCGTTTTCGGTCACCCGATTGAGCCTTGTTGATAGGGGCTTTATCTACGCCATCGCCCATATTCGCGGCGGGCGTGCCTGCGGTCATAATTGGTTCATGGACGGGCGCGGCGCCAAAAAGACCAATACGTTTCGCGATTTTGTCTCCGCTGCCGAGGCCTTGATTGCGGGCGGCTTTACCCGCGCCGGACAGATTTCCATTCATGGCGGCAGTGCCGGTGGCCTGCTGGTCGGCGCGACCGTCAATCTCGCGCCCGATTTATTGTGCAGCGCCATTGCCGAAGTGCCCTTTGTCGATGTGCTGACCACCATGCTGGATGACACATTGCCGCTAACCCCGCCGGAATGGCCCGAATGGGGCAATCCGATTGCCAGCCCCGAGGCTTATCAGCTGATTGCCGGTTACGCGCCTTATGAAAATATTGAGGCGAAAGCCTATCCGCATATATTGGCAACCGCCGGATTGACTGACCCGCGTGTGACTTATTGGGAACCGGCCAAATGGATTGCGCGACTGCGCGCCACGCGGCAAGATGACGGCCTGTCCTTATTGCGGACGGAAATGATCGCCGGACATGGCGGCAAGGCGGGGCGTTTCAACCAATTGCATGAAATTGCTTTTGTTTATGCTTTTGTCTTGCTGGCGCATGGGCAGGTTTAGGGAGGAAAATAATAATGACCGATTATGTGTTTGAAGATTGCGAGAAGCTGGGCTTTAACAGGACCCGCCTTGAGGCCGTGCCGGCCTATTTCAACTCTTATTTGGAGCGTGAGAAATTTGCCGGTATTTCCATATCGGTGGCGCGTGAGGGCAAAATCGCGCTGTTGAGCCATCAAGGCAACAGCGCTTTTGAAGGCGGCTTTGCCCTTGATGACAGCGCAATTTTCCGCATTTATTCCATGACCAAGCCGATTACTTCGGTGGCGATTATGCAGCTTTATGAAAAATCCATCATCAAGCTGACCGACCCGATTACCAAATTCATTCCGGCCTTTAAAAATGTCAAAGTTTTCGACAAAGGCACGCCGAAAGACTACACGGTGCGCGAGCCGGAGCGGATGATTAACATTCACGACCTGCTGACCCATCAGGCCGGTCTGACCTATGATTTCCTGCTCGAGCATCCGGTCGATGCGCTTTACCGCAATGAAAAGATCAATGGCGCGCGTTCGGAAAAATTAAACACGGCAGAATTATGCGCCAAGCTGGCCGAGATGCCGCTTTTGTTTTCACCCGGCACGGCTTGGAATTATTCCGTCGCCACAGATGTGTTGGGACATATTGTCGAACTAGCTTCGGGTAAAACGCTCGACGCTTATTTCAAAGACCATATTCTAGGCCCCCTCGGCATGGTCGATACGTTTTTCCATATTCCCGACGATAAGCGCGACAGGCTGATGCATAATTACAGCTATGACCCACTCAAACGCGAGACCAAGCTGGCCGACAGCCCTGAACGGACGATTTACCGCCCGGGCCGCGCCTTTTTATCGGGCGGCGGCGGTCTGCTATCGACGATGGAAGATTATTTCAAATTTGCCGATATGCTACGCCGCAAAGGCACAGGAGCCAATGGCGCCTATATACTTAACCGCACGACCATTGATAAAATGACTCGCAATCAATTGCCGCATAACCGCACTTTGGAAGAGCACGGCTTCGGCCAATTCACCGAAGTGGCTTATCCTGGCACCGGCTTCGGCTTGGGGCTTTCGGTGGTGATGGATAGCGGTGTCACCGTTTCCACCACATCGGACGGCAATACGTCATGGGGCGGTTTGGCCAGCACGATTTTCTGGAATGATCCGGTTGAGGATATGACGGTCATTATGATGACGCAGCTTATGCCCGCCGCCACCTATCCGCTGCGCCCTCAGCTTTCTCAGCTGGTTTATGCAGCGCTTACATAAAACCTATTAAGTCCATTTTGTCGCCTTGCTTTCGCGCACAAAAAGGCTAATTTTCCTTGCAGATTTGGAGGTTCATTATGGCTTTACCTGAAGTATTACAGAATAATTTACGTATCCCCGTTGTCGGCTCACCCTTATTTTTGGTCTCAGGGCCGGAATTGGTGATTGCTCAGTGCAAGGCCGGCATTGTCGGTTCTTTTCCCGCTTTGAATGCGCGCCCGTCGGAGGTTCTCGACGAATGGCTGACGCGCATCAATACCGAGCTCGAGGAATATAAAGCGGCCAATCCCGATAAATATGTCGCCCCCTATGCCGTCAATCAGATTTGCCACGCCTCAAATGACCGCTTGCAGACCGATATGGAAATTTGCGTGAAGCACAAAGTGCCGATCATCATCACCTCGCTGCGCCCGCCGGAATTCATCGTTGAAGCGGCGCACAGCTATGGCGGTGTGGTGTTTCATGATGTGATTAACGTCAAACATGCCAAAAAAGCCGCCGAACAAGGCGTTGACGGCTTGATTTTGGTATGCGCTGGGGCCGGCGGTCATGCCGGTGCCTTGTCACCTTTCGCGCTGGTGCGCGAGGTCAAGCAATGGTTTGACGGCACGATTTTATTGTCCGGCGCGATGGGGGACGGCTTTTGCGTTGCCTCGGCGCTGGCTATGGGCGCAGACCTTGCCTATATCGGTTCACGCTTTATCGCTACGGAAGAGGCCAATGCCGATCAGGGCTATAAAGACATGCTGGTGGAAAGCGCGGCGGACGATATTGTCTATTCATCGCTGTTTACCGGCGTTGAGGGCAATTATCTCAAGCCCTCCATTGCCAAAGCCGGGCTCGACCCCGACAATCTTCCCGATGCCGATAAGTCGAAAATGAATTTCGGTTCCGGGGGCAATATGAAAACCAAAGCATGGAAGGATATTTGGGGTTCAGGCCAGGGCATTGGCGGCATTCAAAAAGTGCAGACCATTGAGGAAGTCGTTGCTGAAATGGAACGCGATTATCGCGAAGCCATTGACAGTCTGGTGCAACGCGCAAGCTAATGCTTGATTCCACCATGCGCCGCCTCATCGACCCGCCGCTCAATGCGGCGGCGGCGGCCATCGGCACTAAAATTTCCGCCAATCAAATAACGATTGGCGGTTTTTTATTGGGGTTAGTCTGTTGCTATGCAGTGGCACAGGGCATGTTCGCCGCCGCGCTGATTTTCCTCTTGCTAAATCGGCTGGCCGACGGGCTGGACGGAGCGGTGGCGCGCCAAACCGCGCCGAGCGCATTGGGCGCTTATATTGATATTGTCTCCGACTTTCTGCTCTGGGCGCTGCTGCCGCTGGCGTTTTTGTTTTACGATACGAAAAATGCTTTTGCGGCCGCCATTTTGTTGTCGAGCTTTGCCATGTCAATGACGGTGTTTCTCGCCTTCGCCATTCAGGCCGAAAAGCTTTGGCTGACCAGCGAGGCGCAAGGTAAAAAAAGCATGTATTACCTCGCCGGTTTGGCCGAGGGCACGGAGACCATTGCCTTTTTCACCTTCACCATGCTCTACCCCGCCGCCTTTGCCCCTGCCGCGTTATTGTTCGCAGCTTTTGTCTATCTTTCGGTCATCGGGCGGCTTATGGTTTCCGTCAGAACTTTGCTGGGGCGTTAAATGGCATCACAACACGACAATATCAAAATCGACAAAACAGCCTGGGTGCATGATAGCGCGCTTTTGTTCGGCCATATTTCATTGGGACCGGAGAGCTCGGTCTGGCCGTATGTCGTCATGCGCTCGGAAATGTTCCATATTGAAATCGGGGCGCGCACTAATATTCAAGATTTCGTGATGATACATGTCGGCGGTGCGACCCCGACCCTTGTCGGAGATGATTGTTCCATCACCCATCATGCGACGCTGCATGGCTGCACCATTGGCGATAAGTGCCTGATTGGCATTAATGCGACGATTATGGATGGCGCGACCATTGGCGATAATTGCATTGTCGCCGGTCATTCAATTGTCACTGAGGGCAGTGAGTTTCCCGATAATTCGATCATCGCCGGCAGCCCGGCCAAGCTGGTAAAGACGCGCGATAGCGGAGCCGCCAATGCGATGAATGCCGCCTTTTATGTGCAGAATGCAAAAAACTACGCGCATGGCAGTCACCGCTTCAACGAAGATGATTTGCGCGCCGCGGGATTTCTATCGTAAGACTGATACAAAAGTAGAAAGTGGCTGGGGTGGCAGGATTCGAACCTGCGCATGCCGATACCAAAAACCGGTGCCTTACCACTTGGCCACACCCCAACTGAGCGCGAAAATATATAAAACAGGCGCGTCGGTCTAGCCCCTATTTGCCTTTACGGTGCGTCAATTACGCCAACAGCATCATTAATCAAGCTGCCCAAATAGAGCTTGCCGTCCTGCTCAATGACGCTGGTCATCATATAAATATGGCCGCTATCATCTTCCAAAGAGGTGAGCGGCGTGCCTTGCGCCGACAGCTTAATGGCATAGCTGTGCATCTCCGCCGGATTGGCACCGGTCAACTGCATCAGCCGCCACACCACTTTGCGGGCAAAGGGGTGCGTGACCAGCGCATCCAGCGCGTCCGTGCGCGGCGCGACACCGGCCAGCCAGAAACCGCCATCGGGCGCGCCGGTGATATTGTCGAGATAGGCCGGCATATTATCGACAAACACATCTGATGAGCCCGCCTTGGGGCCGCGCAGCCAATAGCGCAAAACGCGGTGGCCATAGGTTTCATTGACCAGCACGAAGTCTTCTTGCGCGCTCAGCGCCACGCCATTGGCGAAATAAAGATTGTCGAGCAGCACGTCGAGCGCACTGCTTTCAGGGTCAAACACCATCAGCCGACCCGATGGGCGAAAGGCGAAGACTTCCAAAATATCATGGCCATATTCAAACAGCGCCGAGGCATCGGAGAAATAAATCTTGCCGTCTTTGGCAATCGCCAAATCATCGACAAATTTCATTCGCACCCCATTATGATGCGTCGCCAGCGTGGCAATCTCGCCATTGGGGGCCATGGCAATCAGGCCTTTTTTGGCATCGGCAATCACCAAATTGCCTGCCGCGTCAAATTTCAGACCCAGCGGACGCCCGCCCGTATTGGCCAAAACCTGTTTGTCGCCATTGGCGGCGAAGCGAATAATATCGCCATTGGTGAGGCCGCTATAAAGCCGACCTTGCGCGTCAAAGGCCACTGCCTCAGGGCCGGTGCCGGTTGCCAACATGTCGGCCGCCGCCAGCTTATTGTTTTTGACGAATATGCCCGTGCCTGCCGGATTGGCCGCGCGCGGTGGGCCGGTCACCGGATCAAACGGCACCGGCCACAATAATAAATAGCCGAGCAGCAGCGCCAAGAGAGCCGCTACCGAGGCGGCAAAAGGGCGTTTTTGTATTGTCGCAAAACCTGTCTCAGACATCACTTTCCTCCCGCATTATTCGGTTTTCCATTGCCAGCCTGACGGGGCTTGGCTATAT
>Ga0181574_10001083_pt1 | contig 25411 bp, 23 predicted proteins | sample 101ome_24_FD_145600 | JGI IMG/M metagenome (GOLD analysis project Ga0181574, IMG submission 145600) | Coastal salt marsh microbial communities from the Groves Creek Marsh, Skidaway Island, Georgia - 101410AT metaG (spades assembly) | ecosystem: Environmental > Aquatic > Marine > Intertidal zone... | reverse complement strand
TCCCCGAGGACCCCTTGCTACCGGACCAGCCCGCCTTTTCCGTCAGCGAACTTAACCATCAAGCCAAAATGCTGCTTGAGAGCCATTTTGACTTTGTCCGGGTTGAGGGGGAAATCGGTGATTTCACCGCAGCGAGCTCGGGACACTGGTACTTCACTCTCAAGGACACTTCGGCCCAGGTCCGCTGCGCCATGTTCAAAGGCGCCAATTCCAAGCTGAAATTCCGACCGGGCAAGGGCGATAGCGTCCGCATCCGAGCCCGAGTCTCCCTGTACGAAAACCGAGGCGAATTTCAGCTCATCGTCCAGCACATCGAGCCTGCCGGGGAAGGAGCACTTCAGCTCGCCTTCGAAAAATTAAAAGCGCGCTTGCAAGCGGAAGGGCTGTTTGAGCAGGACCGTAAACAGACAGTGCCTGATTCGGCGCGAACTGTGGGTGTTGTAACCTCCGCATCGGGAGCCGCGCTCCACGACATCCTGTCGGTGCTTGAGCGGCGAAGCCCAATGACTGAGGTCTATTTATTTCCCGTCCCTGTGCAGGGGGTTGAGGCCCCGTCAGCGATCGTCGCTGCGATTGAGCAAGCAAATCGGATAGCCAAACAAACGATGTCCCTGGACGTTTTGATTGTTGGTCGCGGGGGTGGCTCGCTCGAAGATCTGTGGGCGTTTAATGAGGAAGTGGTGGCTAGAGCCATAGCCGCGAGCGAGCTGCCGATTGTATCCGCAGTGGGCCATGAGGTTGATTTCAGTATTGCCGATTTTGTCGCTGATCAACGCGCCGCGACCCCGAGCGCCGCCGCAGAGCTGGTAAGTCTTGACCAAGAAGAATGGTTTCAGCGCCTGGACAGGATGCATCTGCAACTGGACCAGGCGCTAAAGCGGCGAATAAGCCAGCAGCGAGAGCGCCTCAACCATCTCAGGGCACGACTCAGACATCCAGGCAAGCAGCTGGCTATGCAACTGGACACGATCCGCACCCAAGAAAAAAATCTAAAGCGACTGGTGCACGGGCGTCTCGATAAAAACCACGTTTTGCTGGAGGGCCTGACCCGACAGCTAAAGGCGCACCACCCAAAAGCAGCGCTAGACCGCGCGAGAGATACACTGCTGGAAGGCCGAAGAGGGCTCGCTGAAAGAATTAACCGCCGACTAATGACAGAGCGGACTAACTTACAGCAGGCAATGCGTCTTCTGGAGTCATTGGGACCGGAAAACACCTTGGCTCGGGGTTACGCGATCGTACAGACAGGCGATGGCATCATCTTGCGCGAGGCGGGGGATGTCCACACGGGAGACACCCTCCAAGTGCGCCTACATAAAGGCAGCGTTGAAGGCACAGTAACCCAAGTCAACGAATCCGCAGACTCGACCGAGTAACTACGCTGATATGGCCTACCAGCGCAGGCCGAGAGTCTTAATACTTGGCGGGTAAGCGCGTATTAATAATGATGTGACGACCCTCGAAGCGAATGTACTCGCCGATGGTCAGGTCTTTGAGAATTCGCGCGACCATTTCCCGGGACGCTCCCACCCGATCAGCAATATCTTGCTGAGTGAGTTTTTCGGGAATAAACAGGGTTCCGTCACCCCGCTCTTCCGACAGGTCCATCAGCACGTTAGCGACACGGCCATAAACGTCCTGTAACGCGAGGCTCTTCACATCTGCAGTTAGCTTCCGAACGCGACCCGCCAGGTTGCTTATGAGCTGGCGGGTGATATTCGGGTGTTCATCCAGCACGCCATTGAAGTCCTCTTTCATGACGATGCGAAATTCGCATTTCTCGACCGTACGGACCGAGGCAGAACGAGTAGAGTCGTCAAGCAGGGCCAACTCGCCAAAATAATCACCCGCGGACAGCGTGTTCATGATGAATTCTTTGCCGTTCTTGTCCGAGCAATAGACTTTGACCTTACCGCTTTCGATGACAAACAGTGAATCCGCAGGATCATTTTCGTGGATAACAACGGTATTTTTGGGAAAAGCACGGGTCGTGCTGCTGGCCTCCAGGGCTTTTAGTTCCTCTGCGTTGAGTCCGTGAAATATTTCCACTTGATCCAGCATCGCCTATGTGCCTCTTTTTTTTCTACGGCCACGATACTACCCATAATTTGGCCGATCGACTATCCCCAAATAACGATATCTTGATCCCATCAATCGATTAACCGACGACTGCCGCTTTGCGGCTATACTGCGTATACACGGAGGTCAGCCTTGTCAGATTCAGAGGACACATCAGCAGAATGGGCAACCCGAATTGTGGAGGCAGCAGGTCCACTCAGGGACGCCATGGGTCGGCGCACCGTCTCTGTTTCGGCAGACGAACGCCGGGACCTTGACGCCCTCCTCGATGCATTAGCGCGTCTCAGTGACCTGGCAGATCGATCCGGCCGGGAGGTCAAACATGACCGTTTGAACATTATTGGCGCTGTTCGGGGTTATAGCGAAATGCTGGCCGAGGAGGCCTCCAAGCTCCATCCTTCTATCGCCAAAACCCTGCCTTCCCTACTTGGAGCCGTCGAGTCTCCAGTGTCAGCGACCGGAAAAACCTCCGCGGCGAAAGCCAGGCAACAAAAACCAGCGCAGGACCCGGGCGTTATTCTGGCGGTGGATGACCTGCCCGAAAATCGCGACTTGGTCTCCCGTCTTCTGAGCAGGGTTGGGCATACAGTAATCACCGCCGAATCTGGCGAAGAAGCGCTTGAACTACTGGAAACTATGGGCGTCGACGTGGTCTTGCTGGACTTAATGATGCCGGGGATCGGAGGTGCCGAAGTGCTTCAGCATCTCAAGAACGATGATCGACTCCGCGCGACACCGGTCATTATGATCAGTGGGCGGCAGGATATGGATCAAATCGTCGCGTGCATTGAAGCGGGTGCGGATGACTATCTGCTAAAACCCTTTAACCCCGTCCTACTCCAGGCTCGTATATCAGCGGGAATCGAGCGCAAGCGTTGGTTCGATAGGGAAGACCAATACCGCGAACAGCTGGAGCGGCGAGAGCGCTTTATCCGAGCTACCTTTGGCCGATACTTATCAGATGAAATTGTGGAGGAAATTCTTGAAAGTCCTGAAGGCCTGAACCTAGGGGGTGACCTTCGCGAAGTGACCATCATGATGTCGGACATCCGAGGGTTCACCACGTTAGTAGAGCACCTACCCCCGCAACAGGTGGTTACATTGTTGAACCGCTACTTAGGGCGTATGACCGATATCATCCTTGAGTACGGTGGGACTATCGACGAGTTTTTGGGAGATGCAGTGCTCGCGGTGTTTGGCGCTCCAAAAAAGCAGGATGACGACACCGAACGTGCCCTGCGCTGTGCGCTCGCCATGCAAGCAGCAATGGATGAAGTCAACCAGGCTAATCTCAAGGACGACTTGCCGGCACTCAGCATGGCGATCGCCCTCAATACGGGCTCTGTGGTGGCGGGAAATATCGGCAGCGAGCGGCGCTCAAAATACGGCTTTGTGGGTCATGCCATGAACGTCACCTCCCGGATTGAAGACGCTGCTGGACCGGGGGAAGTTTTGATTTCCGAGAGCACTCGCACGAAATTACCCAACGCCTTGGTGGTAGGGGATCGTCGAGAGCTGAGTGCCAAAGGTATTGAAGAAGCACTGGTCGTTTTCCCGTTGACGGAGGTCAAATAGTGGCGGGAGATCCACTGAAGGTCCTCCTCGTGGAGGACAATGCACTCAACCGGGATATGTTATCCAGACGACTGGGGCGCGCCGGTTTTACTGTCATTACCGCTGAAGATGGTGCTGCAGCGTTAGATGAAATGCGCACAAACGCGCCCGATGCAGTGCTGCTTGACATGAATCTTCCGATTAAAGATGGCTGGACCGTGGCCAGCGAGGCGAAACAGGACTCCGCGCTCGCCGCGATCCCGATCATCGCGCTGACCGCTCACGCCATGGAAGCGGATCGACAGAAAGCCCTGTCAGCGGGATGCGACGACTACGCGACAAAACCGATTGATTTTCCAGCACTCGTTGCCAAACTCGAGGCGCTGCTGTGAACATGAAGCGCTTTACGGCGCGGCTAAGTCTCCGGGCACGGCTTTATCTGTTCTCAGGTGCCATTCTCACTCTCTTTGCGATCAACGTCTCAACTCACCTATGGGGTAGTTTGGCGCGAACAGAAAGCCTAGTGGCCTACCGAGATACCGTTAATGCAGCCCAGTTGACCAGTGATCTGCAACAAAGTCTTGAAGCGGCTCGCCAGCAGGTGCTTGTGTTGTCCGCCCTCCGCGAGACCACTGACGAGCCCCTCGATGTAGATGAACAAACGGCTGCACTGGCTAACCTCGAGGATATCGAAGCGCGGCTTCGACGGCTGGGCACCATTGGCACCGAGGGGACGGAGGACTATTACCGACGCTTGCAGGAAAGTACGACGCGTCTAATTTCCGGGTGGCGGTCTTTCTATCGCCAGTACAACGACACGGATGCTGCCGTCGACGTGGATTCGGCGGTCAACTTCAATGACGCCATCCAGCGTCTTGGGGAACTTGATCAGCGTCAGGAATTTCTGGCCATTCAACGATCGAATGCTATCGATCGAACCATCGCCCTGACCGATCGCATCACCGTGATCGGTTTTATTACGACGATAGCTGTCACTCTCGTTCTGGTGGTAATACTGATAAGAGCCACTAATGCCAGCCTACAGCGACTGAAGACCGGCGCACAGCGCTTCGGGTCCGGAGACCTTACATATCGAATCAAGGAAAATCTGGAAGCCGGCGAGATACGCGATCTCGCCCATACCTTCAATGACATGTCCGGAAAGCTCCAGATAGCTATTGATGAGGTACAAAGCGCAAAAGCCGATGCAGATTCTGCCAACGCCGCGAAATCTATGTTTCTTGCTAATGTGAGTCATGAGCTTCGCACACCGCTAAACGCCATCATCGGTTACAGCGAGATGCTTCAGGACGAAATCGGGGATCCTGGTGAAGTCGACCGGGATCAGTTTCGCCACGACCTCGGCACCATTATTTTTTCTGGGCGCCAACTGCTCAGCTTGATTAACGACATCCTCGACTTGTCGAAAATAGAAACCGGCAAGATGCAGGTGAGTCTCGAGTGGTTTCAACCTTCAGCATTGATATTTCAGGTTTGCGACGCGTTGTCGCCATTAGTAAATCAGTACAACAACCGACTCGAGCTTGAAATCGATAGCAACGCCATGGGCGAGATGCACAGCGACCCCAGCAAACTTCAGCAAATCGTCACCAACCTGTTCAGCAACGCCTGTAAATTTACCGAGGACGGCATCATTACCGTAGCGGCGACAATGGACGACGAGTGGCTGACGGTCGTGGTGAGCGACACGGGGATTGGCATGACGGCTGATCAGCAATCGCGCGTGTTCCAAGCGTTCGTGCAGGCGGAATCAAGCACGGGAGCCAAGTACGGCGGGACGGGACTCGGTCTGGCCATTGTCAGGGAGTTTTGCACAATGCTCGGGGGGCACATCGAGCTTGAAAGCAAGCCCGGGGTTGGCAGTCGTTTTAGCGTCCAGCTTCCTGTTGACCCAGAGTCAACTCTCGCAAACGCTTAATTGCCTCATCTCGCTTCTCGAGATCATCAGTCAGTGCTGCGTTAATCGCATCCAGTGACTCAAGTCGGCCTTCAAGAGCCTGCACGGCAGCAAGTGCTAACACCATCACCTCGGCGCGCTCATCCAGCCTATCGGCCGATTCGGCTTCCGCTGTAATGCTGTCTGCCTCTGCCATCAGTGCCGCAAAGGCGATACCCACCTCTGCCTCACGGATCTCTTGGGCCGAACCACCTTCTCGATGGTTTTCGAAATGAATACGAGCCACGCCATACTCTCGGTCGGCGAGGGCCTGTATTCCGCGATCAAAATGGCTCCAAACAGCTTCTGCACCGGACTCGCAATCGCAGGGTGAAGATCCATCGGCCTGCAGGGCCGGTTCGGTCTCATTAGCGGCGCCGACAGGCTCATCGATAGGCGTCTGACTGGCACACCCCACCATTAGGGCGATCAATAAAAGTGAAAAACGGCGTCTGGGGGGGCGGGATAGCTTCACGGGGCTACTCTTTTCCGGTTTTTAGGAGAATAGCACCCGGGGGGATAGCCGGCCAGTCCTCTACTCGGGTCGCATGTGAGGAAAGAGCAAGACGTCGCGAATTGACGCTGAGTTGGTCAACAGCATGACCAGGCGATCGATACCAATACCCTCGCCCGCAGTGGGTGGCATGCCATACTCGAGGGCTCGAACATAGTCACTGTCGAAATGCATCGCCTCTTCATCACCCGCGTCTTTTTCTGCCACCTGCGCCCGGAAACGCTCCGCCTGATCTTCGGCGTCATTGAGTTCGCTAAACCCGTTCGCGATTTCACGTCCGCCAACGAAAAATTCGAACCGATCCGTAACAAACGGGTCGCTATCGTTGCGCCGGGCGAGAGGTGATACCTCCGTGGGATAGGCGGTGATGAAGGTTGGCTGAATGAGTTGGTGCTCGGCGGTCGCCTCGAATATCTCGATCTGGATTTTCCCAAGGCCCCAAGTGGGCTTTACCTCGATTCCGATCCCGCTCGCCAACTGCTCTGCACTCTCTCGCTCCCCAAGTGCCTCGGTGCTCATTGTGGGATTGAAGCGCTGGATTGCCTCAAGAACAGTCATTCGATCAAATGGCTTTCCAAAGTCGAAACGCTGGTCTCCGTATACCACTTCAGTGGTTCCCAACACGTGAGAGGTAACATCGCGCAGCATCTCCTCAGTGAGATCCATTGCATCGCGATAATCCGCATAGGCCCAGTAAAACTCGATCATGGTGAATTCTGGGTTGTGCCGCGTCGATAGACCCTCGTTTCTAAAATTCCGGTTTATCTCATAGACCTTGTCAAATCCGCCCACCGTTAATCGCTTAAGATAGAGCTCTGGTGCAATGCGAAGATACATGTCCATATCGAGGGCGTTGTGATGCGTGATAAAGGGCTTTGCAGCGGCCCCTCCCGGAATGGGATGCAGCATAGGCGTCTCAACTTCCATGAAAGCCTTGGCATCCAGAAATTGGCGAATGCGACTGATCACCGCAGAACGAACCCTAAAGACCTCGCGGCTCTCGGGATTGACGATTAAATCGACGTAACGCTGCCGATAGCGCATTTCCTGATCAGCGAGGCCGTGATACTTGTCAGGTAGAGGGCGCAGAGCTTTAGTCAGCAGCCTGGCCTCCTCCATGTTGATGTAAAGATCACCTTTTCCACTGCGGTGCAGAGGCCCTTTCGCCGCAACAATGTCTCCTAAATCCCACGACTTGATAGCCTCCAGAGTGTCGGCATCAAGGGCATTTCGATTGACATAAAGCTGAATACTCGAGGAGCCATCCTGAATGAGAAGAAACGCACCCCGATTGCGAACAAGCCTGCCCGCGACGGCAAATTCATGGTTCTCCTGCTCCAGGGCTTCCTTTGACGCTTCTTGATAAGTTTGCTGGAGATAATCCGCCTGAGCTGTTTTACGAAAATCGTTGGGGAAAGCCTGACCCTGCTCCCGAAGCCGCGCAAGCTTGCTACGTCGCTCGGCAATCAACTTATTCTCGTCGATTGGGTCGCCCGCTTGGTCGTCAATGGAATCATTCATTGTTTACTAACTCTGTTCGCTGCGCCGCACCCATTACAGGCCTTTCTTGAGAGAAGCCTCGATAAACATATCGAGGTCACCGTCGAGAACTGCCTGGGTGTTACGGGTTTCTACACTGGTTCTCAGATCTTTGATGCGTGCATCGTCCAATACATAAGATCGTATTTGGCTGCCCCACCCAATGTCTGCCTTGCTGTCTTCCATTGCCTGCTTTTCGGCGCTCCGTTTGAGAATTTCGATCTCGTACAGTTTAGCGCGTAACTGCTTCATGGCATTGTCTTTGTTCTGGTGTTGAGATCGTTCGGTCTGGCAGCTCACAACCACCCCAGAGGGCTCATGGGTAATCCTCACCGCGGAATCAGTGGTATTAACGTGCTGCCCACCAGCGCCGGAGGATCGATAGGTATCAATTCGCAAATCCGCGGGATTGATCTCAATGTCAATATTGTCGTCGATCTCGGGTGACACAAAAATTGAAGCGAAGGATGTGTGCCTCCGTCCGCCGCTATCAAAGGGTGATTTTCGGACCAGTCGGTGTACACCCGTCTCGGTGCGCAACCACCCGAAAGCATACTCGCCCTCGAACTGAACGGTCGCACTTTTAAGCCCGGCCACTTCACCCGCCGATGCTTCAAGGATAGTTGCCTTGAAACCCTTATCTTCACCCCATCGCAAATACATGCGAAGCAGCATCTCTGCCCAGTCTTGGGCCTCGGTCCCTCCAGATCCCGCCTGCACATCCAGGTAGGCATTATTCGGGTCCATTTCGCCGGCGAACATGCGGCGAAATTCCAGCTGCTCAAGCTGCTTAATAAGATCATTGATGTCAGTACTGACCGCCGCTGCTGTCTCCTCGTCTTCCTCGGCCACAGCCATTTCAAGAAGATCGTCAGCATCTGCGACTCCGGTATCGAGGTCGTCGATCGTTTTTACCACGGCTTCGAGGGAGGCACGCTCACGCCCTAGCGCCTGAGCTCGCTCGGGATCATCCCAGACACTGGGCTCTGACAGCTCGAGTTCTACCTCGGCCAGGCGATCTTTTTTTTCAGGGTAGTCAAAGGTACCCCCTAAGCACGTCAGTGCGTGCGCGGATATCCTTTATTTGGTTGATAAGCGGAGCTACTTCCACTGCTATTTACCCTTGGCGTGACGAGGCGCGAGTGTACCTAAGCTCCTCAGCCGGCACCAGTCAGTCGGTACAAGGTCACAGCATCAGGGCTTCCAAAGGTGCTTGATCATCAGCTGCAGCCGACGTTCACCTCTGTATTCATTGATATCGAGCTGGTACACCAGCCCGACTTGCCCAGCGCTCGTATCGGGCCATTGATCAAGGTCAACGTTAAAAGCGATGCCTTCCAAACGTCGGCCCTCATGCTCCAACTGGAGCTTGAGGTGTTTTTCCTTGAGCAAACGCTGATCGAGGACTTGGAACACGCCCTCGAAAAGGGGCTCTGGAAAATGCTGGCCCCATGGCCCCGCTGCCTGAAGCAACTCCGCTGTTTGAAGATCAAGATCGTTACTACCCAGCTCACCATCTGTCTCAAGCGTTGCCTCTGGGGGGATTCCTCGAAGTGCGCTAGCGACTGCGCGATCAAATGCCTCCTCGAATTCCTGCAGCCGATCTGCTGACAGAGTCAAGCCGGCAGCCATCGCATGTCCGCCAAACTTTTCGATCAGACCAGGGTGAGATGCCGCCACAGCGTCCAGTACATCCCTGATATGCACCCCGTCGATTGACCGACCTGAGCCTTTCAGCTCACCAGGTCCAGCATCTGCAAAGACTATCGTCGGCCTGTGATAGCGCTCACGCAGTCTTGACGCCACAATGCCAACGACGCCTTGGTGAAAGCCAGGTTGATAGACACATAGGCCGAAGGGCATCGACTCAGCATCGAGGGCGAGCGCCTGTAACTGTGCCTCAGCCTCCTCCTGCATGCCGGATTCAATATCCCGCCGTTCGCGATTCAATTCATGAAGCTTTGCAGCGAGTGGACGGGCCGAGGCGTGGCTATCTGCCAGCAAACACTCGATACCAACGGACATATCGTCCAGTCGCCCGGCCGCATTGAGTCGAGGTCCGAGAACAAAGCCAAGGTCGGTGCTACTGAGGGACTTTCCGTCTCGACCTGCAACCTCCAATAAGGCATCGATCCCAGGGCGAGCACGACCAGCCCTGATGCGAGCCAACCCGGCAGCAACGAGGATGCGGTTGTTTCTATCCAGAGGTACTACATCCGCAATCGTCCCCAGGGCAACGAGATCCAGCGCATCTGCAAGATTGGGTGGCTCACGACCAGTCTCCTCGAACCACCCACGATTCCTAAGCTCTGCCCGCAGTGCCGTCAGCACATAAAACATCACGCCTACCCCCGCAAGCGCCTTGCTGGGGAAATGGCAGCCCGGCTGATTTGGGTTCACGATGACATCAGCCTGAGGCAGATCATCCCCGGGGAGGTGGTGGTCAGTGATAAGCACACTCATTCCGAATCCCTGTGCAGTCATCACACCCGCGTGACTCGAGATTCCGTTATCGACCGTGACAATCAGATCGGGTTCGCTGTTCGCGGCGAGCGCAACGATCTCGGGCGACAACCCGTATCCGAATTCAAAGCGGTTGGGAACCAGATAAGACACCTCTTTTAACCCAAGCTGACGCAGGACGGAAACCGCCAACGCAACGCTGGTCGCGCCATCCGCATCAAAGTCGCCTATAACAATTACCCGTGCCTCACCCTCAATAGCATCCGCAAGCAGGGCAGCGGCATCACCAATACCTCGAAGCTTTTGGGGAGGGTGTAAATGTTTTAGCGCGAGGTCTATATCGGCCACATCACGGACGCCGCGGTTGGCATAGAGCCGCTTCAGTATGTCAGCTATATCGGAGCCGACCAGAGAGGCCGAGGGAGCGGAAGCGCGGGTTTTTAACGCCGGTATCATCAGGCCTTGAGGTGTGAGGCCATGTGCTGCTGTACCTGTGGCAGGTCGTTTGAGAGGACAGTGAATCGCTCTTCCCGCTCAAAAAGATCCGCGAGATGGGCTGGCAATACCGGTGAGGTATTCACCCCACTTTTCTCAACCGCATCGGGAAATTTCGCCGGGTGGGCCGTAGCTAAGGTCACCATTGGTTGGCTGGGTTCACGACGGCAGTCCCGTGCCGCGCGGGTGCCAATGGCGCTGTGAGGGTCCAGGAGGTAACCACAGCGGGCCCAAATCCCTGCAATTTCCTCTGCGGTCTCATCGTCAGAGACGCACTGACTGGAGAACAGGGTTCTTGCTTTAGCCATAGCTGTGTCTGACAGCTGAATAGCGCCCTCCTTGAATTCATTCATGAGTCGGTCTATCGCCGACGCATCCCGGTCATACAAGTCAAACATGAGCCGCTCAAAGTTGGACGACACCGTGATATCCATACTCGGCGACAGTGACTGCTCGAGTTGCTGCCGCGCGTACTCACCAGAGGTTAGCAGTCGATGGAGTACATCGTTCCTGTTGGTCGCTATCACCAGCTGATCGATTGGCAGTCCCATACAGCGGGCAAGGTAGCCTGCAAAAATATCGCCAAAGTTGCCGGTAGGTACCGAAAAGTTGACCGCCCGATCAGGGGCGCCAAGACACAACGCAGCATAAAAATAGTAAACAATCTGAGCCATGATCCGCGCCCAGTTGATTGAGTTGACTGCTACCAACTGACGACCGTCCGGCAGGAAGGGGTCGGCGACAAAGCTCGCCTTTACCATGGCCTGACAGTCGTCAAAATTTCCTTCTATGGCCAGATTGTGAATGGTGTCACCGGCAACCGTGGTCATCTGGCGCCGCTGCACATCCGAGACGCGACCGTGGGGATACAAAATGAAAATATCGATATTGCTGCAACGCTTACAGCCCTCGATAGCCGCCGACCCCGTATCTCCCGAGGTGGCACCCATGATCACGACCTTCTGCTGGCGTCGCTGCAACACGTGATCCAGCAGGCGCCCAAGTAACTGAAGTGCAAAATCCTTGAAGGCAAGCGTTGGCCCATGAAACAGTTCAAGCACCCATTGGTTATCTCCGATCTGAACCAGAGGCGCGACTGCTGGATGTCTGAACTGCCCATAGGTGTCATCGATAATGTCTCGAAGATCCTCTGAGGCAATGGACCCCTCCACAAAGGGCTCCAGAATATTAAACGCAAGCTCCGGGTAAGACATGCGACGGAAACTGCGGATTTTGGCTTCACTGAAGGTGGGCAACTTGTCGGGGACATACAGTCCCCCATCTGCAGCGAGCCCTGCCAGCAACACCTCTTCAAAATTAAGATCGGGGGCGTTGCCTCGTGTACTGATATAACGAATAGCCACCTCAGGCCGCCTCAAACGATTCAATACGGAGCATGGTAATTGATCCATGGGTTGCGGCGAGCGCAGCGATAGCGGAGGTCGCTCGCTCGATGGCGGCAGCCGACGCCCGGTCCGTCACGATGACCACATTGACCTGCGTGGCACCGGTCCTTGGAGGACGCTGGATCAATGATTCTATGCTGATGTCCTGGTCGCCCAGTAACCCGGTAATGTCTGCCATCGCGCCAGGTTCATCGGCAACAACCATGCGCAAATACCACTCGCTCTCCACCTCGCCGCGAGGCACTAATGCGAGATCCTGAAGCTCGGAAACCGGGAGTCCAAGAACCGGGAGGGAATCACCAATCCCATGCGCTATATGCTGCGCAACATCAGCCACGTCACCGCAAACCGCCGAAGCTGTCGGTAGCGCCCCTGCGCCCGGCCCCACGAGAACCAGCTCCCCAACACCATCACTGCGAACCATCACGGTGTTGAGGACTCCATCCACTGTCGCTATCTGCTTGTCCGCGGGGATCAATGTGGGGTGCACACGAAGATCAATACGCTCTTCGGCACGCATCGCGATCCCCAGGTGTTTGATGACATAGCCTAACTCCGCAGCAAAACGCAGATCCTCAGGGGCGACGCTATTGATACCCTCTTTAAATGGTCCCTCACTATTGAGTGGTATGCCAAAAGCCAGCGTGGCCAAGATGACAAGCTTGTGAGCCGCATCGGTGCCATCGATATCAAACGTGGGATCTGCTTCCGCGTAACCAAGGGACTGCGCCTCAGCCAAAACATCCTCAAAGTCACGACCTGCTTTAGCCATTTCGGTGAGAATAAAATTACCGGTGCCGTTGATAATCCCCGCGACCGCCTGAATAGTATTTGCAGCCAGCGACTCTCGTAGGGTTTTGATAATGGGAATACCGCCCGCTACCGCCGCCTCATAGCGCAGAGCCACCCCTTTCTCTTCAGCGAGGGCTGCCAACTCATTGCCACGGGAGGCGATCAAGGCCTTGTTGGCGGTCACCACATGCTTGCCCGCGTTTAGTGCGCCGTGCACAAGATCAAAAGCAGCAGTGGTGCCACCAATAAGCTCAACCACGATATCGACATCAGGATCGCCTATGACATCAAAGATGTCCCTGCTTACCTTGTAAGCAGACGTATCACAGTTGGGATTGTCGCGTCGCGCCCCGATATGAACCAACTCAAGAGAACAGCCGCAACGACTGGAAAGCTCTTCTGCGTGACGAGATAACAGGGTAACAACGCCGCTACCAACAGTGCCGAGACCGCACAAACCCACACCTATGCGTTGCTTGCTCATGGGGCAGCGTCCGGCCCGAGACGTTGTAATGTTTTGACTGTCGTTCTCATTGTCTCTGCACCTTACTCTACTAGGCGGCTGGCGGCCCCTGTCGTAGCACCTTTTTTATGCCCCGCAACGCCTGTCGGGTACGGTGTTCGTTTTCTATCAGACCAAAACGAACATAGCCCTCGCCGTACTCACCAAATCCCAGGCCTGGCGACACGGCCACACCAGCTTCTTTTAGCAGAAGCTTACTGAACTCCAGAGACCCCATTGACCGGAAGGCTTCCGGTATCTGGGCCCACACAAACATAGTTGCTTTCGGTGGTGTCACCGGCCAACCAGCATCATTCAAACCGTTGCACAGCACGTCGCGTCGTCGTCGATACATGTCACAGACGTCGCTTACGCACTGCTGATCGCCCTCAAGCGCTGAAATAGCCGCCACCTGAACCGGGGTGAAAATACCGTAATCCAAGTAGGATTTTATACGGGTCAGAGCGCCAATAAGTTCAGGATTACCGCAGCAAAATCCCACCCGCCAGCCCGGCATGTTGTAGCTCTTGGACAGGGTGAAAAACTCCACAGCGATCTCCCGGGCGCCTTCTACCTGGAGAATACTTGGCGCGACATAACCGTCGAAACATAAATCCGCATAGGCCAAATCATGAACCAGCCAGATACCCGCCTCCTTACAAATGGCCACCACTTTTTCAAAAAAGTCGAGCTCGACACAGTGCCCGGTGGGATTTGACGGAAAGTTAAGTACCAACATTTTTGGCTTGGGGTAGCTGTTACGAATGGCGCTTTCCAGCTCCTCGAGAAAGGTCTCCTCATCCGACATCGGCACGTGGCGTAAATCAGCACCTGAAATAACAAACCCGTAAGGATGTATTGGGTAAGAGGGATTCGGCACGAGAATAGAATCCCCCGTGCTTGTTGTTGCAAGCGCCAAATGCGCGAGGCCCTCTTTGGATCCCAGAGTCACAATTGCCTCGGTTGCGGGATCCAGCGTCACGTCATACCGTCGCTGATACCAATTACAGATGGCTCGACGCAGTCGCGGAATACCTTTTGATTGGGAATAACGATGGGTATCGCCGCGCTGAACTGTCTCGGTCAGCTTATCCACGATGTGCTGGGGTGTCGCCTGGTCGGGATTCCCCATTCCAAAGTCGATAATATCCTCGCCGCGGGCGCGGGCTGCCGACTTCAGCTCACCGATAATGTTAAACACATAAGGCGGCAGTCGTTCGATCCGCTGGAAGTTGTTGTTCACGCGTTGACTCCGAATGACCGCTGGGGTGATCCACCCCAGGGCTTGGCTTAATTCAGACCGAGCAGTTGCTCAAGCTCTGCAGCAGGTTTGTAGCCCGGTATCATTTGACCCGTGCTGGTCACAATCGCCGGCGTGCCACGCACCCCTAGGCTTTGACCCAACGCATACTGCGCTGCGATCGGTGCCTCCTCGCACTCGGTGAGAGGCAGCACCACACCGGCCTTTAGCTTGGTCAGGGTGTCCTGAGGGTCTTCGGCACACCACGCTGTGGCGAGCTTACGCGCGCCCTCGGATTCCAGACCGCCCCGTGGGTAAGCCAGGTAGCGGACCTCTATGCCCCGTGCATTCAGATCATCAACCTCTCGATGGAGCTTCTGGCAGTAAAAACAGGTCACATCAGTGAAAACAGTGATGTAGCCGCGGGTCTCTCCTTCAGGGCGAAACACGATCATGTCGTCTACATCGAGACCATCCATGAGTGTCTTGCGCTCTGCCTCGCGCTTTTGCTCTGCCAGATTGACAAGACCCTCAGCCCTCACTGCGTAAAGATCCCCCACAACAAAATGCTCGCCTGTGGGTGTGGCATACACAACCAATCCATTCGCGAGCGACACTTCGACCAGTTCGTCGGCTTCCGTTTCCAACACAGAATCAACCACTACTACGTCGCCCATACTGGCTGACAGAACGGTTTCCAAGCGCCTACGTAGCTGATCGTACTCATCCGCCGTTGCCTGTGGCGTTGCGACTAACCCGATAAGCAACGCAGCAAGGGCGAGTAATATCAAGCGCCCGGCTTGTGAAGGCATGAGCCAATAAGCAAAAGAGCGCAGATTCAGTGTTGTCATCATCATCTATCCTTTGTATCCCCAGACTAGCCTCGGGGATGATGGCTGGCGTGAAGCTCTTGCATACGTTGCCTGGCCACGTGGGTGTAAATTTGAGTCGTCGACAGGTCGCTATGCCCCAGCAACATTTGCACGACGCGCAAATCGGCGCCGTGATTCAGCAAATGGGTTGCGAACGCATGCCGCAGCGTGTGCGGTGATAGATGCGATTGAATGCCCGCTCGCTCTCCGTAAATTTTAATACGATACCAGAAGGTCTGGCGAGTCATGGCAGTGCCCCGATTAGAGGGAAAAAGCACATCGCTTAGCCGACCCTGTAACAGATCCATCCGTGGACCTTTAATGTAGCGCTGCAGCCATAACAACGCCTCCTCACCCATAGGCACAAGCCGCTCCTTGCTGCCTTTTCCCATCACCCTAATTACGCCTTGATTTAGACTGACCTGACTCAGGGTCAAGCCAACCAGCTCCGAAACCCGAAGACCACAGGCATACAACAGCTCCAGCATTGTCCGATCACGGAACTCCACAACGCGTTCCAAATCCGGCATCTCAAGTAACTTCTCAACATCGGCCTCCGACAGAGATTTGGGTAATGGCTTGCCTTGCTTGGGGCTTTCAATGCGAAGACTTGGATCTTCCGCAATCAGATTCTCTCTGAGCGCCCATCGATAGAAACTTCGGAGGCTCGATAAAAAACGGGCTGTTGAACGGGGTGAAGAGCCCTCGGATAGGCGCTTACCCAGAAAAAGCTGAAGCCGGGCAGCATCCGACGCCAGCAGGTCAGTTCCCTCGGAAACAAGCCAGTTATGATACTGGGTGACATCGCGGCGATAGGCGGCGAGTGTGTTTTCACTCAGGCCACGCTCAAGCCACAAGCCATCGATGAACCGTTCGATTACGTCAGACAAGTCGGCCCTCCCAGACGGGTGTCATGGGCACTCAACAAAAACCCCGCCGACAAAGCAAATCCTAGCGCGAACCTCATAAACGCGAAAGGCCGCACCGGAAACCCGGGGCGGCCTTGTGCTCTTCGTGAAGCTATTAGCTGGACAGCTTTTCCTTGATGCGCGCTGCCTTGCCACTGCGCTCACGGAGGTAGTAAAGCTTCGCCTGCCGAACATCACCACGGCGCTTGACCGTGATGCTGTCAAGAAGCGGGCTGTAAGTCTGAAAGGTTCGCTCGACGCCTACTCCGTGAGAGATCTTACGTAGCGTGAATGCTGAGTTGAGGCCGCGGTTACGCTTGCCAATGCACACGCCCTCGAAGGCCTGCAGACGCTCGCGACTTCCCTCTTTTACCTTCACCTGAACAACAATCGTATCACCGGGTGCAAAGGTGGGGATCTCTTTACTCATTTGCTCGGCGTTGATCTCCGAGATAATTTTGTTCGTGTTCATGACACTCTCCAATCCAACTTGTGCGTTCCAAACGCTCTCGCGGCTCACGCCGCAATCTCACTACTACTCATCAAGCTTCCACTCTTCGAGAAGCATCCTGTCCTCGTCTGACAGCGCCTGCGAACTCAGCATATCAGGCCGCCTGTCCAGCGTACGGCGGAGCGACTGTGCTCGCCGCCATCGCGCTATAGCACCGTGATCACCGCTCAATAACACCGCCGGTACATCCACGCCCCGATACGTCTCCGGTCGCGTGTAGTGGGGGCAATCGAGAACACCATTGGCAAAGGAGTCCTCTTCAGCCGAATCCCCATGTCCGAGAGCGCCGGGTAGCAGACGGATCAATGCATCCATTACCACCATCGCGGGCAACTCACCACCGCTCACCACAAAATCTCCGACCGATAACTCTACATCTACTGATGCCTCGAGAAACCGCTCATCAATCCCTTCGTATCGCCCGGCGACAAATATAAGCGATGTTTCGCTTACCAATTCGCGTGCCAGGCCATCACTGAACACCCTGCCTTGGGGCGTCAGTGCAATAACCTTTGCCGATCCACCCACTTGCTGTCGGCTGGCCTCCAGGGCCCGGTCCATAACAGCCGGCTGCATCACCATACCGGGACCACCCCCGTAGGGACGGTCATCTACCGTACCGTGGCGATCATCAGCAAACTCTCGGGGGTTTGTTAACGAGAGCCCCCAAAGCCCCTGATCATGTGCCCGACCGGTTATTCCCCAGCGTGTCAGGCTATCAAACATTTCGGGAAACAGGGTTATGGCCCCATATCGACGGGGTGTCTCAGGCATCGACATACCAGGTCACCCACACTTCTCCCGTTTTCGTGTCGATTCGGCTCACCACCGAGTCGACCACCCAGGGAATCAATCTCTCCCTGTCATCAATACTAGCTTCCGTCGCCTTGATCACCATGACATCGTTGGCGCCAGTGTCCAGCAGGTACTCTATTTTCCCCAGCAACACCGGATCCTCTGAGCCGGCTTCGGGATCTCGACAGAGGACATCCATCCCCACCAAATCCCGCCAGTAAATTTCGTCGGTGCGGGCCTCTGGCAAGGAATCCGCTGCTGCCTTTAGCGACAAGCCTCTCAAGGCCTCCGCCTCAGAACGGTCATCAACCCCGACAATATGGGCGATGACGCCTTTGCCTTGGCGCCTAATAGCGTCTATCTCGACAGCCTTAGCGCTTCCCGCACTGGGCTCTGTTCTCTTGCTCTCTCCAGGGGCCAGCTGAAGCGGGCCAAGGGAGGTTAATATCTGTGGGTCTTCAAGGTAGGGCCTGATTTTGATCCAGCCCCTGACACCATGCGCCCCAACAACGTCTGCCAGCGTAAGTAGCTCTGCCATCGCGAGCACACTGGCTAGTTAGTCCGCCCTCAGGCGGCTGCCGACGCCTCCGCAGCGGCGTCTTTCATCAGGGACTTCACTCGCGGTGAGATCTGCGCACCTTTCGCAGCCCAAGATGCTATTTTTTCAAGATCCAGGCGCAGCCGCTCTTCCTGTCCCCGAGCTATGGGATTGAAAAAGCCCACGCGCTCAATGAAGCGGCCATCTCGTGAGTTGCGTCGATCAGTCACGGTTACCTGATAAAACGGGCGCTTCTTGGACCCGCCGCGGGAGAGTCGAATTACTACCATGTCATTGATTCCTATAAATTTTTTTAGCCAAAGGCCTTACGATTAGGACTCGGGGCTTTGAAAGGACGCGGAGGATACAGGAAAGCCCCGCCCAAGAAAAGGTAAGAATGGCAGGGAATCAGTGGCCTCTGAAGCCACCGGGCGGCATACCGCCACCCGGGGGCATACCCCCACCTGGAGGCATCATGCCGCCGAGGCCACGCATCATTTTTTGCATGCCCCCACCCTTCATTTTTTTCATCATTTTCTGCATTTGCTTGTGCTGCTTGAGCAGCCGGTTCAGGTCCTGAACCTGTGTCCCCGAGCCCGCGGTAATTCGGCGCTTTCTGGATCCTGCAATCAAGTCCGGTTTACGCCGCTCCTCCGGGGTCATGGAATTAATCATGGCCTCCATTCTGGCGAACTGCTTGGTATCCATGTTCTGCTGCGCCGCCTGCGCCATCCCGCCCATGCCGGGGAGTTTGTCGAGCATGGCGCCAATCCCACCCATATTTCGCATTTGCTGCAATTGATCCCGAAAGTCTTCTAGATCAAACCGCCCACCCTTCTGCACCTTCTTGGCGAGTTTCTCGGCTTTTTTCTTGTCGACGGTGCGCTCGGCTTCCTCAATGAGCGACAGCATGTCTCCCATACCCAGAATGCGGGAGGCCAGTCGGTCCGGGTAGAAGGGGTCTAACGCGTCGGTCTTCTCACCGACACCCAGGAACTTGATGGGCTTGCCAGTGATAGTTCTGACCGAGAGTGCGGCACCACCTCGGGTGTCAGCGTCCACCTTGGTCAAAATCACACCGGTCAGCGGCAGAGCATCCCCGAAGGCCTTTGCGGTATTCGCGGCATCCTGGCCCGTCATGGCATCCACGACAAACAGGGTTTCGACGGGATTAATCGCGCCGTGCAACGCTGTAATTTCGGCCATCATGGCGTCATCAATCGCGAGCCGGCCCGCGGTGTCTACCAGCAACACATCGATCACGTTGACTCGCGAGTTCGCCAATGCCCTGTTAACAATCGTGACAGGATCCTCACTGGCCTCAGAGGGTTCAAACGTTGCCCCCACCTCGGCGGCGAGGGTCTCTAGCTGAGCAATTGCCGCAGGGCGATAAACATCCGCACTCACAACCGCAACTTTCTTTTTCTCGCGCTCTATCAGGTATTTGGCCAGCTTGGCCACGGACGTGGTTTTACCCGCGCCCTGCAGACCCGCAACCATCACGACCGCCGGCGGCTGGGCATTGAGACTCAGCCCCTCATTGACCTCGCCCATGGTTTGGGTCAGCTCGGACTGCACAATTTTGAGGAAAGCCTGTCCCGGGGTCAGGCTCTGAGATACCTCGGCCCCCACCGCTCTCGTCTTTACGGCATCGGTGAACTGCTTGACGACTTCTAGGGCAACGTCAGCCTCCAGCAGTGCCATCCGCACCTCGCGCAAGGTATCTCGGATGTTGTCTTCCGAAATACGCGCTTTGCCGGCCATCTGACGCAGGCTCGCGGACAGCCGATCACTTAATCCTTCAAACATGATTTATCTCTATCCTTCGGGGTGGGCCATTTATCCCCGCCCATTCCCTTCTTAACTACGCTAAAAAGCGCGTAGTATACGGGTGTTGGACAGTCGACCCAAAGGGAAAGCGATAAATGGAAGGTCTGCCGTGACATCCCCACAGGAATTACTGCATGCGGGTTTAGCGATCATAACGGCATCACTGTATCTCATTGCGGGAGCAAAACAGTTGCTGACCCTCGATTCGCGTCAAAGTAGCAGCTCAAGACAGGTGCTTTGGCTCGCTTCGCTTGCGGTGTCCTGTCACTTGATTCTATCGACTCTAGACTGGGTACAAGGCAACCTGGACCTCGGCTTTTACAAGATCTCGTCGCTCATTTTTCTGATGATGGGATCGGTAAGCCTGATCAGCATGCTCCTGCGTCCTCTTCACATGCTGATTATCGCCACCTTCCCCCTGTCGGCTCTGGCGGTACTGGTCAACCATTTCGCCCCGGCGACGGGGCAACCGATGGCGGGATTGAATCATGGACTGCTGGTTCATGTGTCCACGTCGTTATTGGCATTTGGCGTTCTAACTCTGGGGACTTTTCAGGGCATTTTGGTCTCGATCCAGACTCAACGCCTAAGGAATCACAAGACCCGCGGCATCATACGCATGCTTCCGCCACTGGATACCATGGAGCAGATGTTTTACGAGCTCTTACTTGCGGGCACGGCACTCCTGACAATCGCAATTCTGAGCGGAGGCATCTTCATTGACGACCTGTTGGGGCAAAAACTTGTCCACAAAACCGTGCTGACCTCACTCGGCTGGGGGTTGATGGCAGTAACACTGCTGGTTCAGTGGCGGCGGGGATGGCGTATTGGCACTGCACTCACGCTGGTATTTGTCGGGTATGCCTTGCTCGCGCTGGGCTTTTTCGGGTCAAAACTGGTGCTGGAGCTGATTCTCTGACACCGAAATTGATGCCGGCAAAGTCTTGTGCTGACGGCGTTTTTTCTCCACCATCTCAGTTCATTCTGAACAAAGAACCACACCTGCTTGAACGACGCCCCGCTGGGACTGCTATTTCTATCTCTCGCCATACTGATACTGATCTCGGGATTTTTCTCTAGCTCCGAGACCAGCATGATGTCCCTCAACCGGTATCGGCTGAAACACCTCCGCTCTCAAGGCCACCGAGGCGCGCGACGTGCTAGCCGCTTGTTGGAGCGGCCGGACCGCCTCATTGGTCTCATATTGATTGGCAATAACCTAGTCAACATCCTCGCCTCTGCTATTGCCACTGTCATTGCCATTCGCCTCTATGGGGACGCGGGGATCGCGATTGCCACGGTTCTTCTTACCATTGTCGTGTTGATCTTTGCAGAAATTACCCCGAAGACCATCGCCGCTCTTCATCCCGAGCGTCTGGCCTTTCCGTTCAGTTTTATTCTCGTCCCCCTGATGCGACTGTTCCTGCCTCTTGTCATGGCCATCAACGCCGTGACCAATGGCATTCTCAAACTGATGGGATTCAAGCCGGACATACAGGAAGGCGAGGCCCTGTCGCAAGAAGAACTAAGAACCATCGTGACCGAATCGGGCAGTATGATTCCCGGTCGACACCGGCGCATGCTGGTAAACATTCTCGATCTTGAGCAGGTCACCGTGAATGACATCATGGTGCCTCGTAATGAGGTGTATGGCATCGATCTCGACGATCCGGACGACACCATTCTCACCTGTCTTCAGGAGAGCACTCACACCCTGCTGCCTGTCTGGCATGAGGACATCAACGATATCCGTGGCGTGCTACACATGCGTAATCTGTCGCGGGTTCTGAGGAATGGCGGGCTGTGCCGGGATTCTTTGCTCAACGAGGTCGAGACTCCCTACTTTGTTCCTGAAAACACACCGCTGCATACGCAGCTCCGTCAGTTTCAGCAGAAGAAACTGCGAATGGGTATTGTCGTCGATGAATACGGCGACCTCATGGGTCTGGTCACTCTGGAGGATATTCTTGAAGAGATCGTGGGAGAATTTACCTCAAATCTGATCGAGGAAAATGAAGAACTCCACGCACTGAGTGATGGCAGCACCGTATGCTCTGGCACAATCAGTATTCGGGAACTCAATCGTCAGAGGGGCTGGGATTTACCCACCGATGGGCCGAAAACTATTAGCGGCCTTGCCCTGGAGGCACTGGAGGCCTTCCCCTCGGGCCACGTGGCCGTGCAGATCCCGGGCTACTTGCTGGAGGTGCTCGAGATTGAGGGAACCTTGATTAGCAAGGTAAAGATACGGCCTGCCGCTGATCAGCCTGCGATCGATCTTATTAACTAAATAACTAAAGCTCAGCCCAACTTGATCGGACTCATTCTGTCCCGTCGGGCCTCGCAATCTTTGAGAATTTCTCGCTTACGTTCGTCATCAGCGACGAACCAATCGGTAATTTCGTCGCCGGTTCGGTAGCAGCCCATACAAACATCGTCCTCATCGAGGGCGCAAACGGAAATACAGGGAGAGGAAATGCCAGAGTTCGTCACGCTGAGCTCGCCGTGGCTTGAGACATAAGTGTTACGTTTTAGGGTTCAGGGTTGGATTGCTGCTCGTAAAACGTTTTGGCAAAAGCATCCAGCTCACCGGCAGCAATGGCTGATCGAATTCCCGCCATATGGTTCTGGTAATACCTTAGGTTGTGGATGGTACAAAGCTGAGAAGCAAGTATCTCGTTGCACTTGTCCAAATGATGGAGATAGGCCCGGGTGAAATGGCCACAGGTGTAACAGTCGCAATCGTCATCCACGGGCTGGGTGCTGGTTTTATGACGCGCGTTGCGTAATTTTATTGGACCCTTGCTGGTAAACAGATGCCCATTCCGGGCGTTTCGCGTCGGCATGACACAGTCAAACATGTCAATGCCCCGTCGAACGCTTTCGAGCAAGTCAGCTGGAGTCCCCACTCCCATAAGGTATCGCGGCTGCGAGCTCGGCAAGGCGTCGCCGATTGCATCAAGCACAGAGATCATTTCTTCCTTGGGCTCTCCGACCGACAACCCGCCGATGGCATAACCGTCAAAGCCAATGTCCATGAGTGCCGACAATGATTCCTGCCGAAGCGCCGGGTACATTCCCCCCTGCACGATGCCAAAAAGAGCGGCCGGATTATCACCGTGAGCTGTCTTACTGCGCTGTGCCCAGCGAAGGGATAACTCCATCGATTCGCGAGCCTGCTCAACAGTTGCCGGATAGGGTATGCACTCATCAAAGATCATGACGATATCGCTGCCCAAGGCGCGCTGGATCTGCATCGATGTCTCGGGATCAAGAAATACCGTGTCACCGTTCACCGGGGATTTGAAAGTCACCCCCTCTTCCGCCACGCGACGCATATCACCCAAACTGAAAACCTGAAATCCCCCTGAATCAGTCAAAATAGGCTGCTGCCAACCCATGAAATCGTGGAGGTCACCGTGGGCACTTATAATATCGACGCCCGGCCTGAGCCAGAGATGAAAAGTATTACCCAGGATAATTTCAGCCCCAATGCCGACAATATCCCTGGGGAGCATGCCCTTTACCGTGCCATAGGTGCCAACAGGCATGAATGCAGGGGTTTCTACGGTACCCCGGTCGAACACCAGACGTCCCCGTCTTGCAAGACCATTGGTCGCATCCAACTCAAAGCGCATGCTATGCCCGCCAGCCATCGAGATCAGACTGATTTGCAGTAATGAACATGGCGTCCCCGTAGCTAAAAAATCGATAGCGCTGACGGACCGCCTCGCGGTAGGCCTCCATCGTCACATCAAATCCTGCAAAGGCCGCGACCAGCATTATTAAAGTGGATTCAGGGAGATGAAAGTTAGTGATCATCGCATCGACAACGTGGAATGGTTTCCCAGGATAAAGAAAGATATCACTCTCTCCCTTAAATGAGTTCAATACCCCCGCTTGCGCCGCGGTTTCAAGTGAACGGACCGCTGTGGTACCGACCGCTATGACGCGCCCACCCCGGGACCGGCAAGCCGACACCGCCGCGACAACCGATTCATCCACGTCAATAAATTCGCTGTGCATCTGGTGATCTTCGATGGCATCCACACGTACTGGCTGGAAGGTTCCCGCGCCAACATGCAAGGTGACTTCACAGGTAGCGATGCCTTTTTGGGAGAGTGTCCGCAAGAGAGATCGATCAAAGTGTAATCCCGCGGTGGGTGCCGCCACAGCACCCTCCTTTGATGCAAAGACCGTTTGGTATCGGCCACGATCTTCTTCGGTGTCTGCGCGATCAATGTACGGCGGAAGTGGCATGTGACCAAACCGTCGCAATATATCCTGCCAGTGGCCCACCTCTGGCTCTAGCTCAAACAAAGATCCCTCTCGGCCCACCACCCGTACGCCCACGTCGGTGATATCCGTGTCGGCGTCGGCAGTAATATAAATGCAGGTCCCTTCCTTGGCGGGTTTACTGGCACGCATATGGGCTAGTGCCCTGCTATCACCGCGCAAACGCTCAATCAATATCTCGACGCGGCCTCCGGTTTGTTTACACCCATACAGGCGAGCTGGCAGCACCTTGGTATTGTTGAATACCAGTAGATCGCGATCTGTTAACAGATCCACAAGCTCTCGGAACTGTCGATGAACCAGTGATCCGCTGCCTCCCTCAAGGCACAGCAAGCGCGACGCAGACCTCTCGGCAAGGGGCACTTGCGCGATTAAGTCGTCGGGCAAATCAAAATGAAAGTCTTGTCGCTGTAACATGGTCATGAAAGCAAGGTGAGCTCCGCGCCCTCACCTAAAAGCAGGAGACACAAAAAAACCGGCTGAGTTCTGCCGGCTTTCTTGGGTCTTTTGTGAGGGATTTACCCCTCGGCGGCCTTGGGTTCTGCATCCTCTTTAACCGGCTCCTCTGCAGGCTCTTCCGCTGGCGCCTCTTCGGCGGCTTCAGGCGCAACGGGTTCAGGTTCAGACGCGTCGTCCTCAGCAACCACTTCCTGTGCTGCGGCTTCCTCCGCTTCATCGGCAGCAGCCTCTGGCTCCGCTTCGGGCTGAGGCTCTGCCGGCAGAGTGACCTTGATCAACTCTTCGGCCAACAAAATTTTGACCTTCTCCTCGCCATTAATGGGTTTGCCTGTGCCGTCTTGAACCGCATAACGCTCGTCACCACGTTGGTAGATCCGGTACTCATCGGTCTTTTTTATCAGTGTCATCGCCATGTCTTTTCTCCCCTCGAGATACTCAGAAGCGGGGTTTCATGCCAAGTAGCCCGCTTAGTCGGCGGGGAGTGTACCCCAAAGCGCAGCAGGGTTCAGCCTTAATTATTGCCGTTTTGTACCAGCTTGCTATACTCGCGCGCCCGAAAAGCCTCACATTGCCGGTGTGGTGGAATTGGTAGACACAGGGGATTCAAAATCCCCCGCCCTTAAAAGCTTGTCGGTTCGAGTCCGACCACCGGTACCACTGC
>Ga0181574_10001081_pt1 | contig 25423 bp, 24 predicted proteins | sample 101ome_24_FD_145600 | JGI IMG/M metagenome (GOLD analysis project Ga0181574, IMG submission 145600) | Coastal salt marsh microbial communities from the Groves Creek Marsh, Skidaway Island, Georgia - 101410AT metaG (spades assembly) | ecosystem: Environmental > Aquatic > Marine > Intertidal zone... | reverse complement strand
TGGGCAGGGATGTGAAGGGTAAGGCCGTTGTTATCTACAGCATCTTTGTGCCGGGAGGCCGCAGTCATTCCGCCAGCCGCCGGGCGAAACTGTTCTACGCCAACCAGCGGGCCACTGAGCGGGGCGCGGCCATGATCATCAACGTCATGGGGGTGCCGGGCAATGCCAGGTTCAATCCGCTGGGCGCCCCCTCGGCTGAACTCGGCGTGCCGCTGATCACCATCAGCCAGGATGAGGGGTTCATGCTTCGCGACGCGCTTGGCCGTGGCGAAAAGGTCCGCATTCGTCTAGAGCTCGACATTGAGATCAGGAAAGACGTTGAGACCGCCAACCTCATTGCCTCGCTGCCGGGGAGTTCCGGAGAGGACATCGTGCTGGCGGCGCATACCGACGGTTTTTTCCAGGGCGCCATGGACAATGCCGCGGGGCTGGCCAGCGGTCTTGAAATGGCGCGCTACTATGCCGCGTTGCCCCGATCAGAGCGGAAACGCAACATCGTCTTTTTTCTTTTTCCCGATCACCATCATGGCGAAATCGGTCTCAAGCGTTGGGAGAGCGCCCGCGACTGGAGCAGCACCGCAATGGTTCTGACCCTCGAGCATCCCTCGCAAACGCAGCTTTACTGGTACAACGATGACCTGATGACCTCCAACGCCATCGGCGCGTTTCGCTGGCACGTTACAGGCAGCAAGGGATTCAGGTCTTTGGTCACCAGGACGCTCAGGGATCATGGTGTGGCCATCTATACCGAGATGAACCCAAAGCCCAAACTGACCGCCCAGGCGCCCGGCTTTCACATCATTGACCATGTCATTTACCACACCACGCTGGACATTCCCGAACTGGTTCCCGCTGAGGGGCTGGAACGCTCTACACGCGCATTTCTCGACATTATTCAGCAGGCTGAGGCTTGGACGCTTGAGGAGCTCCGCGGGACGGCGAAGTCCCCTTAGAGGGCTCAGTATGGGGGATTTTCTCCCTGATGGGCGGTCTGTTCCTGTTGCTGGGCGGCGCGTTGCGTTTCTCACGCAGGTAAGGCGTTTTCCGCATAGCGGCAGCAGAGGGAAGGGGGCGCCAATGGGCGCCCCTTTTCTATCGGTCGTTCTATCGGTATTTTTCCAGGCGGTCTAAACGATATTTCGGCAGCTGGTACCCTGGCCCCAGGCTATCTGCCCGCCCCAGCGCCAGTTTCGCCAGCATCTGACCGCTTGCCGGGCTGTGCTTGAAGCCACTGCCTGAGAAGCCGCAGCCAATCACCACGCGGTCCCCCAGCCGGTCGATGACCGGTTCGCTATCCGGCGTCATGGTATACATGCACACCTCCTGAATGGCCGGCTGCCGCCCGTCCAGGCCGGGCAGGTGCTGCCTGACATATTCGCTGACTCTCGCCACGTACTCCTCGCGCCCCGGTACGTCGCGCGCATCGGGATCAGCCTCTGGCCCGCCGTGGTAGAGAATTTTCACCAGATCCGGATACTCGCAGGCCGGCAGGCCATAAATGCCTTTTAGCCGGGCGTTGTAGAGAATCGGAAACCCATCCGCCGCGGAGTGCCCCGGCCATCGCTGCCGCCAATAGGTGACGGGTATGGCGAGCGTCTTGAGCAAGGGTTCCAACTCTGGAATCAGCCGGGTGGTCCAGGGTCCGCAGGCGACAATGATCCGGGAAAATTCCCGCCATTCGCTTTCTCCGTTGCTGGATTCAAGCTCCACGCGAACCGCATCAGCGGAATGGTCCATTCGAAGGGCCCGGGCGTTCACGATATGTCCACCCGTCGCCAGGAATGCTTTCTGCACAGCAGACAGGCAGCGATGCGCGAACAGTATTCCGCCATCCGGGTCCCATGCCGCGCCCCACTCCTGCGGATAATTCAACAGCGGAAAACGCTCATGAATGGCAGCGGATTCCAGCCAGTCGCAGCGCTTGCCGGCGGCCCGCACCACCGACATGAACTGTTTCAGCCAGGGGTCATCCTTCGGGCCAAAATTCAGCAGACCGGTTTTTCGGAATAATTCGACATCGTGGTCGGCCTCGAGTGACTGCCAGCGGCCCATTGAGTAATCCAGCCGGTCCATGGTTTCGTCGCCCAGATAGCGAAAGGCGCGGGAAGCCCCATGCGAACTGCCCCTCGTGTGGGGCAGCGGGAACTGCTCCAGCAACACCGTATCTTCGCCCGCCTCGGACAGGTGCAGGGCTGCCCACGAGCCGATGATCCCGGCGCCAATAACACAGGTCCCCGTCATGTCGAATAGTGCCTCTCAGCCTGGGTGGGTGTGCCCTGAATCATACTCATGACTGACCCTCAGCGGGCGAATCCGCAGCTTCCAGCGCTTCGCTGGCCTCAAGCCATTCCCACTCCAGCTCCTGGATACGCTCCCGGGCGGCTGATCGTTGTCTGCTCAGCTCGCTGGTCTCCTCCACGCGCCCCGGGTCGGAGTACAGCTTCTCATCCATCAGCCTCTCATCCAGCAGCGTGACCTCCTTACGGCATCGCTCCATCTCTGTTTCAATGGCTCGGACCCGGTCACGCAAGGGCTTCAGCCGTTGCCGTTGAAGCGCCTGGGCCTGGCGCTGCTGTTTGCGGCTCATCGTTTCACCGGGTGCGGCACTTTCGTCCTGAGGTTCGAGACGCCCCGCAGATTCGCGCTCGCGCAGCCAGTCGGAGTAGTCATCCAGGCTGCGATCGAAGCGTTCGGCCCCACCGTCATGCACGATCACCAGCTCATCGCAGACGCTGCGCAACAGGTGCCGGTCATGCGCGATCACGACCAGCGCGCCGGAGTATTCCATCAGTGCCACGCTGAGCGCCTGCCGCATTTCAATGTCCAGGTGGTTGGTCGGCTCATCCAGCAGCAGCAGATTGGGCTTTTGCCGGATCATCAGCGCCAGCACAAGGCGCGCCTTTTCTCCACCCGAAAACGGCGCCACCGGCTCAAAGATGCGTTCTCCACCAAAACCGAATCGCCCGAGGTAGGCGCGCTGGTCCGCTTCACGGTCCTCCCGTGCATAGTCCTGCAGATGATCCATGGGGCTCATTTCCGGATGCAACTGATCCAGCTGGTGTTGGGCGAAATAGCCTATACGCGTGTGCCTGCCGGTTATCCGCTCGCCCGACAACAGTGTCTCGCCCGTGGCCAGCGCCTTGACCAGTGTGCTTTTGCCGGCGCCGTTAACGCCCAGCAAGCCGATTCTGTCTCCTGCAGATATGCTCAGCTCAACGCCCTCCAGCACGGTTTGCCGGCCATAGCCCAGCACACCCCGGTGCAGCTTCAACAGGTGGTTTGGCTGTTTGTCCGGCTCCATGAAGTGAAAGCGAAAGGGCGAGTCCACATGCGCGGGGGCGATACGGGTCATGCGCTCCATCATTTTCAGCCGGCTTTGCGCCTGTTTCGCCTTCGAGGCCTTGTAGCGAAAGCGATCGACAAAACTCTGCAGATGGGCAATGTCTTTCTGTTGTCTCGCATAGAGCGCCTGTTGCTGTGCCAGCTGGGCCGAGCGTTGCCGTTCAAACTCGCTGTAGTCGCCGGTGTAGAGATGAACGCGCTGGTGCTCGATGTGCGCAATCCGTGTACACACACCGTCGAGAAAGTCCCGGTCATGAGAGACGATCAGCAAAATGCCTGGGTATGCGGCCAACTGCTTTTCCAGCCAGAGAATGGCCGGCAGGTCGAGGTGGTTGGTGGGCTCATCCAGAAGCAGGAGGTCGGACCGGCACATCAGGGCCTGGGCCAGGTTGAGCCGCATGCGCCAACCGCCTGAAAAATGGTCCACGGACTGCCGGACGCTGTCGGGCTCAAATCCGAGACCGTCAAGAAGTCGCGCCGCCCGTGACTCGGCTCGGTAACCATCCATATGCTCCATGCGCTCATACACGTCGTGCAGGTGCGAGGCGTCGTGATCGCCGCGGGCTTCCGCCTGGGCGATGGCCGCCTGGACCTCCCGCAGCTCGCGGTCGCCATCCATGACGTAATCGATCGCTGATTGCTGCCCGTGAGGGGACTCCTGTCGGACATGTGCCGTCACGCAGTGACTGCCCAGAGAAACGGCGCCCCCATCTGCTTCGATCTCACCCAGCAGCATGGCGAACAGCGAGGACTTGCCGCTGCCATTGGCCCCGACCACGCCCACGCGTTGTCCGGGATTTGCCTGGAATGAGGCATCCTCAAACAGCAGCTTTGGCCCGCGGCGCAGGCTGACCTGGCTCAGTGTGAGCACGAGGGGTGGTCTCCCTGTGGTTGATGGTGGGCGATTATAGCCTTGTCGAATCCTCTGGACTTTAACTATCGGTATCGGGTTTACTACGCAGCGGCCGTGTTTGGACCCGCGGCCTGACCCAGGAGTTCGACGGATTTTTTCATGCCTATTCTTATCAGGAATGCCCAGGTTTATGCCCCTGAATCCAGGGGCGTCAATAACGTACTCATCGAAGGCGGCCGGATTATGTCGGTGTCCAGCGGCGCGGCTGGCCTTGAAGGCGAGTTGCTCGAAACCATCGATGCGCAGGGCCGCTGGTTGCTGCCCGGATTTGTCGATGTGCTCACCCACCCCTGTGGCGGTGGAGGCGAGGGAGGTTTCGGTAACCGCACCCCGGAGCTGGAGGCGGATGAGTTCATTCATGCCGGCGTGACCACGCCCGTCGGCGCGCTTGGCACCGATTCCATCACGCGCAGCCTGGAAGTGCTGTTTGGCAAGACGATGGAACTCAGGGCCAAGGGCCTGTCCGCTCTCATGTATAACGGTTCCTACCGGATGCCGCCCCTGACTTTGACCGGTGATGTCGCGCGGGACATGCTCCTGGTTGAGCCGGTCATTGGCGTGGGTGAGGTGGCGATTTCGGACCATCGTTCTTCCCAGCCGACGACACAGGAGCTGCGCCGGCTGGCTGCGGATGTGCATCTGGGTGGAACGCTCAGCGGCAAGCAGGGCGTGGTCTTTCTGCACCTGGGGGATGGCGGGGCGGGGCTTGAGCCGATCGAGTCCGCTCTCGCCGGCACAGAGCTGCCACGGCGTCTGTTTTATCCGACCCACAGCAACCGCAATCGCTTGCTGTTGGAGCAGGCGGCCCAACATGCATCGCGGGGCGGTTACGCGGATATCACGGTTTCGACGACCGAGGAGTTGATCGCGGCAGGCGACATTCCTGCACTGGATGCGCTGTCCCTGGCGCTTGAGGCCGGTGCGCCGGCCGAACGGATCACCTTGTCATCGGATGCGGGAGGATCGTTGCCGCTCTACCGGGATGGTGAATTGGCCGGCCTGCAGTCGGCCAGTCCGGGCGCGATGTTTGACACGCTGACGGCGGCCATTGGTCGGGCCGACACGGTGGAAACCGTGATCGCGGCGATGACGCGGAACCCGGCACGAGCGCTGGGGCTGGCGCGCAAGGGGTGTATCGCGCCCGGCTTCGATGCCGACTTGATGCTGCTGGATGCGTCCAGCGGCTCACTCGATTTCGTGATGTGCCAGGGTCAGTGGCTACTCAAAAGTTAACCCCGGCCGTCAGGGTGAAGGTGGAGACCCCACCAAACGCGCCCTCTGCAACAAACCACTTATAGCGGAAGCCGATCGAAGGCAGGATCACCGGCGCAATACCAGCGCCGTTGAACGGAATTTTGTTCTCATAAGGCTCTTTGTACCCGTGGAGCAGGCCGGCGGTGACCTTGCCATACCAGTGGTTGGAGCCGAACAGGTACCAGAGCTTTCCCATGTAGATCAGCTGGGAAGACTGCCCGAAAGAGTTGTCGAATACCGCCGCGCCGATCACCCAGTTTCTGCTGAAGTTGGCCTCCAAGCCAATCAGGTTCTGATCGTTGTTGTGATCCGGGTCAGGGTTGAAATGCTTGGTATAGAGGGATGTTTGCACGGTCCAGCTTTGGATTTCCCAGTCATCAGGCAAGGCGTACCATGACGCCGTCTCGGAGGATTGAGCCTCATGGTCGGACGCGCCTTCATCGGCCAGGGCCATGCCCGGCATGAGGCAGGCGGCCAGCGCCCACATGAGAAAGGATTTCTTACACCGGAAACACAACATTCAAATGACCCTTGGAAAATGCGAGCCACGTAGTGTAACCGCGGGTGGGCCGCCTGTGTAGCTTCAGTCTGTCGAATTCCGCTGTTGGTGGTGGCTCCGGATGGCATCGAAGGCGGCCACGGCGCAGGTGCCGTACACGGCGATGACGCCAAACAGGAACAGCCGGGTCCAGAATGCGCTGTCGGCCGAATTACTGAATGCGTTGTCCAGCACCGCGGGCGCCAGCAGTACGATCATGGTCAGGTAGGCATAGGACCATTTGGAGAAGTCCGGGAAGACCGCCATGCCCTGGAACATTCGCCGGCCGAACATCAGGCCAGCCAGCGCGACCAGCAAGGTGTAAAAAACCAGCGAGGGCCACAGGGACATCAGGTTCCAGGCCATGACGGCCGCCAGGCCGCCCCAGAATGTGGAGGCAAACATGGATTGGCCCATTTGCCTGCTGGTTCCGGCGCTGGCCTGTTGCCCCATGGAAGCCACCTTGATCATGACCACGGTGTAGGCCGGGCTGCCGCTCATGAACAGAAACAACAGGGTGATGGGCAGGACGACCAGCAATGAACGCAGGGCCTTCAGGCGGGCCGCCGTTGCATCGGGCGCCGGCGCCGGGGGCTTCTGCTGACCCGACAGCGCCCGGACCTCGGGCGGGTCAGGAAGCAAGGCATGCGCCACCCACACAAACAACACGCCGAAAACCGCGTTGATGCCCAGGGACTGGATCAGAACGATCAGCAAGCCGCCGTTGACGGAGCCAATGGTCACCACCAGCGTCAGGCCGACGGTCATGAAAGTCCCCAGTGCTGCCGACCCGCCACGGGCCGTGTAGAGAAAGCTGTAATACAGAGCCAGCGCCACCAGGATAATGCCCGCCCAGCGTGCGTGCGTCAGGAAAGGCAGCAGCAAAAGCCCCAACGCCATGGGCCCCAGGAGGGCGATCACCAACCCTATCCCCTTTTTCAGGCCGGGCGCCGGAAAAGGCAGCCCCAGTATGGTCAGCGTAAGCACCGGTGCGATATACGACATCGGCCAGTTGGCGATTTGTGATACCAGCAGGCACAGGGCCGTTCCCAGGGCCAGGCGCAATACGCGGCGCGCTGCAACCGGATGAACGGCTGCCGGCAGCGGACGGGGCACGGCGTCAGTAGGCATAGGTCAGGATGGAAACCGCCCAGATCTGCAGCCTGGCCAGCGGGTTCATGACCCAGTATTGGCCCGTATAAACCACGACGGATGCCTGTGAGCCCACCTTGAGCAGTGGGGCAAAATCGTCGCGTGGAAAATCGAAGTCAACCAGCACGGGATAGCGCTGGGCGTCACGCAGCCAGTTGGGGTCGTTGTTGATGGTTGGCAAGCTGCCCAGTGGAGCGGTATCCACCGCAACGCCATAACCCACTTCCCGCACCTTGCCGGTGAACACATGTCCTGGCAGGGAATCGAACACGATGGCCGCTTCGTCTCCCGCCTTGAGATTGCCCAGGTTGTTCTCCGTGAAATCCGCCTGCAGCCAGATGTTGTGCGTGGCGATGAACGTCATCTGTGGCGCTCCCGCGGCCGCGAAGCTGCCACGGTCGAGGCGCACCCCCGTCACGACCCCGTCCTCCGGTGCCCGTACCGTTGCCCGGTCCAGATTCAACAAGGCCTGGTCCAGGGCGGCCCGGGCCTGCAGGATGCGTGAGTTTTCGTCACCCTTTGCGCCCAGGTCCTGCCTGGCCCTGTCGAGATTGGCGCCGGCAGCGACACGTTGGCTCTCCGCCACGGCCAGCGAGGCCTCGGCAGACTCAATGCGGCGCTCGGAGATGGCGCCGGGGTCCTGTTCGCGAATACTGCGCATGCGCACCGCGTCCAGCCGCGCTCGCTCGACACTGGCCTCGGCGGAAGCGACAGAGGCCTGTGCCGCCGTGACATTGGCCTCAGCGGCGCCCACCGCCTGTTGGGCCGCCTGGAGATTGGCCTCGGCGGTTTGTACGGCCAGCTGGTAACGCTCAATGTCTATTTGAAACAGCTCTTGCCCCTGACTCACCCGCTGGTTGTTGCCAACGAGCACGGCGGTGATGGTGCCGGAGACTTCCGAGGCAATCGGTACCACGAGCGCGTTGACGCGAGCCTGGGTGGTGTACGGGGTCACACGGTCTGATCTCAGATACCAGGCGAGCAGAACAGCCGCGACGGCGAGCAGGATAAACGTCCAGCGACGAACGGGATCCTTGCCCGGTTTCTGCGGTGGCTGCTCCGGTGCAGCGTTCTGGGTGGCTTCGTTCATGATGTCAATCCTGTTCAGGCTGGCCCGCGGGGTCGGGATAAGCAGCTTCCAGCATGTCACCCCAGTCCGTTCGTTCCTGCATTAGCTGTCGAGTTTCATCGTCCAGGTACGGCAGACCGTCGCGGCCTTCCCAGCCGCCGCCCAGCGCCTTGTAGAGGGCCACCAGGCTCCTCACGGCATCGCCCCGGGCCGTGATATGTCTCTGCTGTTGGGTAAACAGTGCCTGCTGGGAATCAAGCACCCGCTGGTAGTCCGAGAAACCCTCCTGGTAGCGCAGGGTGGATAGCTCGTTGGAGCGCCGGGCGGATGCAACGGTCTGTTCCAGAATGCGGGCCTGGTCGCTGGCGCCGCCGTAGCCGGCGATGGCATCCTCCGCCTCGCGCGCGGCCTGCAGCACGGTCTCCCGGTAATTCACCAGGGCCTGCTGCAGCCGGGCATCCTGCACGCGAACATTGTTTTTGATGCGTCCATAGTTCAGGAACGGCCAGACGAAAGAGGGGCCAATGGATACGCCCAGCGCGTCGGTGCTGAACAGGTCGCCAAAGCTCGAATCGCCGGGTCCGCCCGCAGATAGCCCGATGGAGCCGGACAGGCTGAAACTGGGGTAAAGATCCGCCTTGGCCAGACCGATCTGGGCGTTTTGCGCCATGGCGATCAGTTCGGACTGACGCACATCGGGACGCCGGCGAAGCATGTCGGCCGGAAAACCGATCGCGATGCTGTTGGGGAGTTGCGGGATCTGCGCGGGTTCGTCCAGCAGGGTGCCCAACGATCCCGGAAGGGTCCCTAACAGCGTCGCCATGGCATTTTCTGCCTGTCGCAGCGCGGCCTCGAGCGAGGGGATGGTTGCCTGTGTGGCGAGCAGCAAAGTATTGGCCTGCTGCATATCCAACTCCGAGTCCGCGCCATTACTAAACAGCACTTCGGTGATTTCATAGCTGCGCTGCTGGATCTTGAGGTTTTCCCGGGCAATGCGCAGCTGCTCCTGCAGGGTTCGGATGATGATGTAATTTTCGACCACCGCCGCGGTCACCAACACCATGGCCTGGTCATAGGCAGCGATAGAGGCCTGAAAAGCGGCCTCGGCGGATTCGATGCCGCGCCGGTAACGTCCCCAGAAGTCAATTTCCCAGGAAACGCCCGCGCCCAGGGTGTACGACCAGTAATTGGACTGGATCACGCTGTTGTTCGGCGGGGAGACCCAGCTTGCGTCCCCGGCTGCGGCCTGGGCCTGGGGATATTTCAGGCCCGTGGCTATTCCCAGCAGCGCCTGTGACTCCAGTACGCGCAAGGCCGCAATTTCGATGTTGTTGTTCTGGGCCCGGGCCTGTTCAACCAGCTGATCCAGCGTCGGGTCTTCGAACAGCCGCCACCATTCGATCATCTCCTGGGGCGCTGTCTGAAAGCGGCCCACGGCGGCATCGGACCACTCAGTGGGTGTCTCGGCCTCCGGCTTGACGAATTCCGGGCCGACGGTCTGACATCCTGCAATAAGACCGACGGTGGTGACCAGGCATGCCGCCCAAACGGGTCGGGTGAACGCTCGCTTTTCAGTCATTGAAGAATTCGGTTTTTCCCCGGGCCTGCAATTGTCGTGCGAACATCCGGTTCATCACGGAAAGTATGCTGCCGGCCGACAAGCCGAACATGAGTACGCCGTTGGCCGCCTCCATGGCGCCCAGCAGTCGATGACGTTCAGACATTACGATGTCGCCATAGCCCAGTGAGGTGAAGTTCACCAGCGAATGATAGAGCGCGGTGTGCTTGTCACTGAACTCACCCAGCCAGAAAAAAATCATGGCCCATGTACTGGCCTGCAGCATATGTCCGAGGAACAGCACCAGGATGACCAGGCTGAGCGCGTACATATCCTGGCCCAGCCCTTCGGCGGCCTTGCCCGCTCCCACTCGCCGGCCAAAGTAACCGAGCAGCACAACGATGGCGTACACCTGGATGCCAAGGTTAATGATCAGGGCGGTGCTGCCGAGCAGAAGATTGGACAGCATGATCAGGCTTCCGGTTGGGACGGTTCCATGCTTTCAGCATCGGCCGACCCAAAACCCTGTTTCATCCAGGCCTCAAGCAGCATGTACCCCAGAGCGAGAATAACCGCACCCAGAAATAGCCCGATGATGCCCGAGGTGACCATGCCGCCAATGGCCCCCAGGAGGATGACCAACATGGGCGCTTCGACACCACGGCCCAGCATCAACGGCTTCAGAACGATATCACTCATGCTGGCGAGTACGGCATACACGGTGAAAATCAAAGCCGTGGTTGTTGACTCGGCCGAAAATACCCAGGCGATCACGGGCGCCATAACCAGCAGCGCCGGCAGCTGGGCAGTCACAATAATGAAGATGACCAAAGCAAGCAGCCCCGCGGCAGGCACGCCGACCACGAGCATGCCCCCGCCCAGCAGGACGGCCTGAATCAGTGCGATGCCCAAAACACCGACAGCGACAGACCGCACGGTTGCGCTGGTGAGTTGTATCATGTTGGCGGCGTTATCTCCGACCAACCGAGCGAAGAATCGTGAAGCCATGGCCCGCATCGCGCTCTCGTTGGCAAGAAACGCGGCGGCAATGAGCGTGGCCGCCACGAACTGGAGTACGGACAGGCCCACACTGGCTGCCTTGCTCAGCAGGCCCGTCATGATCTGTCTCAGCTGCTCATGATGTGTCTGAAGAAAAGCCTCCAGGTTTGAGGAGGCCTCATTCCATGCGCCGAAGAGTCGCTCCCCGATGATGGGCCATGTCTTGACGGACTCATTGGCGGGCGCGACGGAGAAATCGCCCGACTGCAGGTCGGCGCGAAACTGTTGCAGGCTGTCTATCAGTGAGCCGCCGAACATCCAGGTGGGGATCAGGATGACCGCCAGCCCAAGGATGACGAATACGCTGACCGCGAGCTTGTCACTGCCGCCCAGGCGATCTCTCAGCTTGAGATATGGCTTGTGCATGGCGACCGCGATGATGCTTCCCCAGGCCAGAAAAGAGACGAACGGCATCAGGATCTGCAGGCACCAGGAAAGGATGGCGAATAGCAGCAGCAGGTAGACTGCAATCTCGATGGCTGACTTTACCTGCGCATGGGTGGCGGCTTGCGACATGGTGAACTCCCTGAGTTTTCAACATAAACGACGTGACAGATAATACATCCTCGGCCGCCGACAGGTGGAATGTTCTCCCTGTGGTGATGCATGGCATGCACACCTGATGTGTCCGCGCAGATGCGTTCACGAAGTGATTGGATAGGGGTCAAAGCAACGTTCTCGAACAGGCCTGATGCCCGTCAGAGGCCCAGGTGACGTCCTGCCGCGCGATGGCCATATCTTTCTGCCGCCGGGTCTGTGCAGGCGACATCGCGCTTGGCGGAAACGTCGGTCAGACGCTTATACTTGCCCTTACTGAATGCCCTTGAATGGTTTGAATGTGATGACCCCCAGGTTGTTGGCGTTGTGCATGGCTTGCCTGCTTTTCTCGGCGTGCTCGGCGACACTGCCGCCCGAGCGGCCCGAGGTGTTCGCGCACAGCGTCGAGGGAGAGACGCGGCCATGGAGCCATGAAAATTTTGAATCTTCCAACGACAAATTCAGCTTCGTGGTGTTCTCCGACCTGACCGGTGGCGAGCGGGAGGGGATATACGAGATTGCCGTCGAGCAGATGAACCTGCTGCGTCCAGATCTGATCGTCAATGTGGGTGACCTGATCGAGGGCGCCGAGGACCGGGCCGAACTGGACCGGCAGTGGGACTCCTTCGACGAGCGCACCGGCAAAGCGAAAGCGCCCGTGTTTTACACCGGGGGCAACCACGACCTGCTGGGCGTAGAGATGCGCCGAGCCTGGGAAGACCGGCTGGGGGACCGTTACTACCACTTTGTCTATCACAACGTGTTGTTCCTGGTGCTGGATACCGAGGACTATGCGCCCGAGCGCTTAAGCGAGGTCGAACAAATGCGGGTCTCGGCCATCAGGGTGGCCGAAGAACAGGGCTGGGATGCATTTGCCGAGACGCCTTATGCCACCATGCCGGAGAACGAATCCGGAACCATCTCGGCCCGGCAGTCGGAGGCCATGGTTCGCGCGATCCAGGACAACCCGGATGTGCGCTGGATTTTTCTGCTGATTCACAAGGCGCCATGGCTGGCGGTTGGCACGTCGGGCTGGGATGCCATAGAGGCTGCACTGGGCGACCGGCCCCACACCGTGTTCCACGGTCACCGTCACGGCTATCAGCATGAGCGACGCGGAAATGGTGACTACATCAGGCTGGCCACGACCGGTGGCGTGCAATTGCCCGACAGAGGGCGTTCGGTGGATCACATGGTGCTGGTTACTGTCGATGACGACGGCGCGCATATTGTCAATCTGCTGATGTCCGGCATCCTCGACAAGACCGGGCGTATCCCGCTGAATGGCGATGATCGCTGTTTCGAGGCGGCGCTGTGCAATGAGCCGCTTCAGTGAAGCCAGCCCGCGGCTGGCGTCATCGAATGTGGGCGTGCCGCAAAGAAAAAACCCGCAGCCTCACGGCCGCGGGTTTCCAGGCAGTTGAACAACCGTGGTCTACTGGTCCCGGGGTGTCGAAAGATCCCTGCGCAGCTGGTAGACCGTGTATTCGGCGCCCCAGAAGGAATTCTCGAAGGCCTGAAACGTGGAGACAGCCGCTTCCTCGCTGGTGTGCTTCACCATGAAGTCATAGAAAGAAGTCTCAGGCGGCGCCATGTCGGCATAGTTCTCATAGGGCACAGCCAACATCAGGTTGTTGGGTCCGCCCACTGCAGTTAACCAGACCCACCGTTCGTCCCAACCGTTCTCCTTGGCGGTGCCGGACATTTTGCTGAGCGCCTCTCCGCGCGCTGCCCCTTCTCCCGACTTGGGGTTCCATCGGGTGACGCCCACATAATTCCATTCACCGCTATCCGCCGGCCAGTGGCTGTTTTTCCAGTCCACCACGTCGATGTAGTGTGCGTAGCTCGCCACATGGGGGTGGACGTTCTCATTCCAGTGGGCTTGCAGTTCCGTGCCGTTTACCCACTCGACATAGGTATCCTGGTCAGCCCAGTCGAAGCAGCAGTGGCGCACGCTGTATGAGCCCATTTCGCTGCCCATGGCAACCGTATAGGTGTCCCAGCTGCGTGGGTCACCCGCCGTCTTGCGGATGGCAACGTGCTCTTTGAACGCCGTCTCAAATTCGCTCGCGTGGCCTTCTTTCGGCGTCATCACCCAAACTTCGGACAAGGGCGGCAGGCTCGCGTCTTCGCCCTCGTGCGAGTCGGCATTGAGGTTGGCGGCCAGGCCTGAGCCGGCCAGTAAAAATAATGCAAAAATCAATTTTCTTTTCATTGGTCTTCCCTACATAACATTTCGATTTTCTTCATTAAAGGCGCAGGTGGCTGCGCCCCACCGTGAAAGTATAGAAGAAATTGACGAGCGTAGGGTTGGACGTTTTACGCCCATGGGAGTGACACTGGCGGCACAGCCGTTTACCCTGTTGCACAGCATCTATTCACCCATCAGGAGCGTGTCATGACGGTGTGCCCACTCGCGCTGGCAGTCGGCTGCAAAAGTTGTCCGGTCTTTTCTATCTGTCCCCTGAAAGGTCAGATCGGAGATTATGAGCCCGAGTCCCGGGCGGAGCCCGAGGCGGAATCCAAGGCAGGGCCTGAAGAGGATTAGCCACCCTCTGAGGCTGGTTTCCTCCCGGGTGAAATCGATGAATCATCCCCATGCACGGCGGGAGCCCTTATGGCGTCAATGCGCGGGAGCGCTGAGCTTTGAGTGAGGTTCTGGAGACAAGGCGCTTCCGGCCGGTGTATGGCTGGCTGTCCCTGCTCGTGGTTTTGGCACCGGTTGGCTTTTTCATGGTGCTTCTTCGCGGCAGCGGCGCCATTCAGGTTGGCTCCATGCCGGTCGAGCTGCCCGGCATCATGTTGTTCAGCGCGCTGCTGGGCCTGGCGCTGTCCATCGTTTCCATCAAGCGGGACGAGCAGACCCCGACGGCCTATTTTGCCCTCATGGTTCACGGGATTTACGGGCTGCTGGCGCTGACGGTGATGTTGCGGTAACTCTGCCGTTTGGGGCGATGCGAGCTCACCCGTCCGGGTGTGACTAAAGGTGCAGCTCCACGATATCCCCGTCCTCGACCTGGTGCTCGGGGCCGGTCTGTTGGCCATCGAAGACGCTTTTTCCCCAAATGCGGGCAAATTTAAGATCCCGGGCGATGTCCAGGTGCACCTGCCGCGCGACGTCCTGCACGGTGCCGCCGTGACGAACGGTGAAGGGCTGCCCCATGTCGGGCGGCTTTCCGGGGGATTTCGTGTACACCCGGACAATTTGCAGCGCCCTGAACAGGAACAGGCCCAGTTCATCCAGCCCTTGGCCCGTTTCGGCTGATACGGTCAGGGTAGGGTAAGCGAGGCCGAGTAACTCCTGCAGAATATCCACTTCTGCCGCACCGGGGTCCAGATCACTTTTATTGGCCACCAGCAGCGTGGGCAGGTCGATGCGGAAGGGGTCGTCATAAGACATCGGGGCGGCCTGGCTGGGGTCGTCCGGCCAGTGGGTTTGCAGTGTTATCTTTTTCTCGGCCAGCCGGGCCATGATGGCGGGAATATGATCGACGCATTCGGGATCGCTGATATCAACGACCAGCAGTGCGCCGTCGGTGGGCTGCAGCGTCGCGCTGAGCCATGATTCCATGAAATCCGCCGAGACGGGCGGCAGATCGATGAGCTGAAAATGCACGTCCTCGTAAGCAAGCATGCCGGGAATGGGCAGATGTGTGGTGTACGGATAGGGGCCGATCTCGGTCCGTGAGCCGGTGAGGCGTGCGTGCAGGGCGGACTTACCGGCATTCGGTGGCCCGATCAGGCAGATCTGGGCCGCCCCATCGGGCCGCACGACGTGCGACGGCCCACTGCGCTTGCCGCCTTTCCTGGGCCCGCTCAGCTCATCCGACAGCTGCTTGATGCGGCTCTTGATATCCGCCTGCAGATGCTCTGTTCCCTTGTGTTTGGGAATGGTCCGCAACATCTCGCGCAGGCAGTCCAGGCGTTCGCGAGGCTCGCGCGCCTGTCGGAACGCGGCCTCGGCTTTCTTGTACTCGGCGGTGACATTGGTCGGCATATGCCCATCTTATGGCAAGGCGCTGACCGGTCCACTTTTTGGACCGGCGCTCAAACTTGCAGCGGTTCCACCGCTACCGTGGTTCAGGGCCTGTCAATCGTGATGGAGTTTCCGTCGCTGTCACCGTCATCGTCATGATTCTGTGAGGATGCGTAAACGGCCCCGCTCAAGCTTGCGGAAGCTATCGAGAAGCTGACCTTCTTGAATCTTTTTTTGGTCACCGTTGCTACCAATTGGCATTGGCCAGATGAATCCGTGGTACAGGAAGTATCTCCCGATATTCCATTGCTCCAGGTTCCGGATACCCCGGCACCCGCAACGCCGATGTGTTGGTAATCATGAATGGTCACGGTCACGGTAGCGACCCAGTTATTCTGAGCGGCTGCTGCAGCGTCGCCATCGATATCGCCAACGTGTATGTCATCCTCGCTGGGCGGCGGTGGGGGACCAGCGGGCAACTGGTCTCTGACGGAGGCGATGCGCAACGGAAAATATTCCGCCATGGTGGAAAAACTGCCCGCAGCGTCTTTGCTGTTTGGGTCTTCAGCCAGTGCGCTGCTGAGTAAACTCTGGAAAGCCTGCATGTCGAGGGAGAGCTGTACCGCGTCAAATATCGGAAAATCTCCGTCGACGAGTGCCCTGACAATCTCGTTGTACTCCTCACGGAAGGGGTCGTCCTCATCATCCACCAGTGCTCTCTCGTACTGATTCAGGTTGCCTCTGCCATTTCGATAGATGCTGATGTTGGGGTCCAACGACCCGAAAGCTGAGTCCAGGTCCCACTGAAGGTATTGACGCTTCCAGTTCGGATCCAGGCCATCACCCTGATCCACGTAGTAAAAATTCTTGCTATTGGAAAAAAGGTCGTCAGGCGAGTAATGAAATGCAGAGACTGCACCAAAGGTCAACATACCTTCCATGTTGATGCGCTCGTTCAGCTGATCCTTGAAATCTGATGGTGTCGGGCATTTGCCTTTTCCAAGAAATGGGGCAAAGCAAAGCGCCTCAGAGGTAGGGCTCGGTATCCCTGATTCGTCCTCAGGACCCTGTTTAGGTTCCGGGTCGTATCGATCGCTCATCTTGGTCAGCCAGGTGTCGCCGATCGGCTCCCACATGTCTCGATTTTTGAGAAATTGCTTGTCCGGTTGCTCAACGTTGACGTAAACCCCCTGATATTGGCCGTTGATGAAGAGCTTGACCCATGAGGCGAGCCCCGTTTCATACTGAAGGCCGGACTCTGCCGCCAGGCGGTGCAAATACCAGGCGACACCTTCTTGAGCTACGTCCTGGTCGTCCCCGTTTTCGAGGCTGAGCTTCTTGACGCTTTTCCATTTGGAGACGCAGCCCTGGGTGATCCCCGGAACATCGACGCAGATGTCCACATCATCGGGATCATCATGGTATTCGTTGATGTCGATCTTGTAGCTGACCTTCTTGTTGGGGTCGAGTTCATTGGGCAACGCGCTGGCCGACTTGCGCCTGATGGAGACCAGAATGGGCTCTTCATCTCCGGCCCAGAACCAGGCAGGAACCTCGATGTCATAAGTGGTGTCATTGCGAATCAGATCGAAATCAGCCGCGTTGACGGTTTCGACGTGAAGGCTATACAGGCTGAAAGGATCGTAAAGGTCTGGCCAGTCAGGCACGGATTGGGCCTGAGCGGACGCACACAGCAAGGCCATCGAAAGTGACACTAAAAAACGCGCCGTGTTTGACACCGTGTTTGATTGGTGACTCATTATTGTTTCTCTCTCCCCGATTTTTTGAGACGAGCCCTGAAGGTCAGATGACATGACCGTGGCGCTCTGCTCAACCTCCCTAGGTTGACGGTATGTGATTGAATAATCAACTGCCAATAATGACAGCTTATGTGGGAATTATCGGTTTAGGCGTAGGCGTGTTTTGATCAGAATCATGCCCTGGCGGTCGATACCCCATGCTTCCTCCATACAAGGCAAAGCATCCCATAGTCGGCCATCAAGGCTCATCCGATGCCGGGCTGAGCAAATTCAGCGCGGCCAGCGTCATGGCCTCTACGCCCGAGCGGATCGCCGGCTCCGGATCAATCTGGAACAAGCCGGAATGATGGTCGGCCCAGTCGCCTGCGGCCAGGCGTTCGGGGGGTGTTCCGCCCACTTCGAAATACACGGACGGTATCACGGGGTCGATATTGACCAGGTCGGGGAAATCTTCCGCGCCCATGTCCGTTTGTTTCCATGCGACAAACGCGTCCGAACCCATGCCTGCCTCGATGGCATGGCGCACGCGAGCACTGAGCGCTGAGTCGTTGGTGGTCGTGGGCGCGCCGAACGGGGCGACCATCACCTCAGGCAGCAGGTGCTCGGGTATCCCCGCGGCCCGGGCCGTATTCAACGCCACCCGCTCTATGCTCTTGAGCAGGTAGGCCCGGGTCGATTCTGTGTTGGCCCTGACCGTGATGGCGAGATCTGCATGGTCTGCGATCACGTTGGGTGCGGTTCCGGCATGAAATGCACCCACGGTCACCAGCGCGGGTTCCAGCGGTGAAATCTCGCGCGTGATGATAGGCTGAAGCGCCACGACGATCTGCGCGGCCGTCAGGACCGGATCCCGCCCAAGATGCGGCGAGGCACCATGGGTGGCGACGCCGCGAACACGAATGTTGACGGTGTCGGTGCTGGAATACATCAGGCCGTCGTTCAGGATGATCTTGCCTGCCGGATATTTGGCGATCACGTGCAAGGCCAGGGCAAAATCCGGCCGGCCAATCCGGTCGTACAGGCCATCCGCCACCATGGCCCGGGCGCCCCCAAGCGCCTCCTCTGCCGGTTGACCCACCAGGTGGAGCGTACCCGACCAGGCATCCTGCCGGGCGGTGAGCTGTCGCGCCGTCCCGATCAGGGTGGCCATGTGCATATCGTGCCCGCAGGCATGCATGACCGGCATGTCGACGCCTTGCAGGTTGACCTGGCGCTTTTCGGAGGCATAGCTCAATCCGGTCTTCTCCTCCACGGGCAAGCCGTCCATGTCCGCCCGGATCAACAGGCGGGGTCCGGGGCCATTACGCATCGTGGCCACCAGTCCCGTGCCCCCAATGCCCCTGGTGACTTCAAAGCCCAGTGACCCCAGTTCCGCGGCCAGGCGGTCGGATGTCTCATGTTCTTGCATGGAGAGTTCCGGATGGGCGTGGAAATGCCGGAATAATTCATCCAGGTAGGCGTAGTCCTCTGCGATGGCTGTCTCCAGTGGTTGGGCCGCGGCGGGCGTGGCCTGCAGCGCGGCGGTGAGCGTCAGCAGGGTGAATTTAAGGAGCGTCTTTTTGCACATGTTCTACCCTTTCCGCAAGAGGCCGGGGCAGCTGCCCGCGGCAAAAACCACTGTCACCCTCTATGGGGCGACCATCCTGATGTCGTCACTGCCGACGGGTAGCTCAAACCGCATGCCGTCAAGGGTGAGCACGGTGCCGTCAGGGAGAGAACGCCTGAAGATTTTTTCAAATAGCGCGTTCTGGGGCGGCGGCACCAGGTGATAGAGGGCCAGTTGGCGCACGCCGCTCTCGGCAACCAGCGCTGCCAGGTCGTCGGTGTGGGCATGGTAATCCTGAATGTCGAGCAAAATCTGTTCCATCCGGGTACCTGCCGAGGCAGCCTCGAGCGCCTGGATGATCGGTAATGAAAGACCGTCCTGGAGCATGAGATCAGCGTTCCTCGCAGCATCGGTCAGGCCCGGGCTCACGACCGCGTCACCGCTGACCACCACCGATCTCCCGCCATAGTCGAATCGATAGCCCACGGCTGGACGCACCGGGTCGTGATCGACCGCGAAGCTGGTAATGGCCAGTTCGCCGCGTTCCAAACGCGTTCCTGCGGGCATCAGGCGGCTTTGCATCATTCCCAGTTCAGGCGCCAGTAGGGCTTCGCCGTGATGAGCCACGCGGTAATCGCGGTCCAGCCCGTATGCGTCGTTGAGGCCGTCAACAACCTCCGCGACGCCCTGAGGCCCATAGACGAGCAGCGGGTCGGGCCTGCCGGCCACCCAGGAATTAAGGTTGAAATCGGGAATAGCGGCGATGTGGTCAGAATGAAAATGGGTGAGAAAAATCGCTTCCAGTCGTTCCAGCGGCAGGCGGCTCAGCGTGGCAACCTGGGCAGAGCCCGCGCCGGCATCGACGAGGTACAGCGATGACCCGGCGAGCACCGCGACACAGGCCTGTGCCCGGCCCGGCGCCGGCAGCGGCGAGGAGGTGCCGCACATGAACACCAGCAGCCCATCGAACTCGCTCATGGCCGCCGGACGGCTCATGGCGACCGCCACGGCGCGCTTCAACAGCCAGTCCTGACCGGCCTGTGAATGCCAGAGCACGGATCCAGCGAGAGCAGCCAAAACGCCCGTCATGGTCATGAAAAGCAGGAATTTACGCACAGCGATGAACCCCGTTGGCTTGGCGATGGCTCATCCGCTTGACGATGATTCCACAACCAGAGAAAACAAGCTCGGCCTTTGGCCAGGAGCGGTCATTCAGTGACAGCAACCGTCACCCTCCTGTATGGGTGGGCACTTCATGTCACCATAGGAGCAATACACGCAGCAATCCCCCGGAAGCGGTCTCAGAATTTCACCACAGCCCTTGCAATCATAAAAAAATTGACAGGCGTTCGTGGGCATTTCCTCTCTCTCGGAGTGACCACATTCGGGGCAGGTGATGGTTGAGACTATTTCGATGACCCGGTTGCTCATGCAAATCACATTACCAAACATCCGTGGGCGTTTCCTAACCGACGGTCTCTTCTGCGTATTTCAGAATATGTTCCGCGCTCAAAAAAAGGCCCGCGAATGCGGGCCTGGTGTTTTTCGTTGCTTCGCAGGCGAAGCCACTGGTGGAGCGCAAAGCGACCTGAGCGAAGCGAAGGCGAGGCCCATGGAAGGGCCGAGTCAATCTAATCACCGGCGCAAGCAAGGCCCATCAAAGAGATCAAGACGATTTAATGATTCGAGGGGTGGATAAAATTGGGGCGCCTCGGGGTGACTCCCCGCTGGTCACATTCATTCGGGGCAGTGCCTCGAAATGAATGGTGCCCAGGGGCGGAATCGAACCACCGACACGCGGATTTTCAGTCCGCTGCTCTACCAACTGAGCTACCTGGGCGCGTCTGTATTGCAGGCGCGGTATTAAACCTGCTGGGGCAGGGCAAGTCAACCTGCAGGCTCAATCTTCCGGGACATAACCCTCGGGCTGCTCGACGCCGCCTGTGAAGAAGAATTTCTCCATTTGTTCCTCGAGATACTTGCGATGCTCCGGGTTGATCGGGCTCAGGCGATTTTCATTGATCAGCATGGTTTGATGCGCCAGCCACTGCTGCCAGGCTTCCGCCGAAATATGATCGAAAATCCGCTGACCCAACTCGCCCGGATAAGGCTGAAATTCGAGCGCGGGAAGTTCCTTGTGCAGCATTTGGCAATTAACGGTTCGGCTCACGGGTCATCTCCACGGGTATGTCGTTCAAGCAAGTCGGTCACGGGCCTGGGCAGGCCCAGTTTCTTCCATTGCCGGCGGCCGTGCCAGGCCTGATCCGGCTGACATTTTACCTTGTCAGACGCCGGTATCTCACGCGCCATAAGGGGCCTGATGCGCATCAGGCGATGGGTCAGGCGATGTTCCACTTCACCCAGCATCTCCAGCGCCTCGTGGCTCAGCCCATATTGGGCGGCGAGATCCTCGCGGTTATCCGCGGACGGCAGACACCACAGGCCGCCCCAGATGCCCGCCGCCGGCCGACGTTCCAGCAGAATGTCGCCGTTGTCGCGCTCGGCGATCAGCATGAAGAGCACATGCTCTCGGACGTTGACCTTTGGTTTTGGTGCGGGATAGCGCTCGACCGCATCGGCGATATGCGCCTCGCAATCCATCTGGACCGGGCAACGGTCGCAGCCAGGGCGGCTTCGGGTACACAGTGTGGCGCCCAGGTCCATGATGGCCTGGGTGTAGTCCGCGCCCCGCCGGGCGGGCAGGTGGCCCTGCGCGATCTGCCAGAGTTGGCGCTGGATCGTCGTTTTACCCGGCCAGCCGCTGACGGCTGAGTGCCGTGCGAGCACGCGCCTGACGTTACCATCCAGCACGGTGGCGGGCAGGTCGTGTGCCTGGGAAATGATCGCGTTGGCGGTGCTTTGGCCGATTCCGGGCAAGGCGCTCAGTGTTTCCGCGTTATCCGGCAGTTCGCCCTGATGCTGTTCGAGGCAGATCCTGGCGGCCTTGTGCAGGTTACGGGCACGGGCGTAATAGCCCAAGCCGGACCAGAGCGCCAGTACATCATCCAGAGGCGCCCGGGCCAGGGCTTCCAGGTCCGGCAGTTGCTGAACAAAACGCTCGAAGTAGGGAATGACCGTGGTCACCTGTGTCTGTTGCAGCATGATTTCCGATACCCAGACCCGGAAAGGGGTTCGCGGATGCTGCCAGGGCAGGTCGTGGCGACCATGCTCATCCCACCAGGACAGCAGGCGTTGGGCAAAGGGGGGCGTGTCAGTCAACGGGCAAAATGGCGTGAATGAAGGTACCCGCATCGAAGGGCCGCAGATCTTTGGCGGACTCGCCCACCCCGATGAACCGGATCGGGATTCCAAGTTCCTCGGCAATGGCGAACAGCACGCCGCCACGCGCAGTGCCGTCAAGCTTGGTGACCGTGATGCCGCTCAGGTTGACGGCCTCGTTGAACTGGCGTGCCTGGTTGAGCGCGTTCTGGCCGTTGCCCGCGTCTACAATCAGCATCACTTCATGCGGCGCGGATTCGTCCACCCTTCCCAGCACGCGAACAATTTTCTTGAGCTCTTCCATGAGATTGCTTTGGGTGTGCAGCCGGCCGGCGGTATCGGCGATCAGTACATCCACGCCACGCGCTCGGGCAGAGTCGTAGGCGTCGAAGAGCACGGCCGCCGAGTCCGCGCCGGTGCCCTGGGCAATCACCGGTACATCATTGCGTTTGCCCCAGGATTGCAGCTGTTCAACCGCGGCGGCGCGGAAAGTATCGCCCGCCGCCAGCATCACGCTTAATCCATCTTCTTTGAAACGTTGGGCGAGCTTGCCAATGGTCGTGGTTTTCCCGGCGCCATTGACGCCGACCATGAGCAAGACGAACGGCTTGTGCTGCGTGTCGATGGCCAGGAACTGTTCGCAGGGCTCGATCAGCTCATACAGCTCGGCCTGAACGGCGGGCAGCAGCGAATTGGGGTCGGAGACGGTACCCGCCTTGATGGCGACGCGCAGGTTATCCATGATGTGCAGGGTGGCGCGAACCCCAACGTCCGCGGTCAGCAGCGTGGTCTCCAGTTCTTCCAGCAGGTCTTCATCGACGCTCTTGTGAGCGCTCAGCACATCCATCAGGCGCTGTCCGAACTGGTTGCGGGATCGCGCCAGGCGGTCATCCAGTGATTCCGCGCCTTTTTGCTCGACCGGGCGCAGCTGAACGTCTTCCAGTTGACCTGGCCGGTTGCGAATTTTTTTGAAAATCTTCAGCATGAGGGCGATATGGGGGCGCTCGGCGCAATCGAAAGGTCAGGAGGTTATGCCACAAGGCCCAATGCATTCAAGACCATGAAAAACACACATAGCACGATACGGATCATTGGTGGCGAATGGCGTGGGCGGAAATTGCCCGTGCTGGACGTTCCCGGACTCAGGCCCTCGGGCGATCGCTGCCGCGAGACCCTGTTCAACTGGCTGCAGCCTTATCTTCCCGGTGCAGACTGCGCAGATCTTTTCGCAGGCACTGGCGCGCTGGGCCTTGAAGCGGCCTCCCGGGGCGCCGCCTCGGTCGTCATGATCGAAAAGCACTCGGCCGTGGTGAGCTGTCTCGACCTCAATATCAACCACCTTCACGCCACCCGGGTGCACGTGCTCGAGCGCGACGCGATCGAGTGGCTGGCGGGTGTCGCGAAACACAGCCTGGATATTGTTTTCGTTGATCCGCCATTTGACGAGGGGCTGACGCCCAGGGTCATGCACCTGCTCGATACCACTGACTGCGTTCGCCCTGGTGGTTTCGTGTATCTGGAAACACCGCTTTCGCGCGACCCTGTCGGGCCGGCGCCCGGCTGGCAAACATGGCGTGAAAAAGCCATGGGCCAGGTCAGGATGCAGGTGTTGCGGCGCGCTGAGGAGCCTGTAGCGCCGGGCTGATCGACCCCAGTCCGCCTCGCGCAGAGCACGTTGGCACGTTAGAATGAACGCCCCTTTTCGGCAGGGACGCGTGAGCGTATGAGCGAGAAACAACTGGCGGTGTATCCCGGTACATTTGATCCGGTGACCTTTGGGCACACAGACCTGGTAGGCCGCGCTGCCCGGGTATTCGACCAGGTTGTGGTCGCCATCGCCGAGAGCCCTCACAAGAGACCACTGTTCAGCCTGGATGAGCGAATCACCATGGCGAGCCGGGCGATGGCGGATCATAACAACGTCGAGGTGTTGGGTTTTGACAACCTCCTGATGGATTTCGTGAAGTCGATCAATGCCAGGGTCATCGTGCGCGGGCTCCGGGCGGTCTCCGACTTCGAGTACGAATTCCAGCTTGCCAGCATGAACCGGCATCTGGAGAGCACCGTGGAGACCCTGTTCATGACGCCGGATGAGGATTTCAGTTTCATTTCTTCCTCGCTGGTCAAGGAAATTGCCAGGCTTGGCGGCAAGGTGTCCGAGTTCGTCGGCCCTGAAGTGGAGGCTGCGCTGCGCGCGCGATTTTCCGAGGGTTCCTGACCGTGGCGTTGAAGATTACCGAAGAGTGCATCAATTGTGATGTCTGCGAGCCGGAATGCCCTAACCAGGCCATCTCAGCTGGTGAGGAGTATTACGTCATCGACCCCGACCGCTGCACTGAGTGTGTGGGCCATTTCGATACGCCGCAATGCGTGGAAGTGTGCCCGGTTGAGTGCATCCCCAAGGATGAGCACCACGAGGAGTCCGAGGAACAACTGTGGGCAAAATATCGACAGCTGATCAGCGCCGCGCAGGTCTGAGCCCGGTTCTCATTGGCTGGGCGCTGTGCGCGCTTTCCGCCCAGGCGGCCAGTTTCGAGCCGGCATGGGGCCGTGATGGCATGGTGGTCACTTCCGTTGGCCCTGCCGCCGCAGCCGGGCAGGCTGTGCTGGAGCAGGGCGGCAACGCCGTGGATGCTGCCGTGGCAATGGCGTTTGCAGCTGCTGTTGCACACCCCTTCAGCTCGGGTATCGGCGGCGGCATGTTCGCGGTGACCCACATGGCCATTCCGAATGAAACCACGGCACTGGATGCCCGGGAAACCGCCCCGGCCGGTGCGAGCGCTGAATACTATGAGCGGAACCCTGGAAGCATTCGCAGCGGTTCGAGGTCGGTCGGGGTGCCGGGTTTCGTCCAGGGTGTATGGGCATTGCACCAGAAATATGGAACCTTACCCTGGCCGGACCTGATCCAGCCGGCCATCAGCCTGGCTGAGCATGGCGTGCCGGTGAGTGTTTGGCATCAGGACATGGTCAGGCGCGTCGCGCCGACGCTTGCGGATTTTCCTGAAACCCTGCGTATTCAAACGGTAGATGGCAAGGCGCCTCCACTGGGATGGATGCTGAAGCAGGCAGACCTTGCTGCCACGCTGCGAATCATCCAGGAAAATGGTGGTCAAGCACTGGCGGTGGGTGACATCGCTCGCAAGATCGAACAAGCGACCGACGGCGCGGTGACTGAACTGGATCTGGCGCGTTACAGGGTCGTCTGGCGTGATCCCGTGCGTGGCAGCTATCGGGGTTATGAACTGGCCTCCATGCCGCCGCCCAGTTCCGGTGGCGTCCTGCTGGTGCAGATGCTCAATGTCCTGGAACGCTACGATCTGGAGACCCTCGGCAAAGATTCCAGCGAGTATATTCACCTGCTAGCAGGCGCCATGAAGCTGGCCTACGCTGACCGGGCTGCGCACCTGGGTGACAGCGATTTCTACGAGGTGCCCGTTGAACGGCTGACTTCGCGGGCGCATGCGGACCAACAGGCAACCCGCCTGCGCCGTGACGCC
>Ga0181574_10001079_pt1 | contig 25426 bp, 24 predicted proteins | sample 101ome_24_FD_145600 | JGI IMG/M metagenome (GOLD analysis project Ga0181574, IMG submission 145600) | Coastal salt marsh microbial communities from the Groves Creek Marsh, Skidaway Island, Georgia - 101410AT metaG (spades assembly) | ecosystem: Environmental > Aquatic > Marine > Intertidal zone... | reverse complement strand
GAAGAGGTCGCCTTTATCCTGAACGCCGTGAAAGATCTGGCAGACCGCTACCAGACCCTTGCGGAACTTTATGGTGCGTAAACCGGCGCAGGTGCCGCGCGATCACTGAGGAAAGTGGATTCTGTCCTTGATCGTGTCGATCACGACCTGCGTTTGAATCGACGCAACCCCCGGCAGTTTTGAAAGGCGTTCTCGTAGGTAGCTGTTGTAGTCACTAATATCTTCGAGTTGCATAACCATAATATGCGAATACGAACCGGTCACCATGTGGCAGGTTCTGACCTCGGGCGTCAGCTGAATCTGGCGTTCGAATTCTGTGGTCAAGGCAAGGTCCATCGACCTTAGGCGCACGAACGCATAGAGCGTCAATGACAGGCCGCAGGCCGCAAGGTCGACGACGGCGGTGTACCCCTTGATCATGCCATCGCGCTCCAACCGCTTGATCCGGTTTCGAACCGGCGTCGGCGAAAGCCCGACCCGCTCCGAAATGGTTTCAACACTCGCACGCCCATCCTCGATGATTGCAGCCAAGATGCGCCGATCCATCTGGTCAAGTTTCATTACAGTGCCCTATCTGAATGGAGATTCGCGTTTTTATATTGCAGATGCGTAGAAATATTCATTGACTTTTCTGCATTCGAATAGATGAAATACTCTAAATTTATGTGATTACTTGGTTGTTTCATTCTTGTTTCTACTAGGCGCAGAGAATTAACCTTTAGTCAACTTGAAAGACGCGGCGAGCAATGTGCGGGTCGCAAGGGACCGGAGGAAGAACTAGGTGGCATCTGTCGAATTCAGTGAAGAAGGTAACGTGGCAATCATCACGTTGAATCGCCCTGAAAAGCTCAACGCGGTCAATCGCACCATGGTGGCTGAACTGAATGCCGCGATGCGTCGGTTCATGGAGGCGGATCATCTTCGTGTCGCAGTCTATTGTTCTAACGGGCGATCGTTTTCGGCAGGCGTTGATCTCACGGACGTTCAGAACGCCTTGAATGAACCGGAAGGCCCGAAGCGTGATGCGGCGAAAACAGCGTTCGACATCGAATTCGAAGAGGCCGAGTTCTGGGATAAGCCGATCATCGCCGCAATTCAGGGCCAGTGCTGCGGCGTCGGTCTGACGTCTTCGCTTGCCTGTGATCTGCGGATCGCGGCTGAAGATGCAGTGATTATCATGCCCGAGATCAAATTTGGCGTTGCCAGCGTGCATGGCAATCTGCGTATGGTTCAGATGGCCGGATATGCAAGGACCATGGAAATGCTGCTGACAGGAGAAGCACGAAGCGCGCAATGGGCGCTGGATGCCGGATTGATCAACGAGATCGTCCCCGCAGGCGAGGAACGCAACCGCGCTATTGCCCTTGCCCACACGATTGCTAGCTTTGACCCGTCGATCGTCTACAACTCGCGCAAAGTGGGCGCACTGAGCCAGTGGGCCAGCTTTGACGAAACCGTGGAGCTGGGCGTGTCGCTGCGCAAGGATTTCAAGCCCAACACCGAGTATGTGAACAAGATCACAGGACGCTCTGCCGCGCCTGCAATGGGAGCCAACGCATGACGACTGCACAAGCACAATACTCGGGCCCGCCCTTGTGGAATGCGCCTGCGGAAACATTGTCTGGCCCCGAACTCGAAGCGCTGCAACTGGAAAAGCTCAAAGCGCTTCTGGTGCGGGTCTACGAGAACTCGCCCTATTACCGCGAAGCATTTGATGCCGCGGGCGTTAACCCGCATGAGTTTTCTTCGCTGGACGACTACAAGAATTATCCGATTTTCACCAAATACGATGAACGCGAAAGTCAGGCCCGATCCATTGCTGAAGACGGGCATCCGCTGGGCAAGCACATCACCTGCGATATCCGCAAGGTGAACCGCATGAGCGCCTCTTCGGGCACGACCGGCACACCCAGCTTTCAGGGTCACACCCGAAATGATCGCCGTATTCAGGCCGAAAACATGGCGCGTTTGATGAAACGTATCGGTATCGAGCCCGGCGACCGGGCCCTTTATGCCGGCGTCATGAGCATGTGGGTCGCCGGGATTCCCTCCATCGACGGCATGCTGGACTATGGCCTGAACGTGATCCCGATCGGCGCGCTTGTGGGTAGTATCAAGGTAGCCGAAATGGCCTTGCTGACCAACCCCCGTGTGATCATGGGGACACCGTCCTTCCTGCGCCACATGTTGAAAAAGGCGACCGAGGCCGGGATGGACCTGACTCAATGCGGGATAGAGAAGGCGTTGGTCTATGGCGAGCCAGGTGGCAGCCAGCCTGCCATCGTGGCGGAATTGTCGAAGGGTTTCGGCGGCGCAGAGGTTTATGATCTGATGGGCGGCACAGGCTGCCTGAACCCGATCTTTACCTCTTGCGAGGCGCATGACGGGTTTCATTTCTTCGCGCCTGACCACGCCTATATCGAGGTACGCGATCCGGAAACCGGAAAGTTCATCCCGATCGCAGACGGCGCCGACGGCGAGCTGATCTATACAGGGCTTGATCGGGAATGCGGGCCGCTTATCCGTTTCAGCGACGGGGATCGCGTGCAAATCACGACAAAGCCCTGTTCCTGCGGGCGTCCCGGCTGGCGGATGCGGATCAAGGGCCGTGTTGATGACATGTTGCTGCTCAAGGGCGTAAACGTCTTCCCGTCGGCGGTGCAGGACGTGGCCCTGCAATTCAAGCCGCAACTGACGGGCAACATTCGCATTCTCAAGTTTTCCGATAGTCCGGTCATAGAGCCGCCGATGCAGCTTTGGGTCGAATGCGCCGGCGCCCCGTCGCAAGCGGCGATGGACACGCTCGCGCAGAATCTGAGCTCCGAGATCCAGCGTAGACTCAGGTTCAATTCAGTGATCACGCCGTTCGCTGAAGGCGAAATGGAAATGGAGCATGGCGCCACTGGAAAGGCCAAGCTCATCAAGAAAATGTACGGGGAGGACACGAAGTGACCGAACACAGAGGCAACCAGAAATGCATGCATCCTGTCCTGGCGGAGCGCGAGCATGAGATGATTCAGGCCAAGCTGCGCAATGCGATGGAAGAGCACGGCCTCGACGCGCTGATCATCGCAAAGCCAGAGAATATTCTTTACGCCACCGGCTATCAGCAGGTGTGGGGCTATGCGCCGACCATGCCCGCCGGCTTGAGCACGGCGGTTCTTGCACCCGATGGATCGTGCCATCTGATCCTCAGTTCGCTGGAAACCCAGGCAGCGGCAGCGCTGACTCCGGACGCGGTTAAGGTCAGCGGTTTTCCGACATGGGTGTTTATCGATGACGGAAGCGACCCGAATGACAGAGATCTGCCGACCGAGGTAAATCCCTTCGCCGCGATGGAAACCGCGATGGCCATTGTCAAGGATTGCAAGGCGGATGCGAAAATCGGGATCGAAATGGGCAGCCTTACACATGGCATGCACGAATATATCATGAAGATCGCTGGTGAGGCATCGTTCAAGGATTCCCTCCCGGCGATCATGCAAAGCCGCATGATCAAGACCCCTTGGGAAGTCGGCATGCTGCGCCGGGCCGCGCAGCTTACCGAACGGGCCATGCACCAGATGGCCTCGGAAATCGAGCCGGGCATGTACCCGGCGGATATCGAGAACCGGATGGTGGCCATTGGCCGCGGCATGGACGAGGAACGTCTGGTCACCACGCAAGGTCTGGCGTACGCGTTTGGACCCTATTATTCACTGGCTGGAACCCCCCGCCACTTCCCGTTGGAACCCGGCGATATTGTCAAGCTGGATGGCGGGTTTACGCACTTGGGCTATATCGCGGATATCGCACGGTCCTGCGCCGTTGGCGGTGTGGTGCATGACGATTCCAAGCGTGTATTCGACGCACTTTACAAGGGCTTCGAGCGGGGGCTTGAACTGATCGGGCCGGGTATTCGCCACTGTGATCTCTATCATGAGGTGCGCAAGACTGTTGAGGCCACGGGCGTGATCCCCACTTACGCGCGCGGCCATGTGGGCCACTCTATTGGAATCTGCCCGTTCGCCGAGGAATTCCCGCCGATTTCTGCGGATTGCGAGTTGGAACTGGTCCCCGGAATGGTCATCAGTTTCGAGCTTTCCTACTTCGGCACGCATGGCGCCCCGGCGGTAGGAGGTTTCAACACCGAAGACAGCTTTGTCATCACCGAAGACGGGTACGAACGGTTCACCCACGTACCCAATACACTTGTCTACAACTCATAAAATCAAACGGGAGGAGACCCAACATGAAACGTTTCACCACCATGATCGCCGCATTGCTGGCGACAACCGCAGTAACAGCTGCTCAGGCCACTGAGCTTCGCCTTGCGACCACGGCCCCAGAGGCGTCGCCTTGGGGGGCATGGCTTGGCAGTGTTGCCACCAAGGTCAATGAACTGACCAACGGCGACCTGACACTGAACGTTTTCTATGGCGGCCAGCTTGGTGACGAGCAAACCACGATGAACCTGCTCACCCGCGGTCGCGTTGACATCGCCGGGGTTTCCACCAGCGCTGTCGGCCTGGTCGAACCGGGGGTCGAGGCGATCCACATGCCATTTGCCTGGGACAGTGACGCCCAGTTCGACTGCGCCGTCGACAACCACCTGTTGCCAATGATCAACGAGATGCTGGAAGGCAAAGGTGCCGTACTTATCGGCTCTATCGAAATTCCGCCCTTCGTCATGTTCTCGCGCGAGGGTATCGAGCAGCCCGGCGATCTGGCGGGAATGAATATGCGTGCGGTTCCCACGCGCGTATCGGTGGGTTATCTGAATGCCATGGGCGCGTATGCCGTGCCGCTGGGCAATGCCGACATGGTCACGTCGCTGCAGACGGGTGCCGTGGATGGCGCCGATACATCGGGCCTGTTCGGGATTTCGCTTGGGCTGCACAAGATGGCGCCCAACATCACGCTGACCAAGCATTCGCGCCAGGTGGGCACGTTGCTGATGTCCGATACCGTTTGGGCTGACCTGTCCGAAAGCAATCGCGCCGCCCTCGCCGAGGCCTTGAGCGATCACGCCTCACTGCGGGCCGGTGTGCGTGGGGCCGAGAACTACTTGATTGCCAACGCGGCAGAAGGCGGTGTTAATGTTGTCGAACTTGACGACGCCACCCGCGCCGCTTGGCATGAGGCGGCGGCAGCAACTTATGATGACCTGCTGGCCGAGATTGGTGGACGAGCGCCCGAAGTCTGGGAGACGATGCAGACCGCCAAAGCCGCCTGCGGAAGCTGATAAACTTAGCATGCGGGCCCGGCGGGGCCCGCATATTCTCAAGGAGGCACCAATGAAGCTATGGATCGAAAAGGCCCTGTCCCGGTTGACCTGGCTTGAGTCCGCGATATCGATCACCGCCTATGCATTCGTCGCAGGGCTTCTTCTGGCTGACATCATTGGTCGCGAGCTCTTTGGTACAAGTATTTACGGCGCTCAGAAGATTGCGGTTCAGGCAACCATGGTTGCCGCTTTCATGGGCCTGACACTTGCAACAAGCCAAGGCAGTCACATGCGCGCAGAGGCTGCAGATGCCCTAGTTCCGCAACGCTGGAGTGCCCAAGCTGATCGTTTCGGTCAGTTCCTTTGCGCCATTTTGTTCGCTGCTTTGACTGCAGTTTCAATCAAATTTGTGATGGAAACCCGCCAATACGGTATACGTATCCCCGTGCTTGGATGGCAGATGTGGCCGGTGCAGGTGGTTCTTCCCCTTGCCTTTGGTAGTTCGGCGCTGAAGTCGCTGGCTTTCGCCGCGTTCCCGTCGCTTGCCCCCCAGCGACATATAGAAACGCTGGAGAAATGACATGACAGCGATCCTTGGAATCATCCTGCTTTTGCTGTTCCTTCTCGGGTTTCGTCAGCCTATCGTTCTGGTGCTGATCGCGCTTACGGCCTATGTCCATTTTATCTGGGGTGACGGCAAGTTAACCTATCTTATCGACGACATGTGGACCGCGCTCAGCCACGAGGCATTGTTGGCGATCCCGATGTTCATTTTGGCCGGCAGCTTGATGGCGCGCGGGTCGATTGCTGAACGACTGATCCAGATCATGCGCGCCAGCACCACTTGGATGCCGGGCGGGCTTGCGGTCGCGGCGATCCTGTCTTGTGCCATCTTCGCCGCCATTTCGGGCGCCTCTGCGGTCACGCTGCTGGCGGTGGGCGCGGTGATGTATCCCGCGCTTTTGAAAGACGGCTACAGCCAGACTTTCTCGCTTGGGGCGCTTGCGGCAGGCGGCACCCTTGGCATCCTGATCCCGCCTTCAATCCCAATGATTTTCTACGCAATCGTTGTCGAAAAATCGATTGTCGACATGTTCATTGCGGGCCTTTTGCCCGGGTTGTTACTGGCCGGTGTGATGTCGGTTTATGTCTTGATCGTAAACCGACATATCCCTGCGCAGCGCTTTAATCCCAAAGCACTCTTGTCAGCGCTTCGCCGAGGTTTTTGGGCACTTATGTTGCCGATTGTCTTGCTGGGTGGGATATATTCGGGCTACTTCTCGGCGACCGAAGCTGCCGCTGTTGCCGTTGGCTACGCACTGTTCGTCGAGACCGTTATTCACCGTGAACTTACCCTGCGCGATTTCGGACATGTCGCCAAAGAAACGGCTACGCTTTTAGGAACACTTTTTCCAATCGTTGCCGCTGCGATCAGCCTTAACTTGTTGCTAACGGCCGAGCGTGTGCCACAGGAACTGGCAACTATGGTCGCGGCGAATGTCGAAAGTCGTGTGGCGTTCCTGTTGATGGTCAACCTGCTGTTGCTGGTCGTGGGCTGTTTTGTCGACACGATGTCCGCCATCGTGATCCTGGCGCCCTTGCTCTTACCCATGGCCGAGGCATTCGGGATCGACCCGATCCATTTCGGCATCATCATGGTTATCAACCTTGAAATCGGACTTTTGACTCCACCACTGGGGATGAACTTGATCGTCGCGATGACAGCCTTCAAGGCCAATTTCGGAACCGTAGTGCGCGGCGCTCTACCGTTTATCGTTCTGATGATTGCGGTGCTGATGATGGTCACCTTCATTCCGGCGATTTCGCTGGCCCTGATCCGTTGAAAACCCGCGAGACACTCATCGGCACGCATTGGGGCAATTTCATCATCACCAGCGATGGCCGGTCGGTTCTGAAGGTTACGCCATCCCGGCATGACAGCTACCCGTCCCAGATCGGTCAGGTTCTCTACGATGCCGCCGATCCCGAATACAGGGTGATGCGCCCGATGGTGCGCGAAAGCTACCTGCGCGGAGATACCGACAACCGGCGGATGCGCGGTCGCGATGAATATGTCGCGGTGCCCTGGGACGAAGCGCTTGATCTTGCGGCAGGGGCGCTGCGCGACACCATTGCGCACAAGGGAAACGAAGCGATCTTCGGCGGCTCGTACGGCTGGAGCAGCGCTGGACGCTTTCACCACGCACAAAGCCAGTTGCACCGGTTCCTGAATTCGGTCGGCGGCTATGTCAGTTCGGTCAACACCTATTCCGCTGCCGCCGCAGAGGTGATCCTGCCGCATGTTCTAGGCGCTGACATCTATGCCGTTGCCAACAACATCGTGGATGCCGCAGACATTGCCGAGCATTGCTCGCTGCACCTGGCCTTTGGCGGTATCACACCACAGAACAACCAGTCCGTAGCGGGTGGAATTGGCGACCATGTCTATGGCGATATCCTGCGCCGCCAGCAGGAGGTAGGGCGCACGCGCATCGTAAATATCAGCCCCAACCGCGACGATGTGCCAGCCGAGTTGAATCCCGAGTGGCTGGCGATCCGCCCGGGTACGGATGCGGCTTTGATGTTGGCGTTGGCCCATGAAATAGAAACATCGGGTCGCGTCGACCAAGCGTTTCTGGATAGCCACACCGTGGGCTATGATATGTTGCGGGCGTACCTTCTGGGCGACGAAGACGGAGTGCCCAAAACCCCCGCTTGGGCAGCCCTGATCTGTGGCATCGAGGTCGAGGCGATAGAAAGCCTTGCGCGGCGGCTTTGCGCGACGGACACGTCGCTTGTGACGATCGCCCTTGCGCTGCAGCGTGCCGAACACGGCGAGCAGCCTTACTGGCTGGCGATCATCCTGTCAGCCATGCTTGGAACCTTCGGGCGAAAGGGCTGCGGTGTCGGATTGGCCTGGGGCAGCAACGGGGTGGGATACCACGGCCGCCGCTCGCAGCGGTTCAAATGGGGGGCGCTGCCGCAGGGCAAGAACCCGGTGAAGCGCTTCATCCCTGTAGCCCGCATCGCCGACATGCTGCTGCACCCCGGCGAAGCCTGTACCTACAATGGCCAGATCATCACCTATCCCGAGATTGACCTCGTCTATTGGGCCGGTGGCAATCCGTTCCACCACCATCAAGACCTGCACCGATTACGAGAGGCCTTTCTACGCCCCGCGCATGTCATTGTTAATGAAAACGCTTGGACAGCTACCGCACAGCATGCCGACATTGTGTTCCCCGCATGCACGATGCTGGAGCGTAACGATATTGTTTGTGGTCGCGATACCTTTCTGACCCCGTCGCAACAGGCCATCGAACCGGTCGGCGAAGCGCGCACGGATTATCAGATTTTTGCCGAACTGGCGGCGCGACTGGGCGCGGAAGAGACCTTTACCGAGGGGCTTGACGAAATGGGCTGGCTGCGGCGGATCCACGAGGTCTCGCAGGTTTCAGCGCGCGATGCCGGTGTTGAGCTGCTGGATTTCGACGCCTTCTGGCAGGCGGGAGAGACCATCGACCTCGCTGACCAGATCCCCCAATCCGAACTGACGTTCGAAGCCTTCCGCCGCGATCCCGTGGCCCACGCTTTGGGCACGCCGTCAGGCAGGATCGAGATCTTTTCCCGGACCATCGCGGATTTCGGCTATGCCGATTGTCGGGGCCTTCCGCGCTGGTTCGACAAGGTCGAAAACCTTAGCGCAGAAGGGCTACACCCGGGGGCGCCACTGCACCTACTGTCGCCGCAACCCGCCAATCGATTGCACAGCCAATTTACCTTTTCGCAGCACTGCGCAATGGATATGCGGGGCGGGCGGGAAATACTGCGGATCAACCCTGTGGATGCCGCCGCTCGCGGGGTCGGGGACGGCGACGTTGTACGGGTCTACAATGATCGCGGCGCATGTCTGGCCGCCGCGCATGTCACCGAGGCGGTGATGCCTGGCGTCGTGACGTTGCCGACCGGCGCCTGGTTCAAGGCGGCGGGTTGGGGGCGCGAAGGGCTTGAGCAGAGTGGCAATCCCAACGCCGTGACCCGCGACATCGGGACGTCGTCACTTGCCCAGGGACCAAGCGCGCAAAGCTGCATTGTCAATGTCGCTTTGCACCAAACAGTCTAATGGGATTGACAAGCGCTTCTACAACTTCGCTAGACCGCACGGCACGCACAACGGCCAGACCCCTTACGAAGCTCTCAGAGACAAGCTACAGTATCCCGGAAAGTGTCTTGACGGTCTTTCCAGTATTACAAACAGACCTCGGCCAAATAACGCAACAGTCCCCGATTTAGCCCGAATTCACCAATTTCACGTGGAGGTAAGGATCTCTAGACCTAGTAGAATGTCTCTAGGAGCAGGTTTGCGCCAAACGAGTTGGTAGCTTTCGATGACATTCGAACGAGAAACTTGGAGTCCAGGTAAAGCTACCCAATCAGGGCAAGGTCGATTCAGTAAGGATGTGATAACTGTGCGTGCGATGGCTTCTCCTTGCTGAAATGGGCGTTGAGCAGCGATTCCGACAACGCCTCTGTCTTCTGCTAGATTTCCTGTTACTTCCGCACCCAGGTCCACTGTTGAAATCGGTAACTCTAAGTTGCGTTCCGAGACAGCCCGCAGAACGTCCACACATGGTGTGTCCCAGACCACGAATATCCCTGCGATTTCTGGATCGCAGTCTATCAATCGAACAGCTTCTTCTCCGGCGTTTTCGATCGCAGTAAATCTGGTCGATTTCACAGTCACATCAGGACGATTGATTTCCATCCACTGGCTAAAAGCGATTTCTCTCTCATTCGAAGCAAAAAAGTCGGCGTCATATCCGAGAACCGCGGCCGTTGAGTCTGGAGGCAGATGAGATGAAAGCAGCTCTGCAGCGATTTTTCCCAAACCGTAATTATCTGCCGAAACGAGTGAAACATAGTCTTTCCCGGGCAGCATTCCGATCGGAGCATTGTCAATTAATATGAGCTTAATTCCGGCTCTTGAGGCTGCAATATGTGCGTCGGCGACGGTAGCGTTGTCCACAGGCAATGAGATAATTGCGTCCGGGTTTTCAGAGCGAAGTCGGTTTAACGCGTCAATTTGCTGCTCGGGGGAAAAGCGACAATCTACGACGTCAATTACAATAGCTCCACATTCACCAAGTACTCCGACGATTCCTTGAACAAGGTGCTTGGACCAATCGCTTTCCAGTGTGTGCATGACGATAGCAATGCGCAGTTTCTTACTCCGCGCCGACTCGATGTCTTGCGGCAACAGAGTGACCCGCTCGGGCGGTGATGCGCGTTCGCCATGTGGGCCTAGTCCGACGATTGCCATTCTCGTCTCCTTCATATTTCCGGCGGGGGAGGTGGCTCATTCGCAGAGGTCGGCAAATTTGCGTCCAGAAAAGCCAAACTCTGAACAAATCCCGGGTGTTCGGTAGGGGCTCCGCGGATGATCCAGTCTTTCAGAAAGGTTGGGTCGAACAGTGCCTCGATTGCTATGTTCGCGGCCCCTAGAAGAGCGGCGGAGCTGCTCATTTGCGATCGCAGGATGCGCAAATCACGAGTCACCAGAGGATGCGATGCCCCGTATACTGCTTCGCGGAAGCTGGCCAACAAAATATCGTTTGATTGAGCAATCGACCCGGCTAGGACTATTAGTTGCGGGTTAAGCATATTTGCCAAAGTGGCCACGACCCCCCCGACCAGGCGTCCGCTTTGTACGACGATTTCGGTGCTAGCCGTATCACCCATTTGCGCGGCCTGACACACATCGATCGCGTTCACGTCGCCAGCCCTAGCCAAAATATCAGCCAGTTGAGGGCTTGCATCCGATGCAGCGGCGGCTGCCCCTTTCGCCTTTATCATACCGGAACCGGCCATTGCATCTAGGGTACCTGTCACATCGCCGTAATTCACAGGAAGTTGCCCGATTAGGCCGACGGCTCCAGACGAGCCATGAAAAAGATGTCCATCATTAACCAAGCCTGCTCCGATGCGTTGCCCGACTTTGATGAACAGCATGGATTGCAGACCAACACCCGCCCCACCGTGGAATTCACCCATTGTCATGGTTTCGACATTCGAACGCATCCAAACCGGAGCTTGAAACTTTTGCGTCAGTGTTTCGACCAAGCCGGAATTGTCCCAGTTGGGAAGAAAATCAGGTGTCTTTGAAAGAAACGGATTTTCTGCGATGGCAAGGACCGGTCCCGGGACCGAAATGGATATACCCCAAAGATCGGCACTGATTGTCTGGCGGGACAACATCCATTTGATCAGGGCGCAAATTCTGTCGACTGTCATATTCTGATCGGTGATGTCGATCATTTCGTGATGTTCAGCCAGTATTTTGCCACTTAGGTCAGAGATGCCGACACCAACGGCAGATTGCTCTAGGTTGACAACTGCCAATCGCGCAATGTCTTTGTTAAACTGGACTAACCGGGGAGCCCTTCCGCCGGTTGCCGTACCCGTGGCGCTTTCGTCGACCAGACCCAAGTCTTTTAGTGTGGTTAGTCTGTCCGCGACGATAGCGCGTCCGTACTCCCCAACTCGCTCGAGTTCCTGGCGGGTTGTAGCGTGCCCTGTACGGACAAGATTCAGGACATCAACAAGGCTTGCGACGGCAGTCTCGGTGCTGCGGGGGCGCCCTTTTCCCTTGGATTGATTCGCGTTTGAACTGCCCATTTTTACGAACATTCGTCTGTTTCTGTCCTGCGCGCTGACAATAGTCGCACTGTATCTGCATGGCAAGTGACTACTTTCGCAGAAAAAATGCAAAAGATAGACTACTTAAGAATTTTTAATATTGACCTAGATGTGATTGTCGACTTATCAAAACCCTCAACGGCGTAATCAGCCGACTGGAGGAGAAAGAAATGAACGAATGGAAGCTGGCATATCAGGCGAACTGCTGGGGGGACCTTGGAGGCAATGCCGAGGGTGTGACGTCGATCGCGCAGTTAAGTTATCGCACCTTTGGAGACATGGATCGTGCATGCGCTGAAATCGCTGAAGCAGGATACACCGGTGTTGAGCTGTTTGATGGCAACCTGCTGGACTATAGCGCCGCAAACTTGCGTAGCCTTCTGGCCAGCAACGGTCTGGTCCTAGTTGCCGCCTATTCAGGTGCCAACTTCATTTTCGACGATATACTGCCCGAAGAATTGGCCCGCATAACCCGTGCTGCTGACCGCGCGGCTGAGCTGGAAGCGCCGCATCTTGTGGTTGGCGGTGGAGCCAAGCGATTTGATGGAATCCGCGACACCGACTATGACAAGCTAGGCGCTGCCTTGGATCGCGTTAAGGCCTTGGCAGAAGATAGAAGCCTTACTGCACATTACCACCCGCATCTTTCAACAATCGTAGAAGGTCCTGCCGAGGTGAGCAGAATTTTCGATCTGACGGAAATAGATTTCTGTCCGGATACCGCACATTTGGCAGCTGCCGGCGGTGACCCTGCACAGCTGATCCGCGACCATGCGGAGCGCATATCTTACATTCACCTTAAAGGTCTTCAGAACGAACCCTTTGCCTTTACACCGCTGGATCGCGGTGATGTGCCGACTGACCCAATTATCGCCGCCATGCGCGAGACGAACTTCAAAGGTTGGGTCTGCACTGAACTAGATGCCTGGGACAACCCTGCAGAAGGGGCGCGTGCCAGCATGGACTACCTAACCCAAGCCTAATCGGTTTACTCTAACGGGGTGCGCCCCATCTTCTGGGAGGAAGAACAATGTTTACACGTAGAACTCTTATGGGATCGGTTGCTGCGTTTGCAATCGCTTTTGGCGCCATGCCAGCCGTGGCCGACCCGGCAGCAGCTCTGGCTGCGCTTCAGGAAAGCGTTCTGTCCAAGGGACCGAACGGCGAAGACCCAAGCCCTGCAGCTGATTTATCGCTGAGTGGAGCCGAGATCGACCAGATTAAAGCTATGAATGCCACGGCGGCGATCGTTATGCATTACGGCGGCAACGATTGGTCTCGAGCGCAAATCGAAGGTCTAAAATTTCAGTTTGCTGAAATGGGCATCGACGTAATCGCGGTCACTGATGCTGGTTTTAAGCCAGAAAAGCAGGTGGCAGATATCGAAACCGTTATGGCGCGACAGCCAGATATCATCGTTTCCGTTCCGACTGACCCAGCGGCAACAGCTGCTGCGTATAAAGCGGCGGCCGAAGCCGGTGTAAAAATCGTGTTCATGGAAAATACCCCTCCGGGCATGAATGCGGGCGAGGACTATGTATCAGTCGTATCGGCAGACAACTACGGTAACGGCGTTGCAGCAGCCCATCTGATGGCTCAGGCCCTTGGCGAGGATGGCGGTCAAATCGGTCTGGTGTATCACGCGGCAGATTTCTTTGTGACCCGTCAGCGCTACGATGCGTTCAAGGCAACGATTGAAGCGAATTACCCTGAAATCGAAATCGTTGCCGAACAAGGCATCGGTGGACCGGACTTTACTGGCGACGCAGAAAAAGTGGCGTCGGCTATGCTCACATCTCGTTCTGATATTGATGGCATTTGGGCCGTATGGGATGTCCCGGCTGAAGGCGTTATCTCGGCTGCGCGTGTTGCTGGTCGTAACGACTTGATCATCACCACCATCGACTTGGGTGAGAACGTCGCCATTAATATGGCACAGGACGGTTTCATCAAAGGTCTGGGCGCACAACGTCCGTTTGATCAGGGTGTCGCAGAAGCGATGCTAGCGGGCTATGGCCTGTTGGGCAAATCCGCTCCAGCCTTTGTTGCGCTACCAGCGCTTCCGGTTAGCAAAGATAACCTACTTGAGGCTTGGCAAACTGTGTATCGCACCGAAGCTACCAAAAACATTCAACGAAGCATGAAGTAATCATGCGTAGGTCCTGCGGGCCCTCCCTTGCCGCAGGACCACTCTTTCCCACATTCTGACGGAGCTATCCGATGACCAAGACCTTGAACGTTGCCATGATTGGCGGCGGCTTCATGGGCAAGGCGCATGCCATGGCCTATGCCGCAATGCCGATGTTTTTTTGGCCCGCCCCCGCAATTCCTCACCGCAAAGTTGTGGTCGATCTGACCGACGGTGCAGCACAAGATGCCCGTGACCGTTTTGGCTTCGACGAAGCCTCAAGCGATTGGAAAGCCACGGTCAACCGCCCCGACATCGACATCGTCGATATCTGCACCCCAAATAATGCGCACTCTGAGATTGCGATCGAAGCGTTGAAGGCGGGCAAACACGTGATTTGCGAAAAGCCATTGGCGTCGACGCTGGAAGAAAGTGTTGCCATGGTCGACGCGGCCCGTTCTTCGGGTGTGACTACGATGGTTGCTTTCAACTATCGCCGAACACCTGCTGTTGCGTTAGCAAAGAAATTCATTGAAGAGGGAAAAATTGGTGACGTGATCAATTTCCGTGGCACCTATTTGCAGGACTGGTCCGCTGATCCAAACGGTCCATTGTCATGGCGCTTCCAGAAAAGCATCGCAGGTTCAGGCGCGGTCGGAGATATTGGTACCCACGTTGTGGATATGGCCCACCATCTGGTCGGCCCGATTGAAACCGTTCAAGCCATCACGCCAACGTATGTGAAAACCCGTCCTGTCCAACAAGGTGGCGTCGACAAGCTGGGTGCCTCGGACAAATCTGCGGATGGGGAACGCGCCAAAGTTGATGTGGACGACGAGGTTATATCGATGGTGCGCTTTAAATCGGGCGCGATTGGCAGCATTGAGGCCACCCGAAATGCGTGGGGACGCAACAACTTCCTTACGCTGGAAATACATGGCACCAAAGGATCTATCCTGTTCAACTATGAGCGTCGCGATGAATTGCAGGTGATGTTCGCTGATGATCCCGGTGAAGCGCGTGGTTTCCGTACGATCTATACAGGTCCCTCACATCCCTATGGCGAAGGTCTCTGGCCTATCCCTGCGCTTGGCATCGGTTATGGCGAAACCAAGATCATCGAGTGCTATGATTTCTGCAAGGCCATCGTCGAAGGCACCCAGCCGTCGCCGAATTTTGAAGAGGCTCTCTTGACGGAAAAAGTCGCAGATGCCTTGCTGCGATCGGGTGAAACCGGCGCATGGGAGTCGATTTGATGTCTACTGTTGCCGTCCGCATGACGGGCATTTCAAAACATTTTGGCGGCGTCAAGGCGCTGGATAACGTGGATTTTGAGGTCTTCGCTGGTGAAGTCCATGCTCTTCTGGGCGGTAACGGCGCAGGCAAATCAACCATCCTGAAGGTTCTGAACGGGGTTCATGTGCCCACTTCTGGTACAATTGAGGTGGCCGGAGTCCCGCTGACCACGCATAACCCTACTGCATCCCGAGCAGCAGGGATTGCCATGAATTATCAGGAAATGAGTTTGATTCCGACGCTTTCTGTGGCGCAGAATGTATTCCTAACACGTGAAACTCTGTCCGGAGGTCTGATCAACGACAAAGATGCAGAGCGCAAAGCGGCTGAGTTGTTCCGTATGTTAGAAGTCGACATTGACCCTTCAGCGATTGTTGGAGACTTAGGCGCTGGACAAAAGCAACTGACCGAGATCGTCAAGGCGATCTCTCAGGATGCGCGGGTTCTGGTGCTGGACGAACCCTCGACGGCGCTTGCTGTGTCAGACGTGGACCGTCTGTTTACATTCCTACGCAAACTAAAATCCCAAGGAGTGGCTATAATCTATGTTAGCCACCGTATGGATGAAATTGCACGAATTGCTGACCGTGCCACAATCCTTCGGGATGGTAAGCATGTGACTACAGCTGACATTGACGATCTACCGATTGACACGATGATTGAGCATATTGTCGGCAAACGCTCACTGGGCCTGGCTGATGTAAAACGCAAAGACGTCGTACGAGGCGATATTGCGTTAGAGCTGCGCAATGTCTGCGGGCGTGACAAGCCTCAGGATATTTCGTTGACTATCCACAAAGGCGAAGTTGTTGGGCTGGCAGGTCTTTTGGGCTCGGGTCGGACGTCTTTGGCAAAGTTGATCGCAGGCATTGAGCCGATCACCTCGGGCGAGATCCGTATAAAGGATCGCACGGTGAGTATCCGCCGCCCAAGCGATGCTATTGCAGCGGGCGTGGCGCTGGTACCAGAGGCGCGTGCGACCCAAGGCATTATTCCAGCGCATTCGGTTGCAGATAACGCAACACTTGCTGTGCTTGACGATATTTCACATGCTGGATTTGTTGACGGGAACAAGTTGCGCAAGACGACGGATGCCCAGATTGAGCGCTTGTCGATCAAAACTGCTAGCAGAGATCATGCAGTCAGCACGTTGTCCGGTGGTAATCAGCAAAAGGTCGTCATTGGGAAATGGTTAGCCGCGAATCCCGATGTGTTTGTTTTGGACGAACCGACTGCCGGCATCGATATCGGTTCAAAGTCGGAGATCATTCAAATGGTTCGAGATTTGGCGGCTAGCGGCAAGGCAATCCTGATGATTTCATCTGAGTTATCCGAATTGCTGACCGCGTGCGACCGCATCATTGTGATGGCCGACGGCCGCGCCTATGACGACATCCCTCATGCAGATCTGGAAGATCCGGCCGAGGTCAATTCCAATGCAGCCCATAGACTACAGGTCGCCGAACAGCGCCTGCAGATCGCAATTCAAGAAGCCCTGACCGCAGGGCAGGAGGTTCCTAATGGCCATTACTGACACCAATCGACCGTCAAAGGCATTAAATGCGTTTCTCTCAAACTGGCGCCAAAACATTATCTACATCGGCTTTATTGCTATTTTTATAGTATTTGCCTTGACCCTTAACGACCGGGGCTTTTTGAACCCGAACAACTTGCTGAACATCGTGCGCCAGACGACAATGATAGCGGTTATGGCTGTGGCAATGACTTTTGTGTTGTCGGCGGGTGAGATTGACCTTTCCGTAGGGGCAGTTGCCGGGCTTGCCAGTGTAACGGTTGCCTTGGCAATATCGGTAGCCGGACCGTTCGGCGGAATTATCGCCGGATTGGCGACAGGGATCGCGGTCGGCGTGTTTAATGGATGGCTTACTACTAAGATCGGTATCCCCTCGTTTCTGACCACTCTTGCCATGATGGGAATCGCGAAAGGCATCGCCATGTGGGTTTCTGACACGGCTGCGGTTCCAATTCTGTCGCAGGGCTATGCTTGGTGGTTCGGGGGAGGTTCGATTGGACCCGTGCCAGTTCTGCTATTCTGGATGTTGATCTTTGGGGTCGTAGGCCACGTCGTACTGAGACGTACCAGCTTTGGTCGCCGCGTGCTTGCTACTGGCGGCGGAGAACAGGCGGCTAGCTACTCTGGGATCAATACCGCACGCATCAAGTTTCGAGTGTTGGTACTTTCATCCACTGCTGCGGCAGTTGCAGGAATGCTTTATGCGGGCCGTCTGCAATCGGGGCGGTTCCAGCTGGGAGAAGGTGATGAGCTTTCGGTTATTGCCGCCGCTGTGCTTGGTGGAACATCGTTGTTCGGCGGTAAAGGCACTGTGATTGGCACAATTGTAGGGGCTTTGATGATCGGTTTGATCAACAACGGTTTGATTTTGATGGGACTGGAGTTCAGCCAGCAATTGATCGCCCGTGGCGGCATTATCATTCTAGCTGTCGCTCTTAGTCAGAAAAGGGGCTGATTAATGGCACATGTCACTATTATCGGTACCGTAACTGCAAAACCGGATACCCGCGAAGAACTACATGAGCTTCTTGCAAAGCAAGTTGTTCCGACGCGGGATGAAGAAGGCTGTATCAATTATGACTTTCATGTTGATGCAACAGACCCGTGCCGTTTTGTTTTCTATGAAAACTGGCGAACTCAAGAGGACCTTGATGCACATCTAGAAATGCCACATCTGCGCCCTCTGTTTTCACAGCTTGACCGGCTACTAGCCTGCCCAGTCGATATTCGCCACCTGAACATGATAAGCGAGATGGTGTGATGGCAGCATCGCAAATAAAAGGACCCGCTCTGTTTCTGGCTCAATTTGCGCAGGACGAGGCTCCGTTTAACAACCTTGAAAACATTACAAAATGGGCGGCGGATCTTGGCTATAAAGGTGTGCAAATCCCGACCATCGATGGGCGTCTGTTCGATTTGGAAAAAGCTGTCAGTAGTGATGCCTATATTGATGAAATAAAGGGTATCTGCGCTGACGCGGGTGTTGAAATCACCGAATTATCAGTTCACCTGCAAGGCCAATTGGTGGCGGTAGCTCCTGCCTACAACGAAGCTTTTGATATATTTGCGCCAGAAGCCTATCGGGGAAATCCCGAAGCCCGCACCGATTGGGCGATCGACCAGTTGAAGAAATCGGCTGTCGCGTCTGAACGTCTTGGATTGAAGCACACGGTTGGCTTCACGGGCTCTCTCGCTTTCCCGTTCCTTTATCCGTGGCCGCAGCGTCCGCAGGGTTTGATCGAAGAAGCCTTTGCCGAGCTTGGCCGTCGGTGGAAACCCATTCTCGATTTCTACTTGGATCATGGTCAGGATATAGGCTTCGAAATCCATCCCGGAGAGGATGTTTTCGATGGAGCGACGTGGGAAATGTTCCTAAATGCGGTTGATCAACATCAAGCCGCAATGATCAACTATGATCCCAGCCATTTCGTGCTTCAACAGCTGGACTACCTAGCTTTCATCGATCTCTATCACGACCGCATCAACGCGTTCCATGTCAAGGATGCCGAGTTTAATCCTGATGGCCGTCAGGGTGTATACTCAGGCTATCAAAATTGGACCAATCGAGCCGGGCGGTTCCGAAGCCTTGGCGACGGTCAGGTCGATTTTGACGGGATATTCTCAAAGCTCACCCAATATGGCTATGACAGTTGGGCTGTGTTGGAATGGGAGTGCTGCATTAAATCGCCAGAGCAAGGTGCTGCTGAAGGGGCTCCGTTTATTGCTTCACATCTGATCAACGTGACAGAAAAAGCCTTTGACGATTTTGCCGGAGGTGAACGGGACGAAGCACAAATTAAGCGGTTGCTTGGATTATGAAAAAGCTGAAACTTGGAATGGTTGGGGGTGGGCAAGGCGCCTTTATTGGTGGGGTTCATCGGTATGCCGCACGGTTGGACAATCGCTGGGAGCTGGTTGCAGGGGCATTATCGTCAAACCCCGAGCGCGCGGCGGCTTCGGCAGAAGAACTGGGGTTGGAACGATCTTACGCATCCTACGAAGAAATGGCCGTTGCAGAAGCTGCTATGGAGGATGGCATCGAAGCTGTGTCGATTGTTACTCCGAACCATATGCACGCCGGTCCGGTAATCGCTTTTCTGAATGCTGGCATTCACGTCATATGCGACAAGCCGTTGTGCGCAACGACTGTTGAGGCCGAGGAGATTTTAAAAGCCATCAAATCCTCGAGCGCCCATTTTATTTTGACTCACAATTATACAGGTTATCCCCTCATACGACAGGCACGAAACATTATTGCAATCGGTGAATTGGGTAAGATCCGCGTAGCACAAGTTGAGTATGCCCAAGACTGGCTCACGCAATGCATCGAAAATGAGGGTCAAAAACAAGCGAGCTGGAGAACCGATCCGGTGAAGTCTGGTGGCGGTGGTGCCATCGGAGATATCGGTACGCACGCATTGAACTTGCTGGAATTTGTCACGGGTCTAGAGGCTCAAGCTCTAAGTGCTGAACTACACAGCTTTGGTCCGGGTAGGCTTGTAGACGACAACGCCCATGTACAACTTCGGCTTGATGGAGGGGCAAAAGGTACCTTATGGGCATCTCAAATAGCAGTGGGAAATGAAAATGGGCTTCGATTGCGGGTTTACGGTGATAGGGGGGGGCTTGAATGGTCACAGGAAGACCCGAACAAAATGACCGTTGCTATTCATGGGAGTTCAAAGCGTATTCTGACTCGAGCGGGGGCTGGTCTTGGAAGTAGCTCTTCCTGGACCCGTATTCCTCCCGGTCATCCGGAGGGATATTTGGAAGGGTTTGCCAACATATATTCTGATGCAGCGGACCTAATAGAAGGGAAAAGCGATGGTTCTTTGCTTCCCGGATACAAGGAAGGATTGCGTGGTATGTCTTTCATCCAAGCCTGTTTAAAGTCTTCGCGAAATGACGGTAAGTGGGAGTTTATCTAGTCAGAGAAAGGAGACTTTCTCATGTTGTATTCTAAAAATGGCCCTTTGCATAAGCAGCATTGCTTTGACGTAGCAATTAATTGCATGAATGCGTCGGTTTGCGAAAATTATGTCATTTAATCAGGCTCTGCTTCAATGACATTGCCAACTTATTTGAATCGGCCCGACCGTGATTTATTTTTCAGTTATCAGGCGATCATTTCGATGTTTCTGAACAAGAATGTCGAGAACATCGCCGTAGGCATCAACTGCTCGCCATAGCCAAAGTTTCGTCCCACCAATGGGAACGACAACTTCGTCTAGGTGCCATTCGTCAGCGGAACCGGGCCGATCTCGGTTGATAAAATACGCAAAATGATGGCCGAACCGATTTACCCATTGCCGAACGGTTTCCCGGCTGACAAGGACACCGGGTTCAGCCAGCAGGTCCTCGGCGTCGGCGGCACTCAGAGCGAACCGATGGTAGGCCCACACAGCGTAGCTGATGATCTAGCGCGGGAAACGGAAACCTTTGAGGCGGGGTATAGTCGTCGGTATTTTCATGATGTCCGCCTAGGCGACAGCTATACCGCCGTCAATTAAGTTGGCAATGCCCAGCGAACTCACACTACTTGTCTTTAGCTTTCAATTATATCGTCAAATCGCTTGGCAGCCTTGCACCGGCAACGCGCCGCGCATTTGGCAGGTCGTTTTCTTCGGCTCTCCCGCGGGCTTTTGGATCTGTAAGTCCGTGCGCCAACCAGCGTTCTACCAACCTCTTTTCAAGAATGTCCGAAGGCACGTTTAGTCTCACGCTATAATCCCAATATTGTGCAAGATCTCGCCATTCCGGTTCATCGAACAGTAGGTAATTTCCTTCTAGGATAATGATCCAATCATCCCCGCACACCACACCTGATCCGGCAATTGCTATATCTCGTTCTCGATCAAATGTCGGAAAATATACAGTGTCTTCTATCGACAGTGCTTCTATCAACCGCATGAACCCCTGAACATCAAAGGTTTCCGGCGCACCTTTTCGAGCTAATAAATCCAACTCCATCAAGAGATTGTTGCCAAGATGGAAGCCATCCATTGGCACAACCTTTGCAGCAAGTCCCTGCTGGATAAGCTCGTCGCAAAGGCGTTCAGCTAAAGTGGACTTTCCGGACGCAGGTGCACCAGCGATCGCAATGAGCTTTCGCCGGTGCCTTTGGGGAACTGCCAGAATAAGTTCTGCCAGTTCTCGAATTGTTACGGTGCCACCGCTCATGCAGCGTCCTGCTCAGGAGGCTCTTTAGCGCCGGTCATAAAGGCGACCGCGTCCGACATAGTGTAGTCTTTGGGGTCAATGGTGCAAAGGCGCTTGCCCAAACGATGGATGTGAATGCGATCAGCAACTTCGAAGACATGTGGCATATTGTGGCTGATCAAGATGATCGAAATACCGCGTGCGCGCACGTCTTTGATCAGCTCCAGAACCCGTCGACTTTCTTTCACGCCCAATGCAGCAGTGGGTTCGTCCATGATAATAAACTTCGATGCAAACGCTGCTGCCCGAGCCACCGCAACACCCTGACGTTGACCGCCAGACAAAGTTTCCACCGGTTGTTTGATCGACTGAACGGTCATCAAGCCAAGTTCGGTAAGCTTTTCACGGGCAAAGGCTTCCATAGCGGGTTTGTCGAGCATGCGGAACACGTCGCCCATGATGCCTTTTTTACGGATTTCGCGGCCGGTGAACATGTTGTCGGCAATCGAAAGCGCTGGCGAAAGCGCAAGGTTTTGATATACAATTTCGATGCCCATTTCGCGTGCTTCAATTGGGCTATTGAAATGCACCGGTTTTCCGTCGATCAGAATTTCACCGGCGTCGGGTTGGACAGCTCCGCAGATTGCTTTAACGATTGACGATTTGCCGGCCCCGTTGTCTCCGATTACGGCAAGGATTTCACCCTGGCGCAGTTCGAAATCCGAGTGGTCAATTGCGGTGACGTGGCCATAGCGCTTCACGATTCCGCGGGCTTCAACAACTGGTGTAGACATTATGCCGATACCCTTCTGATCCATTGGTCGATAGCGACCGCGATAATGATGAGCCAACCTATGGCAAAGACCTGCCACAGCACATCCACTCCGGCCATTCGCAGGCCCGATTGGAAGACACCCACGATCAAGGCTCCGAAGAGAGCGCCCATGATTGAGCCACGCCCACCGAAGAGAGAGATCCCGCCAATCACAACAGCAGTGATTGATTGTAGGTTGCCCTCATAAAATGACTGAGGTGAGATCGAGCCTACGCGACCGATCGATGCCCAACCGGCGATCGCGCAAACAAGACCGGCGACCATGTAGACAGAAATCAGTGTACGGTCGGTACGAATACCAGCCATTTCAGCAGCTTCGATGTCGTCTCCGATCGCATAGACATGACGACCCCACGCTGTTTTGTTCAGCATGTACCAAAGCGCGACGAAGACGACGATCATCAAGATCACACCGAATGTGATCCGTGCACCGCCGATGTTAATCGCATTACCAAAAAACTTAAGAAATGGTGCTTTTGAGTCGATATCCTGAGAGCGGATCGACTGGGCTCCAGATAGCCACAAGTTCAGGGCGAAAAAGATCGACCAGGTTCCCAAAGTCGTAATGAAAGGCGGTAGCTTTATTTTAGTGATGAGGAGACCGTTCATCATGCCGGCCCCAAGTCCGCCGACAAAGCCGACAATAATCGCAAAAAACGACGGAACACCCATAGTCACCGCAAGGTTACCCATGATGACTGACATCAGCACCATAATGGCTGCAACTGAAAGGTCGATGCCTGCGGTGATAATGATCAGGCTTTGAGCTGCCGCCAGAATCCCGATGATCGAGACTTGCTGCATGATCAAGGAAAGATTGAATGCCGAAAAGAAGCGCTCACCTGCGATGAAGCCAAAAGCAACAAGACTGATAAGCAGAACAATTACTGGTACAAGAGTCGGGTTATTGTGAAGTATGTGCTGAACGCGCTTAATCAACGAGTGTTTGTCTTGCGTGAAGCGGGCGACGTTGGCATCGCTACCGTCCAGTGCGCGCTCAAACTCTTGCTGAGGGCTGTTTCGGGTCGTGTTGTCCGTCATGTCGGTATCCTCCGCCTTCAGCTTGGCCGAGGCGTTCGACTGCGTCAAAGATTTAGTAGAGAGAAAGGTGAAGGGGGCGTCAGGCGCGCCCCCCTCTGGGAGATTAGGCTCTTAGCCCCAGCACTTCTCAAGACCTTCAGCCGAGGTCAGAGACGGAATGCCGTCCACTGGTTCGTCAGTGATCAGTTCAACACCAGTGTTGAAGAAGTCCAGACCCGGGGTGTTTTCCGGCTTAGTGCCGTCGGCAGCCCACTGGGCAATTGCGTCGATACCTTTCGAAGCCATCAGCAGCGGGAACTGCATCGAGGTTGCGCCGATAACGCCCTCTGCGATGTTCTGGACGCCTGGGCAGCCACCGTCGACCGATACGATCAGCACGTCATTTTCACGACCAACGGCTTTCAGGGCTTCGTATGCACCCGCAGCAGCCGGTTCGTTGATGGTGTAAACCAGGTTCACGCCCGGATCGACCTGCAGAAGGTTTTCCATCGCGGTGCGGCCACCTTCTTCGTTGCCGTTGGTGACGTCGTTGCCAACAATGCGTGGATCGTCTTCGTCACCGATGTCGGTCGGGTCTTTGATGTCGATGCCAAAGCCCTGCAGGAAGCCGTTGTCGCGCAGGTAGTCAACCGAAATTTCCGAAGCGTTCAGGTCAAGCAACGCGATTTTTGCGTTGGCTGCATCTGCACCCATTTTTGCTTTTGCCCACTCACCGATCAGTACGCCTGCTTTGAAGTTATCGGTCGCGAAGGTCGCGTCTGCAACGTCTGCCGGTTCAAACGGAGTGTCGAGTGCGATGACCAGAGCACCTGCCTCACGGGCTTGGGTGATAACAGGGGTCAGGGCGCGGCTGTCAGTTGGAGTGATCAGGATACCCTGAGCGCCAGAAGCAATGCAGCTTTCAACCGCAGCGATTTGGCTTTCTACGTCACCGTCGATTTTACCAGCGTAGGTCGACAGGTTGATGCCGTTTGCAGCCGCACCAGCCAACGCGCCTTCTTTCATTTTTACGAAGAACGGGTTGGTGTCGGTTTTGGTGATCAGGCACGCGTTAACTTCTGCTGACGCAGCGCCTGCTAGTGCCGTCGCAGCAAGTGCGAGAGCGGAAACTGTTGCGAATTTTTTCATAATGTCCTCCCAGACAAATTTAATTCGTGCTCTGATTTTCAGAGCAACCCTCCGAGTGATCTCAGTGATCCCCTAAAGGCATAAACGTGATTCTACCGTTTCGTCAATAAATAAATAAAGTTGATTTATTAATTAGCTCAAGCCATCTTCCTATTGTGCTACAAGGCGTTTAAGGTCCGATCATGGAAGACGGCGTATTTCAAAAATTGTCTTTTGGCGTGAACCAGAAAGGAGTTCGCGATCACAATGAGCGTTTGATCTTGACGGTCATTCGCAGCCACGGTGGCATGCCTGGCGCCGATATCGCAAAAGTGACAGGGTTATCTCCGCAGACCGTTTCGATCATTCTAAGAAAACTTGAAAAAGATAAGCTCCTGCTTCGCGGTGAGCCGGTTAGAGGTAAAGTTGGCAAGCCATCTATTCCGATGGTTCTGAACCCAAAGGGAGTTTATTCATTCGGACTGAAAGTCGGTCGCCGGAGTGCTGATCTTTTACTTCTCGATTTTGCGGGCAATGTGACCAACCAAGTCACTACAAAGTATCCCTATCCCTTGCCTGAAAACGTATTCGGCTTCCTTGAAGCCGGTATGGCGGATATTCTGTCAAAGCTACCTTCAACTGTGATCGAGCGGATATGCGGCATCGGAATTGCTGTGCCGTTCGAAGTCTGGAAGTGGCATGACCTTTATGATGTCGACGCTGAAAAATTCCGGTCATGGAAAGATATCAATTTTACATCTGAAGTCGCCAAATTCAGCGAGCTGGATGTTTTTGTTTTAAACGATGCGACGGCTGCATGTCAGGCAGAACATAGTTTTGGAGGCAGCAAGAGCTTCCGCGACTACGCCTATTTCTTTATTGGATCATTCATCGGTGGCGGGGTCGTTTTGAACAGTACCGTGT